>Ga0193739_1000173_pt1 | contig 17608 bp, 13 predicted proteins | sample L2a2metaG_FD_144926 | JGI IMG/M metagenome (GOLD analysis project Ga0193739, IMG submission 144926) | Soil microbial communities from a riparian zone of the East river system, Colorado, United States - L2a2 | ecosystem: Environmental > Terrestrial > Soil > Riparian zone | place: USA: East River...
GCCGACGCGCGTCACGGCATGGCAATACGGTGGACAGGTCCCACCTATCGGGAGCCAACGGGTGAGGTCCAGCCGGGGGACATTGGGAAGTTCATCGACTTCGACGGCCCCCCTGGTCACCGGGAGGTTGTCGTGGCCTTCCCTGGGCTGACGTTCGTGTGCTCCAGCGCCGATGTTGAGGTCGCAGCTCCGCAGGAAGGAAGCGACCGGCGCTAGAACGGTCTCATGCTCGTCGACAGGCTGCGCCGCCATGCCTTGAACTCGAGCGCTTGCAAACTGGCTAGCCGCCGGCCGTCGCGTGATCGACGCGCACGCAGCACAATGCCAGAGAGGTGAACACCGTTGACGACGACTCGAACCGAGGCGATCCGCGAGTACGTCAAGGGCGCGCTGTGGCTTCTGCCACTGCTCGCCGTCGGCGTCGCCATCGCGGCCGGTACCGTCCTGACGTTCGTCCAGGTTCCAGAGGATTCGTTCCTCGACGTGCTGGTGTTCCAGGGAACTCCGGACGACGCACGCACCCTTCTGTTCGGGATCGCGGGCTCGGTCATCACGGTCATGGCGGTGATGCTCGGCCTCACCGTCGTCGCGCTCCAACTGTCGTCGACCCAGTTGTCGCCGCGGATACTGCGCAACTTCCTCCAGGACCGGCCCAACCAGGTCGTGCTGGCAGTCTTCGTGCTGACGTTCACCTATGCCACCGGCGGCCTGTTCACCGTGGGCATCGCCCAGGGCGAGCGAATCGAGGACTATCCCCGGCTGGCCGTGACCGGTGCCTTGCTGCTGTTGTTCGCGAGCCTGTTCGCGCTCGTCTACTTCGTCCACCATCTAGCGCACTCGATCCAGATCGACGCGGTCCTGAAACGCATCGAGGCCACCACGCTGAAGAGCATCGACGCGGGCTTCCCTGGCCGTAGCCACCCGCCGGCGGAGATTGCCGAGCCTCCGGTATGGGCGGTTCCGATCCCGGCGCCTTCGTCCGGGTACGTGCCGACGGTTCACCCCGAGAAGATGCTCGACGTGGCCAGCGCCGAGGACGCGGTCATTCGTTACATCCCGCGGGTGGGAGATCACGTCGTTGTGGGACTACCACTCGCATGGATGTGGCGGGCGTCGCCCGAGCAACCGCCTCCTGACCCCACCCGGGTTCGGGCCTCGGTCGACCAGGCCGTGCGGATCGGCTTCGAACGCACCCACGAGCAGGACGCCTCGCTCGGGATCCGTCAGCTCGTCGATGTGGCGTCCAAGGCGCTGTCGCCAGCGATCAACGACCCGTACACCGCCGTCCAGGCCATCGACCGGCTCACGGTCGTCCTCACCAGGCTGGCTGTGCACCCGCTCGGCGACGCCGTCGCGGCCGACTCGACTGGCGCCGTCCGGGTGATAGTCCCAGGGGTTTCGTTCGACGAGTACGTGAAGCTCTGCTGTGCGCAGATCCGCCGCTTCGGGTGCAGGGAGCCGGCGGTGGTGCGGCGGCTGCTGCGAATGCTCGACCTTGCCGCGGCTGTATGCGGGGCCGATCCGGACCGCAGGGCAGCAGTGGCCTTCCACGTCCGGCTGGTGCTCGAGGACGCCGAGCAAGCCATAGTGCAGCCTGCGGACTACGACCTCATCCGCAGCGAGGGCAAGGCGGTCCTGGGCCGTATCGCGGCCTGAGGGTCAGCCGTCGCCGTAGAAGACCCGTTCGACGACGGCCCGCGCCCGCCGGGCCATCTTGCGGTAGTCGTCGACGAACTCCGCGGTTCGCCCGGGCGCGTAGCCGAGCACGCGCGAGACCGTGGCCTGGGCCCGCGGGTCGCGCGGCATGGCGTCCGATGCCCGGCCGGTGACGAGCATGACCGCGTTACGGATCGACGTTGCCGTGCGCCACGCCGCGAGCAGCACCGTGCGGTCGTCCTCAGCGAGCACACCGGAACGCACGGCCGCTTCCAGGGCATGAGGGGTTCGTGTGGTCCGCAGGCCCTCGACAGTCGCGGCGTGCCGGAGCTGTATGAGTTGTACCGTCCACTCCACGTCGGCGAGCCCACCCGGACCCAGCTTGAGGTGGGTCGACGGGTCGGCTCCCCGTGGTAGCCGTTCGGACTCGACCCGGGCCTTGATCCGGCGGATCTCCCGCACCTCTGCGTCGGTCAGCCCACCGTCGGGCCAGCGCATCGGGCCGACGAGAGCGAAGAAGCGATCCAGCAGGACCCGTTGGCCGCACAGCGGAGACGCCCGCAACAGCGCTTGGCGCTCCCACACCTCCCCCCACCGCTGGTAGTAGGCCTCGTACGCGGCCAGCGTCCGGACCAGGGGTCCCTGGCGGCCCTCCGGGCGCAGGGCGGTGTCGAGGGCAAGAGCCGGCTCGGGGGACGGCAGCACCATCAGGCGGCGCATCTCGTTGGCAACCGCGAGGGCGTCGTCCGTGGCCTCCTGCTCGTCGGCGCCGTCGAGTGGCTCGTGGACGAACAGGACGTCTGCATCGGAGGCGTACCCCATCTCGTGCCCGCCCAGCCGGCCAACCGCGACGACGGCGACGGTCGTCACCAGGGGCTGCCGGTGCTCGGCCTCGATTGCCCGCATCGCCGCATCGAGAGCTCCGGCCAGGGCCGCGCCCGCGATGGCTGTGAGGGCCTCGCCCACCCGCTCGGTCGAGAGGAGCCCCACGATGTCGGCAGTGGCCACCCGGACGAGCTCGCGGCGCCGCATGGCCCGTACGACGCCCGCCGCCACTACCGGATCGTCGTGCCGCGCGATCCCGGCGAGCACCTCGGACTCGAGCGGCGCCCGTTCCCGAGGGGTGAGCTCGGCATCGTCACCGAGCATCGTCACCGCGTCCGGCGCACGCAGCAGGAGCTCACTGGCATAGCGGCTCGACGCGAGCACCTTCGCCATCCGCTCCGCAGCGGCGCCTTCGTCGCGCAGCAGCCGCAGGTACCAGTGCGTCTCTCCGAGTGCGTCGCTGAGCTTCCGGAATCCCGCGATGCCCGCGTCCGGCTCGGGAGCGTCGGCGAACCAGCCCAGCATGACCGGCAGCAGGGTCCGCTGGATGGCCGCGCGCCGCGAGACTCCGCTGGTCAGGGCCTCGATATGGCGCAGGGCTCCGGCCGGGTCGGCGTAGCCGAGGGCCTCAAGCCGCTGCCGCGCCGCCTCCGGCGTCAGCCGGGCGTCGTCCCCGGGCAACCTGGCCACGGCAGTCAGCAGCGGGCGGTAGAAGAGCTTCTCGTGCAGGCGACGGACCTCGCGAGCATGCCGGCGCCAGGTGTCGACCAGCTCCCGCACCGGCTCGCGCATCCCGAGCGAACGGCCGAGCCGCCACAGGTCTTCGTCCGAGCGCGGGAGAACGTGGATGCGACGGAGCCGTTCGAGCTGCAACCGGTGCTCGAGGGTGCGCAGGAAGCGGTAGGCCTCGTCGAGGACGGCTCCGTCGGCCCGGCCCACGTACCCGCCCTCCGTCAGCGCCGCCAGTGCGGTCAGCGTGGCGCCCGAGCGCAGCGACTCGTCAGTACGCCCGTGGACGAGCTGGAGGAGCTGGACGGCGAACTCGACGTCGCGCAGGCCACCCGGGCCCAGCTTGAGCTGGCGATCGGCCTCGGCCGGCCGGATGTGCTGCTCGACCCGCCGCCGCATCGCCCGGACATCATCGACGAATCCGTCGCGGTCGGCGGCGCTCCAGATCAACGGGCGGATCGCGGCGACGTATGCCGCGCCGAGTTCGGAATCGCCGGCGACCGGACGGGCCTTGAGCAGCGCCTGGAACTCCCAGGTCTTCGCCCAGGTCCGGTAGTAGGCCAGGTGGCTCGCAAGCGTTCGCACCAGCGGCCCGGCTCTACCCTCCGGGCGAAGGGCGGGGTCGACCGGCCAGATGGTGCCCTCGGCCGTGTGCTCCGAGCACACCCGGATCACGCTGGTCGCCAGCTCCGCCGCCGTGCCCAGCGACGCTTCCTCGTCGATGCCGGGCACGGCCTCGGCGACGAAGACGACGTCGACATCGGAGACGTAGTTCAGCTCCCGGCCGCCGCACTTGCCCATCGCGATCACGGCCAGCCGGCACGGCGGTGCGTCCGGCGGCAGACCTGCCCTGGCCACCGCCAGCGCGGCCTCCAGCGTCGCGGCAGCCAGGTCGGCGAGCTCACCGGCGACGACTGCGACGTCGAGGCCGTCGGCCAGATCGAGGGCCGCCAGCGTCAGGACGTGCCGACGGTACGCGACGCGCATCGCGTCGAGCTCGGGCCCGGACGCGACGGGCTCCCTGGCCTGGGGGTCCGCACCGACCGAACGCAGCATCGATGCCCTCAGCTCGGCCACGTCGGGGCGGTGCCCCGGATCGAGGCCACGCAGGTCGGGCCAGTGCTCGGGGTGGCGCACGAGATGGTCGCCGAGAGCCGTCGACATGCCCACGACAGCAGTCAGCCGGTTCCGGAGGGACACGTCGTCGCGCAGGGCGGCGACCAGTGCGTCGCGGTCCGGTGCCGCGTCGAGCAGGCGCCCGAGGGCGCGCAGGGCCCGATCGGGATCAGCCGACCGACCGAGCGCGTCCAGCAGGCCGTCGTCGACGGCGGCGTCGGACAAGGCAGGCCGGTCGAGCTCGCGTGCCGCCGCCGCGACATCGGTGAAACCGGCACGGGCCAGCCGACCCTCTCGACTGGCCGAGCGACCCGCCACCCGCTCCGACACGCCTGCGAACTTACCCGCTGGGTGCGGCCGATCGATCCGAACGGAACGAGGGGTGGTCGATCTTGGACATCTCCTCGAGGCGGACCGGAGAGATCAGGCGCGGCCCGCGACGAGGCCGGCGAAGCGGCGCGCCAGCGCATGACCGGCGGCGTCCACCTCTGTGTCGCGGGCCCGCAGCTCAGCCGTGACAGCCTCGGTGTCGACCTCGGGGTGGCCCTCGGCCCAGCTGCGGAACGTCGCCAGCGTCACCTCGGGGTGGAACTGGACCCCCCACGCGGCCGCACCCACCCGGAACGCCTGATAGGGGTACATTCCCGTCTCCCCGAGCCAGGTGGCGCCCGTGGGTAGCCGCACGACCGCGTCGGCGTGCATGCTCGGACCTGGGAAAGGCTCCGGCAGGCCGGCGACCAGCGGGTCCGCCGCCGCCTCGGACCGCCAGTGGACGTCGACGACTCCGGACTCGCGGCCCGGCGCGGCGTCGACCTCGACGGTGCCGGCGCATGCAGTCGCCAGCAGTTGCGCCCCGAGGCAGATCCCGAGGGTCGGCACACCTGCGGCGGCTGACGCGGCGAGCAGGTCGCGGGTCGCGGGCAGCCAGGGTGCGACCTCGTCGTCGTGGGCAGACATAGAACCGCCCAGCACGAGCAGGCCGCCGTCGACCGACGACGGTACGTTCTCTCCCGCGTACGGCCGCACCGTCAGGACGTCGAGCCCGGGCAGCCAGTCCTCGAACCGGCCGATCGGACAGTCGGACTCGTGCTCGACGACGACCAGGGTGCTCACATCACCGGGAGCATACGATCCCGCTCGTAGGGCGTGACCTGCCGGCGGTAGTCCTGCCACTCGGCGCGCTTGTTGCGCAGGAAGAACTCGAAGACGTGCTCGCCCAGGGTCTCCGCGACCAACTCGGAGCCCTCCATCACCCGGATCGCCTCCGCCAGCGATGTCGGCAACGGGTCGATGCCGAGGGCCGAGCGCTCCCGCTCGGTCAGCGCCCAGACGTCGTCCTCGGCGCCCGGCGGCAGGTCGTAGTTCTCCTGGATCCCTTTGAGGCCCGCGGCGAGCAGGCAGGCGTAGGCGAGGTAGGGATTGCAGGCGGAGTCGAGCGCCCGGAACTCGGCGCGCGTCGACTGGCCCTTGCCCGGCTTGTACATGGGGACCCGCACCAGGGCCGACCGGTTGTTGTGGCCCCAGCACACGTACGCCGGCGCCTCGCCGCCGCCGGCCAGGCGCTTGTAGGAGTTGACCCACTGGTTGGTGATCGCTGTGACCTCGGGGGCGTGCTGCAGCAGGCCGGCGATGAACGACCGTCCGGTCTTGGACAGCTGGTACTGCGCGCCGGCCTCGTGGAACACATTGCTGTCGCCCTCGAACAGGGACAGATGGGTGTGCATGCCCGAGCCAGGGTGCTGGGTGAACGGCTTGGGCATGAACGACGCGTAGACGCCCTGGGACAGCGCGACCTCCTTGACCACGACCCGGAAGGTCATCAGGTTGTCGGCCGTGGTCAGGGCGTCCGCGTAGCGCAGGTCGATCTCCTGCTGACCGGGAGCACCCTCGTGGTGGCTGAACTCCACCGAGATGCCCATGTCCTCGAGCATGGTGATCGCCTCGCGACGGAAATCATGTGCGATGCCGTGCGGCGTGTGGTCGAAGAAGCCGCTCGCGTCGACCGGCTCGGGCTCATCGCCGGGCTTCGGCGGCTGCTTGAACAGGAAGAACTCGATCTCTGGGTGGGTGTAGAAGGTGAAGCCCAGGTCGGCCGCCCGACCGAGCGTTCGCTTGAGCACGTGCCGCGGGTCGGCGTAGGACGGCGACCCGTCGGGCATCAGAATGTCGCAGAACATCCTGGCCGTTCCCTGCGCGTCAGAGCGCCACGGCAGCACCTGGAAGGTCGACGGGTCCGGCCGGGCAAGCATGTCGGCCTCGTAGACACGGGCGAAGCCCTCGATCGCGGAGCCGTCGAAACCGATGCCCTCGGCGAAGGCCGCCTCGAGCTCTGCCGGCGCGACAGCCACCGACTTGAGGTACCCGAGGACGTCGGTGAACCAGAGCCGGACGAAGCGGATGTCGCGTTCCTCGAGCGTCCGGAGGACGAACTCCTGCTGCTTGTCCACGAGCGCCGAGTGTGCCTCACTCGCGTTTCGGGCGCGTTACGTCACCACACGAGTTCGTGCTGCAGCGTTCCGTGTGATCAACCCGGGAGTCGGGTCAACGGCGGTCGCGGCCATCGACAATGTCCTCGATCGCGTCGCGGACGTCGTCCACCTTGTCCTTGAGCCAGTCCCACGGGCTGTCCAGCAAACGCGGCTCGGCATCCAACGTCGCGTCCTCGTCGCCCAGCCGGCCGTACCGGTGGCCGCACTGGGAGCACGCCCAGATGGGCGCGTCGGCGTCGATGACGCAGCCGGCCAGGACGGCGTCGTCCTGCTCGCCGGGCAGCGGCGACGCATAGCCGTAGAGGATCGGCTTCGGCCTGCCGCCGCACACCGAACACGGCGGACGCTCACGCTCCATGCCTCTCACGGTAGACCGGCCGAGGCGTGGCCGCACGGCGGGGCGCCGACACCGTACGCTCGAACCGTGCCGCAGATCCGACTGGCCCTTGCCCAGGTCAACCCCACCGTCGGGGCGCTCGAGGCCAACGCCGACCTGGTGGTCAGGTTCGCCACGCATGCCGCCGACCGGGGCGCGCACCTCGTCGCCTTCCCGGAGATGGCTCTCACCGGATACCCGGTCGAGGACCTCGCGCTCCGTGGGTCGTTCGTCGACGCCTCCCGGCGCGCCGTCGAGGCGCTCGCCGGCCGGTTGGCCGCTGAAGGGCTCGGCGATCTCGCCGTCGTCGTCGGATACCTCGATCGCGACGAGGACGCCGCACACACGGAGCGGCTGGGCCGGCCCAAGGGGTCTCCGCAGGACGCAGTGGCCGTTCTTCACGGCGGTCGGATCGTCGCCACGCAGGCCAAGCACCACCTACCCAACTACGGCGTCTTCGACGAGTTCCGCCATTTCGTGCCCGGCGACCACCTGTCGATCGTCCGCCTGCACGGTGTGGACGTGGCGCTGGCGATCTGCGAGGACCTCTGGCAGGAGGGCGGACCGGTCGCCGCCACCAGCGCCGCCGCCGCCGGGTTGCTGCTGACCATCAACGCGTCGCCGTACGAGCGGAACAAGGACGATGTCCGCCTCGACCTGTGCCGGCGGCGGGCAGCCCAGGCCGGTGCCGTGCTCGCCTACGTTGCGATGGTCGGTGGCCAGGACGAACTGGTCTTCGACGGCGACTCCATAGTCGTCGGGCCAGATGGTGAGGTGATCGGGCGGGGACCCCAGTTCGAGGACGGCTGCCTCCTGGTCGACCTCGACCTGCCGGCCGCCACCGCACCCGCACCACAGCCCGGCGAGACCGCACAGGAGCACGCCGCCGGTTACCCCGTCCGCCGCACCGTCCTGTCGACGGATCCGGTCGCGGCCTATGAGCCCGAGCCGGCCGGGGTCGCTCCGCGACTTGCGGACCAGGCCGAGGTCTACGCAGCGGTGGTGACCGGCCTGCGCGACTACGTGCGCAAGAACGGCTTCGCTTCGGTCATCCTCGGCCTGTCGGGCGGCATCGACTCGGCCGTCGTGGCCGCCGTCGCCTGCGACGCCATCGGCGCCACCAACGTGTACGGCGTCTCCATGCCTAGCAGCTACTCCTCGGAGCACTCGCGGTCCGACGCTCGCGACGTTGCCGACCGCACGGGCCTGCGGTTCTCCACCATCCCGATCGCTGCGATGGTCACCGCGTTCCTCGACAACATCGAGCTGACGGGCGTCGCCGAGGAGAACCTGCAGGCCCGTGTCCGCGGCATGCTGCTGATGGGCCTCTCGAACGAGAACGGCCATCTCGTGCTGGCCACCGGCAACAAGAGCGAGCTCGCGGTCGGTTACTCCACGATCTACGGCGACGCCGTCGGCGGCTACGCGCCGCTCAAGGACGTGCCGAAGACGCTGGTCTGGGAGCTGGCCCGCTGGCGCAACGCGGCCGCTCAGGCGCGCGGTGAGACGGCGCCGATCCCCCAGCGCTCGATCGACAAGCCGCCGAGCGCGGAACTGCGCCCCGGCCAGCTCGACGCCGACTCGCTGCCCGACTACGCGCTGCTCGACGACGTCCTCGACGACTACGTCGAGCAGGACCGCGGCTCGGCGGAACTGGTCGCCGCGGGCTTCGACGCCGAGCTGGTCCGAAAGGTCGTGCGTATGGTCGACGCCGCCGAGTACAAGCGCCGCCAGTATCCGCCCGGCCCGAAGATCACCGCGCGCAACTTCGGCCGCGACCGTCGGGTGCCGATCACCAGCGCTTGGAGAGAACCTGCGCCACCGCCGTCCCTGGAGTAGGCAGGGCTCCCGGCCGATGCGGCAGCGGGCGTCGCGCCTCAGACCTGGTCGCGGCGGCCGGACTCGGCAATCGAGTCCGCCTCTTCCCGGGGCGCGAGCACGTATTCGTGCAGCGCCCATGCCAGGATGCCGCCGAGCAGCGGCCCGATGAGCCAGGCTGCGGTGCCGCCCCACTCGCCGCCCACCAGCGCGGGGCCGAAACCGCGCGCGGGGTTGAGTGCGCCGCCCGTGTATGCGCCGATCGCGAAGATGCCGGCGGTGATCGTCAGACCGATGGCGAACGGGTAGACCGACGCGGGCGCGCGGCGGTCGACGACGGTGCCGTAGACGACCAGCACCAGGAAGAACGTCGCCACGAGCTCGAGCAGGATGCCCCACACCGGGTTGACGTCGTCGGCCAGCGTGGGGGTGCCGAACGCCACAACGTCGCGGTCGGTCGCGAGCGCCACCACGACCGCCGCGACGAGGCCGCCGGCCAGTTGCGCCACCCAGTACACGACGGCCATCGGTGGGTCGATCTTGCGGCCGAGGAGCAGCCCCAGGGTGACCGCCGGGTTGAAGTGGCCGCCGGAGACGTGGCCGAGGGCCGCCACCATCACCGCGATCGCGAGCCCGTGGGCCAGCGCGACCGCCGTGATGTCCCCGCCGCTGCCTGCGATCGCGAGGATGCCGATGAAGCACAGCGCGAACACACCGACGGCTTCGGCAACAGCATTGCGGACCCAGGTGTCGGGCATCACGAGACTCCGATCGGGGTGTAGGTGTCGTGTCGGTCAAGAGCCGACGTCAGATTAGCCGTCCGCGACCATGACGTCCGGTACCGCCCCGGACGGACCGCGGCGCGTGTCGCCGGGCCGTTCCGCCGGCCGCCGCACATGCGAGGATCAGGGGTGTCAGGGGACCCGTCCGAGGCCTCGAGACACGAGGAGAGACCGATGACTCACGAACCCGCCCCCCTCTTACGGCGGCCAGTTCTCGCGTCGCGTGACGATCCGCGATCTGCAGGTGGCAAAGCAGCGCTCGGAGCGCTGGCCGATGCTCACCTCGTACGACATGTACACGGCCGAGATCTTCGACGAGGCCGGCGTGCCCGTGCTCCTCGTCGGCGACTCCGCCGCCAACAACGTCTTCGCCTACGCCGACACGGTGCCGGTCACGGTCGACGAACTGATCCCCCTGGCCAGGGCAGTCGTCCGCTCGACCGAGCGCGCCCTCATCGTCGCCGACCTACCCTTCGGTTCCTATCAGGCCGGCGCGGACCAGGCCCTCGCGACCGCTACCCGGTTCATGAAGGAAGCCGGGGTCCAAGCCGTGAAGCTCGAGGGCGGCATCCCGGTCGCTCCGGCCGTCCGGAAGATCGTCGACGCCGGCATCCCCGTCATGGGCCATGTCGGATTCACCCCTCAGAGCGTCAACGCACTCGGGGGCTACCGGGTGCAAGGCCGCGGGGACGACTCCGCCCGCGTCCTGGGAGCCGCCCGAGCGCTCGAGGAGGCGGGAGCCTTTGCCGTCGTGCTCGAGATGGTGACCACGGAGGTGGCACGGGAGGCCACCCGGACACTGACCGTCCCAACCATCGGCATCGGGGCCGGGCCGGACTGCGACGCGCAGGTGCTCGTCTGGCAGGACATGGCCGGCCTGCGCGCGGGTCGGCTGCCCAAGTTCGTCAAGACCTACGGCGACCTGCGCGGTACCCTGCTCGAGGCTACGAAGGCCTACGCCTCCGAGGTGGTGTCGGGCTCGTTCCCCGACGACGACCACTCGTACGCCTGACGGCAACTGGGGTCCGGTCAGCGATCGTCGGCCCAGTCGTCCTCGGCGCGATCCTCCGCATCCCACTCCTCGGTGCGGGCGCGGGCCAGCTCGATCGCGCCGGCCGCCTCCTCCTTCGTCGCGTAGGGTCCCAGCCGCCGGTAGTTGGCACAGCCCTCTTCGGGCTCCACCCGCTGGTGGTCCAGGCACCAGTACCACGCACTCACCGCACTGCCTCCTCGTCGGCCGACCGTCGGCTCCTACACTTGCAGATCATGTCCCCCGTGGTACCCGGGCAGCTCTCCGCGCAGCGTGCCGTGCCTCCCCACATCGCTCAGCCCGAGTACGTCGGACGGTCCGCCCCGACACGCACGCGCGGCTCGGAGGTCAAGGACGCCGGGACCATCGGGCGGATGAGAGCGGCCGGCCGGCTCGCGGCCCGGGCGATGGCGACGGTGGCTGAGCACATCGAGCCCGGCGTCACCACCGACGAGCTCGACCGGGTCGGGCACGAGTTCCTCTGCGACCACGGCGCCTACCCCTCGACGCTGGGCTACCCGGGCTCAGGGCGCGGGCCCGTCTTCCCGAAGTCGTTGTGCACCAGTGTCAACGAGGTGATCTGCCACGGCATCCCCGACTCGACCGTGCTGGCCGACGGCGACATCGTCAACATCGACATCACGGCATACCTCGACGGCGTGCACGGCGACACCGACGCCACCTACCTCGTCGGCGAGGTCGACGAGGAGTCGCGCCTGCTGGTCGAGCGGACCCGCGAGGCAATGCTGCGAGGGGTGAGAGCGGTCAGGCCGGGCCGGTCGGTCAACGTCATCGGCCGGGTGATCGAGTCGTACGCCCGCAGGTTCGGCTACGGCGTCGTCCGTGACTTCACCGGTCACGGCATCGGGACGGCATTCCATTCCGGTCTGGTGATCCCCCACTACGACGACCCGGCGGCGACCACGCTGATCGAGCCCGGCATGACGTTCACGATTGAGCCGATGCTGAACCTCGGCACCCCACACAGTGTGATATGGGACGACGGCTGGACGGTGGTGACCAAGGACGGCCGCCGCTCCGCGCAGTTCGAGCACACCGTGCTGGTCACCGACACCGGCGCCGAGATCCTCACCCTCCCCTGACCAATCCCCCGGCAGCTCCCGTGATCATCGGCACTTTGGTGCCGCAGAGGAACCGAACTGCCGATGATCACTGGGTCGGTAGCAGCGCCTCGTCGTAGCGTCGCAGCACGAGCTCGGCGATCGCGGGGTGCGGCAGAAGGGGCGCGGTAACGACGTCTGCGCGCGTCGCTCGCAGCCTGTCCTGAAAGTGGCCGGGCGCGAGCAGGTAGGACGCCACCGCGACCCGGCGACCGACGGCCCTCAGCTCGGCGACGGCAGGCTCGACCCGTGGCTCCGTCGCAGAGGCGTACACGGGTGTCACCTCCCTGCCGACGCGATCGGCCAGAAGGAGCGCCGTCCGCTCGACGTGGGCGACCGCTCGGGGATCCGACGAGCCGGCCGCGGCGAGCAGGACGGAGTGGTCGCCGTCCAGGCCGGCATCGCCCAGCCGTTGTGCGAGCACGTCGACGAGGACGGGATCGGGACCGAGCGGCCTCGCGGCCCGCACGTCCGGACCACCCGCATCGACCGCTCCGGCGATGTCGACGTGGACGTGGAAGCCCGCCGAGAGCAGCAGCGGGACAACCACGGCCGGGCCGAGGCCCCGCAGCACATCGGGTAGCGCCGGCTCCTGTACGTCGACATACGCCTCGACGACCCGGACACCTGGTCGGGCGGCAACGACGGCGGCACGCAGTGCGTCGACCGCCTTCCTACCCGCGGGGTCGCGCGTGCCGTGGGCGCACGCGACAAGGGCGGGCGTGCCGCCTCCGGTCAGCTCCACCGGCCCAGCATCTCGCGCTTGGCATGCGAGTCGCAGGTGGTCGCCGTCCGCTCTCCTGCGCGATGCTGAGGTCATGGCGGGCAGGCTTGGGCGGCAGGGTTTCGGCGTCGACATCGGCGGTAGTGGGATCAAGGGCGCACCCGTCGACCTCGCCGCTGGCGAGTTCGTCGCCGAACGGGTCCGCATCGACACGCCACACACGTCCAGCCCGGCCAAGGTCATCGACGTCGTCCTCGAGGTCGTCTCGGCGTTCGACTGGAAGGAGCCGTTCGGCTGTACCTTCCCGGGAATCGTCCATCACGGCGTCATCCGGTCGGCCGCGAACGTCGACAAGTCCTGGATCGGCGTCGACCTCGCCGCCGAGCTCGCGGACCGGACCGGTCAGCACGTCATCGTCGTCAACGACGCCGACGCGGCGGGCGTGGCCGAGTGCCGCCACGGTGCCGCCGTCGGTGTCGACGGGGTGGTCATTGTCACCACCCTCGGAACGGGCATCGGGAGTGCGGTGCTGCACGACGGAGTCCTGCTGCCCAACACCGAGTTCGGACATCTCGAGCTTGATTGCAAGGACGCCGAGAGGCGGGCGGCCGCATCGGTCCGTGAGGAGAAGGACCTGTCGTGGGAGGAGTGGGCCGAGCGCCTCCAGCGCTTCTACGCCCATCTCGAGTTCATCTTCTCCCCGGACCTGTTCGTCGTCGGCGGTGGTGTGAGCAAGAAGGCGGACAAGTTCCTGCCGCTGCTGGAGCTGCGTACACCGATCGTGCCCGCCGGCCTGTTCAACGACGCCGGCATCATCGGGGCCGCCCTGGTCGCGGCCGAACGGACGCCCGGCTTGCATGATTCTGCGGCTCGGACTGATCGTCGGGCGTAGAATCGAACCTGGACGAGCTGGCCGGGCGACCGCGACGGTGCCTTCGGGCTCCGCCGAGGAAAGTCCGGACTCCACAGGGCAGGGTGGTGGGTAACGCCCACCCGGGGCGACCCGCGGGACAGTGCCACAGAAAGCAGACCGCCGAGCGCTTCGGCGCCCGGCAAGGGTGAAACGGTGGTGTAAGAGACCACCAGCGCCCGGGGTGACCCGGGCGGCTCGGTAAACCCCACCCGGAGCAAGGTCAGACAGGGAGCGTTCGAGGGCGGCCCGCCCGAGCTCCCGGGTAGACCGCTCGAGGCCGTCGGCAACGGCGGCCCCAGATGGATGGTCGCCGCCCGGTCCAACCGGGCACAGAATCCGGCTTACAGGCCAGCTCGTCCCCAGATGGTGTGTCCAGGACCGCCACCACAACACCGAAGCGGGGTGAACCGTTCGTCCACCCCCCGCCTCAGCGACCACGAAGGTGTCTGACTCCTCCTACTCCAGCAGGTGGTCGAGCGCCCGGCCCATCACTGCGTTGCGTTCGGCCTCAGTCGAGACGCCCTCCAGTCCGAACCCCAGCAGCAGCGAGTGCGGCGTGGAGATCGCGTTGCCGACCGGGAAGCCCGATGCGTCGGTTCGGACGAAGTCGTTGACGTTGGGTGCGCTGCCCGCGGGCGGCCCGGCGATCGCCCAGCCGTCCAGGCCGGTCTCGAACGACGTGCTGGTCCCGTCGGGGAGCGCGATGTCGTCGATGAAGACACCGATGCCCTGTACCGCCCAGTCGCTGGCGTAGGCAATGGAGATCTCGACGGTCTCACCGGCGTACGCCGAGAGGTCGATGCTCCACTGCTGCCAGCCACTCGAGTTCCCGCTCGCGGCGTTCCAGGCGCCGGTGGTGCCGGTCTCGGTGCACGCGTTGACGCCGTCCCACGTCTGGTAGTGCGCCAGCTGCGGGTGCAGCTCGACCCAGCCCGCTGGGCAGCTCTGGCCGGTCGACGTCGTCGTGTGCCCGTTCGCGTCCGGCAGCGTCGTCCAGTCGTCACCGCCAGGAGTACGGGCCTCCACGAACAGGTGGTCCCATTCCGCCTCGGTGTCGTACGACGTCCAGAACGTCATCGACCCACCAGCTCCCGGAACGGCGATCTCACGCGTGAGCCGCTTGTAGGAGACGTCGGCAATCTGCGAATAGACGTACTGCTCGCCGGTGTGCGGGTCGAACGGTCCGCCCGGCTTGTCGTACCGCGCCGACGGCCAGCTCTCGAACTGCTTGAACTGGTCGACCGGCAGGATGCCGCTGGTGGCAAGGAACGACGACCTCCGGAGCGTGTTACCAGCGAAGACGGGATCGTCGAGACCCCACGTGAGGCCTGTAAACGGGTCGGCGACGCCCACCGAGTCGAACGCGGCGCCTCCGACGTGACCGTCGTTGGCCACGGCTACGTAGCCACCCAGGTAGTACTGCAGCACGTCGTTGGTGGCGTCACCACCGAAGAACGAGCCGAACAAAGGCAGGCAGCGCCGCGGGTCCGTACCCGCGGGAAGCGGGTTGCAGGCGATCTCGCCCTTGGGGTCGTACAACTGGTTACCCACGGCGGCGTTGGTGTACTGCTGGCCGGCGGAGTCGCCTGCGAAGAGCACCTTGCCGCCCTCGTTCATGTACGAGCGGAACTCGAGCAGCTCGTCGAGTGCCAGCCGGTCGGCATTGAGGCCAGCGCGGCCGGCGGTGCGGGTGACCAGGTCGTTTCCGGTCTCCCAAATGACGGCGTCGTAGTGGCTGAGCACTCCGAGCGCGTCCGGGGCAATCCGCCCGGCGGCGTCGATGTCGTACACGTCGGCCTGCTGGCCGTTGGCGGCCAGGGCGTCGGTGTACGTGTCGACGTAGTGCGGGCCAGGCGTCTGCACCGGCGAGGCGCCGGTGTAGTCCTCAGCCGCCACGACGAGCACGCTGTTGCCGCTTTCGGAGACGGCCTGGTAAGTGAACGAGTCACTTCGCTGGCCGCCACCTTCGAACCAGACCTCGACCAAGTCGCCGGGGTCGGTACCCGTCACCACGCCTCGCATCTGGTGGTAGTAGACCGACGCCGGGTTGTACCTCGACCCGCCCTCCCACTCGGACGTGGGTGCCGACTGCACCGCGCCGCCGTCGATGCGGTACTTCACCGTCACGGCACCGAGGCTGCGCTTGGCGATCACGGCGACCGGCTGCGGGTCGCCATACGACCTGGCGAAGCTCAGCTGGACGCCCGGGTTGCTGCTCTTGTAGGGGTCGTCGCTGTCGACGTAGAACGGCTTGGTCGTGATCCCAGTGACCGTCTTCGGGTCATCCGGGTCGATCGCCGAGTCGGCCACCGACCTGGCGAATGGCAGGTTGCGCTCGAACTCTGCCTGCACCAGCGCCTCGTCGTCGGGGAAGACGAAGCCACAGCCGGGGCATCCCGCAGACAACTCCGGTGTCCACGCCAATGCGCCGGTCACAGCGTGCGCGTAGTCGGTGGTCTCGCCGTTGGTGACGTAGAGGACGTCCGAGCTCAGGCCCGGGTGAAACTCCTCGATCGCCGGGTCGTCCAGGTTGCCGGACATGGCGTAATAGATCGGGTCGTCCGCGGTGGGGGTGCTGGTCTGCCAGCCCTCGGCGTAGAGCAGCCACTGCCCGTTGGAGTGCCAGTTGACCTGGAACGCAAAGCCGATCCGGTCGAGCAGCCCGACCATGGCCTCGGTCTCCGGCTCGGACAATGGAGCAGGACCACGGTAGGTGTCGCTGGACTGGATGGACGACGAGCCCTCCTCGTCATAGCCCCAGTGGTTGGGGAAGTTGCGGTTGGGGTCGACGCCGTCGCCGACCTGGGTCTGTCCGTCACCGTTGTTGTCGCGGAGGTTCTTCCGCCACAGCCGCTCGTGGTCGAACGTGTACTGGTAGCCGTCGGGGTTGGCCACGAGGATGAACCAGAGTTCGGTCGTCTGCAGAAGCTTGCGGACTGCACGGTCGTTGGCCCGCCACCGGTCGATGTAGTGGTTCATCAGCCGCCGGTTGACCTCAGTGGAGATCCATTCACGCGCGTGCTGGGTTGAGCTGTAGAGGACGGCCGGACGCCTGCCGTCCGGTTGCTCTTGAGCGCCCTGGGTCAGCTTGACCGCGATGATCTCGCGACCCTGGCCGGTGTGGCCGAGGACCTCGAGCTTCACCAGCTGGGGGTTGTTGCGCGCCGCGGCGTAGAGCTGGTCGCGGATGCCGCCGGCCTCGTCGAAAGAGCGCCAGACGGTGAAGCCGTTGGCGGCCTGCTCCGCCGCGAACTCCTGGACGGTCTTGCCGTTCTTGACCCGGGTCAGTTTCAGGTCGACTCCTCGGCCCCGTAGCCGGTCGGCCTGGGCCTGGTCGAGGACCATGTCGAGCTCGATGCCGTTCGCGACTTGTCGCTGGCCGCTCACCTCGATGCCCTCCTGGGCGATCGTGGGTATCTCGTCGGCCTGGACCACTGCGGTGTAGGCGTCCAGCCGATCCGAATCTCTACCTGCGCTCGGTGCGGCAGGCGCGGTCGTGAACCCCACGCAGAGTGCGGCGACGACCGCCGCGACCAGTGAAATGACAAGCGATCGACGCATTGCTCCACCTCCGCGTAGGCCCAACCTTGGTCACTCTTGCACCCCCCCGCCGACGTCGCAACGGGTTGTTGTAGCGTGCCCCCTCCCCGGAGGCGGGAGCGCGTGCGTCAGCGGGCTCGCCAGCGACCGGTCACGCCCAGCCCGATCAGCAGAGCGGCCGCCACCCGGGAAGACGAACAGCTGGACGCCGGTCAGGCCGAGGCCGATGTTGTCGTAGAGGTCGGGTAGGTCGTCGATGCGGCGCATCATCCACAGTGGCCGGGACCGGGCGACGGCCGCGGGCAGGACGCCCCAGACAAGCCCGGCCGCGAGGGGCCGCAGCCAGACAGCCGGGCGACCAGCGCGGTGACGAGCAGGACTGCCGCACCGGCGCCGACCTGGGCGGCGGTCGTCGTGTCACCCTCCAGGCTCCCCCGGCGAGCGAGTCCTCGACGAACCCGCGCGAGAAGCCGAGGTCGAACAGGAAGA
>Ga0193739_1000174_pt1 | contig 17600 bp, 18 predicted proteins | sample L2a2metaG_FD_144926 | JGI IMG/M metagenome (GOLD analysis project Ga0193739, IMG submission 144926) | Soil microbial communities from a riparian zone of the East river system, Colorado, United States - L2a2 | ecosystem: Environmental > Terrestrial > Soil > Riparian zone | place: USA: East River...
CCTTCGCGCTCCGCCCCGCCCGCACCAACTCGACGAGCTGCTGTCGAAACTCCGGGGGATACCGCATCCGCATCGTGGACTCCTTCCGTCCCAAAGGGACAGTGTCCACGGAATGGGGGCAACTCCACTTCACCACACACCGGGCGGGCAATCCCGGCATCTGGAGCCACACAAATCCTTCGCTGAGGTGATCGTCTAGGCTTGCATAGACTCTCATCGATCACTCCAATGAGATCTCAGCAACCCTTGATCAGCGAATTCGGGCGCGTCACTCCAAGTGCCGAATCTCAACATCTCCCCATCTCTCTTTGAGATAATCGGCGACCAAGCGGCGATGACAGTGGTCGGGCTGATGCTCGCTGCATAAAAGGCATGCCATGTCGAACGCCGAGCGCTCGAGGGACTGGTCGACATTACGCGTCCGGAGCAGGTCGAGGAATCCGGCTTCGTATTCCGACCACAAGCCTTTTCGCTGCTTATAGGCATCCAACAACTCTTGGGTTGGCGCCAAATCCGGCACCTGACGGTATTCTATGCCGGCGATGGTACGCAGGAAGTATTCGAGATCTTTCGCTTTGGAGAACCCTGCGAGTTGAGACCGGTTGTTAAGCCTCACGTCCATAACGCGCTGAACGTGCGCTTCCTTCAACAGGCTGAAAAAGCGCTCAGCAGTCTTCTTTGTGAAGCCAATTGTGAACAGCTTCACCTCGCGCCCTCCTCGCTGCTCGTCTCGATTGGGCGGGCAGCGAACGCGACCCGGCGGCTCTGAATGTCATATGCCTCCTCGAGGGCCTGCGGGTTCTTAGCGAACAGGTCTGACTGAAGCAGGCCCGTCTGCCGCATTAGCCTCAACTCAGTTTCGGCTTGTGTCTCACCGCGACCATCAGGCAGAATGTGCACGATGTCGAGTTCAGTCGATCGCAAGTATCGAGCGAGCAAGAGAAACCGATGACAGGTCAGGGGGTCTCCCTCAGCACATACGAGACAAACCCGTTGGGTTCGTGCTGCGGAGCGAACTCGCATGAGAGCCTTCTGGAACTCGTCAGACGCCGCCATGCGACCGTATTGAACCTGGTCATCCTCATAAAACTTCCGATCTGCTGGTCGACCCCCGAGGATATTCCCCGCGTGCCTATATCGTATTCCGTCAGAGCGCAGGGCCACACGCAACGGGCGCTGGCTAAACTGCGGAGCGCGTCCACTATGGGGCAATGAGCGCACATCAAGGACAAAGTTGACTCCGTGATCCAGAAGCAGCTTAAGGAACCGCTCGTAGGAGTGGGTAGAGTGACCGATTGTGTAGAGTCTAGCCGCGCTTTGGGCCATGAGATCGTTTCGTGGTTGTTCGCAATGCTATTGTAGATCAATGATCGACGCCACCAACTTGTACCGATAGCCGTCGAACGGCTCTCCGAGAGAGACGCACATTACCGCCCTGGTCGGGTAGGCGTATTCGCCATCCTTCATGCCCAGGTAGCGTGATTCAACCTTGGTGTCCGTCACTCCGAGATTGTAGTGAGACTCCCCGAGCTGGAACGCCGCGCGCACCTGGCGCTTCTTGTACCCCCTCCCGACCAAGATCCGCAAGGCGTCCGGCTGCACAAGCTTGAGCGAGTGGTCGAGTCGATCCGCATCCGCGACGGGAATGCGGTCATTGGTACCGCTGTAGCTCGAGTTCACGTCGAGCCACAATGGGCCCGAGCGAGTGGCGTGTGCCGCGAGTTTGCGGCTCTCGAACGTCCCGATGCGCTGCCAGTGCTCGGTGTCGTCGATCAGGTGGTTCTCGACCTGGCAGGCGTGCGGCCGTGCCTCACGAAACCGTATCTCGACGATGTCGAGGAGCTGAACGTCTTGACCGTTCTCATATCGCCTCTCATCGAGAGAGACTTCCTCAGTCGGCCTGGCGCTCACGGGCCTAATCCAGCCTTTCAGATCTGACCCCACGACCTCTAGACCTGCTACGCAGCGGCCCGACATCTTTTTGGAGTTCGCCAAGCACACTATCCTGTGGGTGTACGGCACATCATCCTCCTCCCAGCTGACTCACTCGCTGGCTGTCTTTGGGCGCGCACTCTGCCTAGGCTGAGCCACCCTTCGACTGCCCTGCCGCACTTGATGCTCGACACCCGTCACATTGAGTCGGTATTGGAGCATCACTTGACTCACGCCGTACTCTTTCGCAGCAGTCCGAAGATCCTCACCCGCTCTACGAATCTCCAAAAGAGCAGTTCTGGGCAGCAGCAAGCAGGCCGCGAGCCAGTTCGCTTCATCCTCCTGGTCTTTGTCGTAGGTGAATAGCACCAGCGACCCGTCCTCAGCGACGTCCACACGCGCTGGGTCGTGACCGAGCAGGATATGAGCAAGCTCGTGCATTAAGTCGCTAGCCTGTCGCCCGCGTGAGTGAACGGGGTTTAACAGGACAAGGTCCTTCTCGCCGCTGGACAGGGTGACGGCGGACCAACTTTCGGGATCTTCTTTCACGAGCCTCCTTAAACACGCGCGATCGAGACCCGGTATGTCGTATGGCGTGCGGACTTCGATCTCAAGATGCGAGGCGAGTAGCCGCGGATCGAGCGCTGCTGTGGGGATTAGCGTTAGGTCGCGGCGCACCTGGAGCGCCACATTCTCACACCAAGCCTTGAACCCGCGCTGGAGGCTCACTGCTTGCCGCCGCCTCCCGAAACAAGCCAAGCACGCTGAGCGGCAAGTATCATCTGAGCAAGCGCCTGCGCCGTTGCCGGCTCAAGGGAGCGGTCCTTCTTGAAGTGAACGGCGACGGTGGGGGTTGGTGAGGAAGCAGGTGAGGAACTGAACCCGAACACCTCTCCGGGATCAACGCCGAGCCACTTACAGATCTTCTTAAAGGTCTCTAGGTCGGGGAGATGTCCACGCTCCACGCGGGACAGAGTGGCAGGGCTTATCCCGATCTCTCGCGCTATCTCGCGAACCCCCTTCTCCCCCCTCTTCTCCACCAGCCGCCGCCCCAGCACCTGAATCGTTAGCTTAGGCATGGCTGTATCTCCTGTAAGACGGGGATTGACAGATAAGACGCCCTCCGTAGACTAAAGGTGGTAAGACTCGGTCTTACGCGTGAAACATCGGCCCAGTCGCCTTAGGCGTCAAGGTTTTGGGCGCAGGTCAGCTTGCGGCGGGAGTGGAGCATGACGGAGCATGTGTCGATGGCTGCAAAGGATGTCTACATCTCGGCCGACATCGAAGCAGACGGACCGATCCCCGGCCGGTACTCGATGCTCGCGTTTGGTCTGGCCGTCGCCGGCAGGTACGACGGCGAAACCTTTGCGGCGCGCGATCCGGCCGCGGTCACCTTCTATCGCGAGTTGAAGCCAATCAGTGATGAATTTGATCTGGCGGCCCTCAAGGTCTCTGGTCTGGATCGCGCCCTGCTCACACGGGAGGGCGCTGACCCCACAGCGGCGATGCACGAGGCGGCGGCGTGGGTGCGGGCGCAGGCGGCCGGGGCCCGACCGGTCATGGTCGGCTACCCGGTCGTGTTCGACTGGATGTTCATCCACTGGTACTTCATGCGCTTCGTAGGTGAGTCACCGTTCGGCTTCTCGGGCGCGCTCGACATGAAGACGATGTACCAACAAAAGGCGCGCGTGACGCTCGACCTCGCTGGGCGGAGGGACCTGCCGCCGGAGCTGGCGTCGTCCCGGCGGCATACCCACAACGCGCTCGATGATGCGATTGAGCAGGCCGAGATTTTCAACCGGTTGTTCATCTGGAAAGGGACAGCGTCGTGAGACTCACCGACAAGGAACTCGACAACTACGTCACGAACAAGCTCGCCCTCCCCGGCGACGAGCGGAACGAGTATAGGGAGCAGGTTAGCCGCCTGCTAGACAAGCTGGAACGGGTACTCGCCGAGGATGGGTCGTACCGTATCCAAAAGTTTCGCCGCGCGGGGTCGCTCGAAAAGGGTACGAGCAATCGCCCCCGCGCCGGAAACCCCGTCGACGCGGATGTGGGCGTCTACTTCGATGTCGATGACACGTCGACGTTCGACATCGCGGAGCTCCAGCGGCTGATCAAGAGACTGCTGGTCGCGGCCTATCCCCAAAAGAGCGAGGAGGACTTCAACGACTCAGGCGCACGGACGTTCGGCGTCGTCTTCAAAGGGACCGGACTCGAGGTCGACCTGGTACCGATCGTTTCCCTCGACGCTGATGCAGACTACGGTCTCCAGTACTCTCGCGAGGGAGACTGCGTAAAGACAAGCGTCAAGGCGCACCTCGAACATTACCGCAACCACGCTTCGTGCGACGAATTCTTGCCGTCGACCCTGCGGCTGGCCAAGCGGTGGTGTCACTGGCAGGAACTCGAGGGTGTCAAATCCTTTCACTTCGAGTTGATGCTCAGCTACCTCGTTGACCGCGACGGCTCGGCGACGGGAATCGAGGAGAGCCTCCGACGCCTCCTTCTCTTTATCATCCGGGATCTGGGCCGCGGCGTGGCGTTCGACGGCGTCGACCCATCGGTGTTCCCCGATCCAGTCGTCATCGTGGACCCGGCGAATGACGAAAACAACGTCGCCTCGCGGATCGAGGCAGGCGAGCGTGCCGCGCTGGTCGCGGCCGCGCGGCAGGCATACGAGACGATCACGTGGGCGCAAGGGCTTCCCGGCAAGGGTGAAACCGTCGCTGCCTGGAAAGAGCTGTTCGGCGACAACTTCTCAATCGACTGACATGACGACAACACTGACGCAGACTTTCAACCGCGACGACATCCGACGTGTGTACGCCTCGTTTGCCGCCGATTACCGAATGGTCGCTGAGTGGACCAAACTGCATTCGACTCCGTTCGTCGACACGACCATCGATGAGATCAAGGCACTCGCAGAAGAAGAGTACCTCAGGGAGGTGCACCTTCAGCTGAAGTCATCGAGGGGCGCTATCCGTCAGGCCGCTGTCTACCGGGTCTCGACCAACGCCTCAGGCTGGTCATCAGATAGGCCCGGTGACCTCTACTGGGTGAGCTACCAGGGCGACGAGTTACACATCATCGTCTACTTCAGTGACAAATGGCGGGAGCTCTCCAACGAGAAGCGTGAGGCGTTCGCGAAGGTGTACATGCGTGGCTGGGGGACGACCAACTTCGACGGTAACTATGGGATCATGACAAGCTCGTCCGACCGCCGTTACGCCAGTCGAGACTACGGGATGGAGAGGACCCGTTACTCGGCATGAGCGAGTCCCCGGATACCGCCTTTGAGTCTCGCCGGGAACTGCCCGACGCAGCACTTCGTGCGCAGGCCGCGCGTCTAGTCGGGTTCGCCCGGCGCTTTGAACGCCTCAGCGGGCAGATGCGGCTCCTGACGGATGTGGATGGCGTCAAACGTTGGGCCGGGCGTCACCACGCTGGTGGTGCGGGACTGGTCGCTGCGCTGGGCGACCGCTATCCGCTCATCATTTTCCACGGCGATGTCGGCACAGGTAAGACGGCGACCGCCGAAGCCGCTGCGGATGCGCTCGCGAGACTCCTGGACACGGATGGGTTCGTGCTCAAACTGAGCACGCGGGTGCGCGGGATCGGCCACGTGGGTGAGATGAGCACGCTCATCGGAGACGCCTTCGCCGAGGCCATCACCCTCGCTGGTCGCAAGCGCTTCGTAGCCCTAATCATTGACGAGGGCGACGCCCTTGCATTCAACCGCGCTGCCGAGCGCGCTCACCATGAGGACCGCGTCGGCGTCAACACCTTGATTCAAAAGATCGACGACGCGCGGCAGCTCGGCGGGCGACTCCTGATCTTACTGTGCACGAACCGCTTCGCAGCGCTCGACCCTGCAGTGCTCCGCCGGGCCGCCCTGATCGAGGAATTCAGGCGGCCCGACGAAAATGAGCGACGCGAACTCTTCACGAAGACTCTGGCCGGCGTCGACGTGACGCCCGGGCTAATTGACGAGCTGGTGTCAATCACTGGCGCTCGCGACGGACGGCCCGCATTCACATTCTCCGACGTCCAGACGCGCCTGATCCCCGCCGCCCTGGCACGCGCCTACCCTGATCGCGCGCTGACGGCCGACGACCTGGTCGTTGCTGCTGCCGAGCTCGAGCCGACGCCCGTCATCCGCGAGATCGAGGAGTAATGCGCGGATTGCGCGTGCACCTGACCGGCAGCGCCGCAAAGAGCTGCGATGGCGCCCTTCTCCGCACGGCTCATACATTCGTCCAATCGCTTGTGAAGGGCGTCGTCGCCAAAGGCGCGGGCCTTGTAGTAGGCGCCGGCAGTGAGCCGCAGGGCGATACCGGTGAGCCCTGCATCTTCGACTGGACGGCGCTTCAGGTCATCGCCGAGGCTCGCGACCCTGGACCCGAGTGGCCGACCTTGCGACCAGAGCGGTTTGTAGCCGTCGCCAGCCAACGCGGCCTGGAGAAAGTGCCCGACCAACGCTTGGACGTCTGGAAGCGCTGCCGCAACCGCTCCGACTTCCGACTCGAGGTCGCTCCCCCGGGCTGGCGCATGGCGGGAATTATCCGCGAGCGGCAACTGCTCCGCGGGGACATCCTGGTCGCCTTCGGCGGAGGCGCCGGTGTCGAGCACCTTGCCGAGCGCTACCGCGACGAGGGGAAGCCGGTCGTCCCGATCTACGCGGAACTCGGCGCCCTCAACAACGACGGCAACGGCGGGAGCCGTTTCCTACACGAACGGGCCTTATCCGACCCAGACGCCTTCTTTCGGCTCCGAGACGGTGCTGGCAGCGCAGCCGCGCGCCTCTCGTCGATCCGACTAAGGCAGGATGGTGATTCCAAGGAACTTGCTGAAGAACTAGTGCAGCTTCTGGTCGACCTTCGATCGCCCTCGGCGTTCTACGTTCGCCTGCTGGCCACCGACGATCAGAACTATCCTGAGGTCGAGCGCTTCTTCCGCACGGTCGTCGATCCCGTAGCTGCTGATCGCGGCTTCACGCCGAAGGAGATGGGGCGTGGGAATCCAGAGCGGGCTTTCATGAACGTCGAGATCTTTGAGGCTCTGCACCGCGCGGGACTCGTCGTCGTCGATGTCACCGGTGTTCGCCCCAGCTGTATGATGGAGCTCGGGTACGCCCTTGCCCGACGTCGGCGAGTCGTCATCAGCGCAAAGCGGGGGACGACGCTGCCTTTCGACGAGGACAAATTGCCGACGTTCCTCTGGGAGGACGTCGGCACGCCGGCGGATCGTATTCGCTCCTACGGCGACTGGTTCGATCGCTACAGCGAACTCCCGCCGCTTGTCGAATAGGGACGCGCGTAAAGCTCATTGCAACACGGCCGCCCATACCCGAAGGTGGTGAATCTGGTCTTGAATCGACGGTTGAACTCCCCAAGTGGGGAGCGCCGCCTGCATCGCTTTCCGAATGTCGGTCACTGACGCTTTCTTCAGCCAGTCTCTCTCACGGATTCTGTTCAAAAGAAAATGATATCGGCACCGCTTCGCAGCCGCAGGTGTTTGTGCAAGTCTCTTTGATTTCGGAGTCGACAAGCGGAGTTCGCCGAAGGACTGAAATGCAGCCAGGTCCGTCGAGACGATTCCCTGGCATACGACACAACTACACACTTCGCGTTGGAAGTCGGCCACCGTTCGTATCCCGAGTCCTGCGAAGGCGCGTTCGATTTCGGGTACACCAAACCGCTTGTACGCCGCCGGCAGGTAGTAGCGTACGGTTGGAGTCGATTGTCCAATGACCGGGACGACATCTTTCTGCTCGCCATACCCGACCCCATGACTGATGCCCGACAAACCGAACTTGCACAGGGCCAAACTGAAGAAGCCTCCGTGCATGTTGTAGACCTCCATCTTCTCGCTGAGCGCCTCGGCAATGGCGCGCAGGTTCCGTAACTTCTTCTCAGGCGCCTCGTCTTCCTTGAGTTTGCTAAACCAAAGCCACACACCATCCACGCCCGTTCCCGGCAAACCTTCGATCAGCCTTTTGACAAATCCGTCATCGGCAAGAAAAGACTCGTCGACACAGATCACCGCATGCACCGGCACGCCTAATTTGAGCTCGACGGTCATCCGAGCCAACCGTAGGACCAACGGCTCCCAGTGAGCTGCGTTTCGTGGATCTATGTAGAAGTAAGGCGCAAACACCGACGCCGGCTTCGGAACGTAGGCGGCGTACGCTGCGAACTCGGGATCGGCGGAGAACTCGTCCTTGATCCTCTGCAACTGATAATTCACGACGGAGGAACATGCTGCCACCGCCTTGGCGTCGTCCTTGAGGTCCTCCCAAGTCACCGCCATTCCGCGACCCAACGCCGTATCAAAGGGTGGCCCATACTGTTCCGCGAGTGCCCTGTATGACTTCTTGTAGTTACGGATAACTTGTTTGCTCTTCCTGCTCACCTTCTGCTCAGACTTGATCCAATCGAGGTCGCTTCTCAGCCTGCCCGTATCAGGATCAACGTAAAGGCCGAACGCATACGTCATTGGATCCACGTAGTATCGCAGTGAGGTGGTGTCTCCCCCCAACTTCACAATCAGACTCCCTGTCGCTCCTGGCGTCGACTCGACGAGGTTGGCCCCGATTATGAGGCCATCGAGTAGCCGACCCGTCTTTTCCACATACTCTTTTTCCGCGTGGCTTCCTAGGCGAGTTATGACCCGTGGTTCAACGGAGGGCATGACGCGTCTCCTTCAGCACCTCAATGAACCCAGCACGGTAGTGGGGCAGAACGAGCCGCGATGTCAGTGGTTCGATGATCTGCTCACAGCGTCCGCTTGATCCCACAGCGAGGAGGCCGATGCCATGCTTGGCCAGCAAGCCGGTATCCACTCCCCTTAATACCTTCCGGGGGAGTGCAATGTATACATGATCCGCGCATAGTTGGTACAGCAAGGCCTGCTTGAGAGCTCGACGCCACTTCGTCAGCTTCAACTCAAATGCAGCAGTGATGTCCTTTGCTGGAGAGAAGCAGTACAAATCGATCCGATACTCATAGAACGGAAGCTCAGCTTCCTGCATGAAGAAGGCTTTGCGCTTTGCGTAGCCCGCCACGGGAGGCAACAGGGCTGCCTCCCGCTTAAACCTCTTCATACCGCTGCTTGTAGTCAGTGACCCGATCGTGATTTCGAAGTAGCATTGGAAGCGGCACCAGGCAGGCGAGGACGCACAGGGACGTAGGAAGCGCTGACCACTTGATCGACCATTCAGGTAACGCAAGGCCTCCGATGCGATCCAAGAATGCCAGCGCCCCCACGGCGGCCAGTTGCCACGTCAAGAATCCAAGGATAGCCCAACTTAGGAATCTCGCCCAAAAACACCATGCAGCCTTTGCTAGCAACAGAGACCGAAAATCAGAAATGGTCCCTGCCTGTTTCTCGACGAACTCACGGACCGCTTCTCGGTAGCCTTCACTGCCAACAGGGTTCGCGGCCTGCTCAATGTAGGTGTTCCCATCCTGCCCGAGTATCGGTGGCCGCATGGCCCCCGGGTTCTCAAAGATTGGTCGGAGCCTGTCCTCAAGGTCGGCTCCTATCTGTTGTCTCATTTGCCTCACCATCGACTCCATACCATGAAGCGATCTTGCGAAGAGCTCGGTTCGGTCGCCATATCGGTAGTAAGCCGCGACTGCTCCCACGAGCGCCGCTGCATGTACTCCCAGAGCGACCAGTACTAGCTCTTCATGGACCATTACCGCTTTCCTCGACCCAGGACCTTCTCTCGAATGTCAGACTCGATCGCCATCTTCGGGTATTTGGTATACACATAGTAGAGCAGGTCGTTGAGCGAGTACCGACCGTATTTTGATTTTACGCGGCGGATTCCATCAATTATCGGAGCATACTCGGAACTCTCCACGAGCTTCTTGATATGCTCCAAGCCCTCGGTTGTCAGGCGGAACCGACGCTCCTCATAGGCATCCGCAGTAGCAGCGTCGTCGCCCATTAATTCCTCGAAGCTCAACTTCTCAACCTCGTCCACTTCGGCATCACTGGACTCGCCGACAACCTCGCTCTGGATCAAGCCTAGGTTCTCGAGGAATTCTAGGTCGTCATAGAGTCTGGCCGAGTACGGTCCCGCCTTGTATGCAACAAACTCAAATCCATCCCCCACCGGTCTTACGTTCTCCTCTTCCTCGAGGAGGTAGAGGTACTTTTGTAGCCGGGTTAGCCCACCGAGGGAGTCATCAAGTGATCCGTTGGCTCCGGCTCCGATCAGGAGCAAGGCGAGATCACGTCGTCCGATTGTAGACATGGCCGCCTCCGTCTAAGTGTTGGATGAGATTGGTCTGCCTGCTGTGAAGACGCTTGAGGGCGCCCTCACGGCGAAAAGAGTTGGACCTCTGCTCCGGGTGGGTGAGCGTTGCCCCTCCGTAGCTGAAGCGTGCGCTACCGAGCGATGGGCCGCGGACTTCGACCCGGGATCGACAGGCGGCCACGACCGCTGTCCCAAAAACTTAGACCAAACAAAACCCGAAGTCAATACGCCATCGTAAATAGCGGCAATTACTTACGCCTGCAGTGGCACTCCTACTGGTGCGTCAGGGATGTTAGGCGAGCGTGAACACTTTGAGAACTTCATCGCCATAGTGGTTGATCACCTTGATCGCGATCTTCCCGGTCGTCGGAGCATCGAAAGGTCGGCTAGTGGTGCTGTAGAGCGACCGCCAAGCCGCCTCATCGATCTCGGCCCGCAACGCTCTCTGCAGTTTCTCATATGGCTCGTCGGCACCCGTGAAGTAGGCGTGGCGGACGAAGAAGCTCTCGCCGTTGTAGTCGGTGTCGATGAACCAGCAAGCGATGTCGTCGGTCGACGATGAGCGGATCTCTCCCGTCGTGGGGTCGTAGACGTCCACCCCGCGGATCTCCGCAGTGAGCTTGCCATCTTTCGCCTTGGTGATCTTCACATCTGGCTCGCCGAATACCATGAACAGGTTGCCTGCGCCAGTTTTCTTGAGCAGCTCGTCACCCATGGCGAGATCCGGGTTCATCCGGGCCGCCAGGACCGTGAGCTTGCCGTAGCGCTTGACCTCCTCGGACACGTGAGGGTCGAACGCGAAGCCACACACGATGAGCGTGTCGTAACCCACTCCCTGCACTGCCTCTTTAGCAGCCTCTTTTACCTGCTGCGGTCCCACGGTGCCGTGCTCGGGACCGAGCGACACGGCCACGCGCTTGGTCTTGCCGTTCTCCTCGTACTCTCCAATGGCCTGGATCCACTCGCCCGCGTGGAGCTCGAGTCGCTCGAACTTGATCCGCTGACCCTTCGTGGTGCCCTGCACGCCGGCTTTCCTGAGGTTCTCGATGATCATCGTCTCGAACTGGGCGCCACCGGCATCCTGCTTGCCGTCACCTTCGGCCTTCGGACGCTCGTCATCGGTGGAAAGCACCCGATGGGGTGATAAGCTCTCAACCGTGAACGGGCCGGTCACGCGGATGCGCTTGTTGTCCTCGTACGGCTTGTCATGGAGCAGCTCGGTCTCAGCGTGCCGCATGATGGCTGCGTCAATCTCGTCGCGGTCCATCCCCTCCCTGATATCAGGGTTGTTCGCGATGGACTTCAGGGTGACATGGGGGACCCGCTTGTAGACGAAGCCCTTTTTGATGTCGCCCTCGGTCTTGTACGCCGGTGGCACCTTGCCGGTCAACTCCGCATCCATCTGAATTCCATCGATCGAGTCCGCAAGCAGGTAGTACGGGTACCTGGCAGCCATCAGCCGGGTGCGTGCAAGCGCAAGCGCAACACGGCTCGTGTCGATCGTAATCCAACGCCGGCCCCATTGCTCTGCCGAGTACGCCGTGGTGCCGCTGCCGCAGGTGGGGTCAAGTACGAGGTCGCCTGGGTCGCTGGTCATCAAGAGGCAGCGTTGAATGACCTTTGTGGACGACTGAACGACGTACAGTTTCTCTTCGCCGCGACTCGACATCATCGTGTCGGGCCACGCAGTTGTCACCGGCAGGACAGGGAAGTCCTCGAGATAGCGCTTGTAAGCAAGTTCCGCTCGTCGGGCGATCATTCGGCCAGCAAACTCGAGCTTGCGCATGCCCTCCGGATGCGTTGACCAATACCGTGCCCCAGGCGTGAACACTCGCCCCTGATACTGGTACGGTTCCATTCCAAGCGAGTAGTGATGACTGGAACTGAGGGTCGTGGGGCGAAATGCTCGGCATCCCTGAGGCAAGGACGCAATCCCGGCCAATTCCTCCGGGCTCGCGTCCCTCGTGCTGCCGTCAGCCTCCTCGATGAACTTGTATTCTTCCGTGCCGTCGCTACCCAGACTACGCTCTAGGTACAGCTGGCGATACTTCGCACGATGTCGGCTACGGGCGTACCAGTGTAGGTGATCCGTCCCAGACGGCAAGAGATCGTCGGTCGAGGCTCCCGTCTTCTTGAAGGCCACTTGGGCGCAGAAGTTCTCGCTACCGAACACCTCGTCGAGAAGAGATCTCACTAGATGCACGTTCTCATCACCAATCTGCACAAAGATGCTACCCGTCTCGGTTAGTAGATCGCGCGCCACCACGAGTCGGTCCCGCAGGTACGCGAGATACGAGTGAATCCCTAGCCTCCACGTGTCCCGAAAAGCCCTGACTTGTTCGGGCTGCCTGGTCGCGTCCTCGGCCTGACCATCTTTAACATCTCGCTTCCGCGTGCTCACCTGCCAGTTTGACCCGAATTTGATCCCGTACGGCGGGTCAAAGTAGATGCACTGCACCTTGCCCTTGAGACCTTCCTTCTCGGCGAGGCTGGCCATCACCAGCAGTGAGTCGCCGAGGATCATCCGGTTTGACCAATGTCCCTCGTGGTGGTAGAAGTCCACCTTCTTGTCGAATTCCGTGATGCCGTTGAAGTCGGCAAAAAGCGACAGCTCAGGCTCCGGCTTCCCCTCCTTCGCAGTATCTCGCAGGTTCTCGACCAGCGCTTGTGGATGGATCTTCTCTTGAATGTAGATCGGCACGACGGGCACTTGGAGGTCTTGACGGTCCTGCTCATCCTTGCCCCTCCAGACGAGCTGCGGATCGAGCGAGGGGTCACGGGGATACGACAACGTCTTCGGCGCCACCTCGTCATCCTTCACGAAGTCGCGTAATTCATGAGTCGGGATGTTCACCCGCGTGTCCTTGTGGCGGATGGCCTCGACGGGGCTCGGCCCCTTGGCACTCCTGCCGACGCTACGCTTCTTCCCAGGTTTCTTCGGCATCGTTTCCTTGCACCCCGGTTCGAAAAAACGCCTCAGACCGCTGCGGTAGTCACCTGTTGCAGGGACGCCCGCAGCAAGGACTTCGCCCGCCACGGATCCGCGACCTCGAGAAACGCCCAGCGACCCAGCCCACCGTGATTGTTCACAGCCGGCACCCAAAGGTGCCGAGTAGTGGTAACCTTCGCTTCCTTCTCCTTCTTCTTCTCTCCCGTCACCTCGATGATCACGTTCAGGAGATCTTCCGGACCGTGACCATCGTTCACGCGGGCCACGAAGTCGGGATAGTAGTCGTGCTGGTCGCCGTCGACGGTGTACGGCAGGCTAAACCCGGGCTGGCGGTCGTTCTTCACGTAAGAGACAACCTCATCCATCTCCTCGAGTGCCTGGGCGACCTTCTGCTCCCAGCTATTGGTATCGCAGACTACGTGCGACACATGGCATTTGCCGCGGGTCGCGTAAACCGTCCGGGTAGTATCGAACCCCACATGCTTCGTGGTCATCGCCCATTCGTACGGCGCCAAGATAGGCTTGAGGAGAGCCTTCCCTGTTTCATCCTGCGGCGAAATGCTCTGATAAATGCGATCAGCGGCGTTGTGCGCGAGCTCGGCAAAATAGAGAAGCTGCGGGAAGGCGTCATCCTTGCAGTCTACGCACTGACGGTACCAGTCTCCAGCGATTCGGAGCAGCTGCGGGAACACCCAGGACTTCGGTGTGCGATTCCCTTGTTCGTCCTCATCCTGGAAGAACTTCTGCAACACGAGCTTTGCGAGAAGAAACACGACCTGCTGATCACGCAGCTGTTTCAGATCGTCGATCGTGTGAATCACGTGCTCGCCGATGACAGGAGCGACCTCGACACGCGTAGGGATTTGCTGGGGCGAGAGTACCATCTTCGAATCGTCTGTGAAACGCGCGATGATCCGGTCTTCGCCGAGGTCGTAGCGATAGCCGACGAGCCTCGGGAAAGTGATCGCGCTCCCGGCCCGCTCTGGTAGCGCCTGCACCCGCGTTGGAATCGGACCCATGCGCGGCTCCTTCGCAGAACCTGCGCATGGAATGAATGAGAATGGGACGCCGTAAACCTCGGCGTACTCCGCCGGGAATCCCTCGAAGGCGATCTGTTGCCCGCCGGCCTCGATTTCCTGCGTCATCGGCGCGTAGCTCCGGCGCCGCAAGGCCCGCCCGACTACCTGCTCGCACAAGAGCTGGGTGCCGAAGGCACGGACGCCCAAGACGTGCGTGACGGTGTTTGCATCCCACCCTTCGGTGAGCATCGAGACACTCACCACACACTTGACCTGCTCGCCAAGCTTGCCCGGCTTGCCGACAGTATTCATAACTTCCCGCAGCAGATCCTCGTCAGTGAGATCCGCAGCGTCTCGGCCAGGGAAGCGTTCGCGATACTCCTGCTTGAACTCGTTGATCTCGCGCGACGCGATTGCCTTGAAGTCTCCGCTCATCGACTCGCCAGACTCGAGCTGCTGGCTGTCGACCAGGATCGTCGTGGGTCGAGCTGTCCACCGACCATCTGCCACATTGCTGAATAGGGCCAGCTTCCCCGGCACAATGACGACTTCGTCCTTGTCGAGAACTCTCTCGTAGCCCGCGATGTAGTCGTACACAAGCTTCGAGACATTGGTGTTGCTACAAACAACGATGAACACTGGGGACGTAAGGCCTTTCGCCTGTGCGTCAGCGTTCTGCTCCCACAGGTTGTGATACTTCTGGTAATTCTGATAGAGTGATTCGATGGCGCCCTCCAACTCCACGGGCAACACTGGGTCGCCGGTGACGGCTTTGGTGCCGCGTCCCTTCCGCGGTAGGCCGGTCCGAATCGTCTCCCAAAGCTGCCGGTAGGTCGGAAGGGTGCCACTCATCTGGTTATCGTCGACCGGCACTCGCGGCACCTTAACGATCCCAGCCTCAATCGCGTCAATGAGCGAGAAGTCCGAGACGACCCACGGGAAGAGGGTGCCTTCCGGCCAACCAGACCCGCGCAGAAAGAACGGCGTTGCCGACAGGTCGTACACGACCTTCACGCCGATCTTGTTACGAATCGCCTCGATGCCTGAGAGCCAGACGCGCGCCTCCTGCTCTCGTTGCTCCGCTTCCTTCCGATCGTCGCCCTTAAGCTTAGGCTCGTCAGGGGAATCGTCTCGGCCTCGGTAGCAGTGGTGCGCTTCGTCATTCAGAACGATGATCCCCTTCTTATTGCCCAGCTCCCGGCACACGCGCTGCACGACCTGGTCCGGCGTCTCCGTGAAAGCACCGGTCTTATCGCTACCGAGCAACTTCTTCGTGAGCCGAGCGGCGTCCCCACGCTCTCGTGGCAGGAAAGCGTGGTAATTCGTGATGACGATCTTGGCTCGCTCGAGCTTCTCGAGCAGATCCGGCGGCAGCACGTCACGCTGGCGGTAGTAGTTCTCGGGATCGTTCGGCAGGAGAACGCGTAGGCGATCGCGGATGGTGATGCCCGGACAAACAATGAGAAAGGCATCACCATCCGCGATCGAGCGTCTGTTTGCGAATTTGTTGAGCGCTTGCCAGGCGATCAGCATCCCCATGACGACGGTTTTTCCGGACCCTGTCGCCATCTTGAGCGCGACACGGAACAGGTCCGGATTGCCGCCGGTCTCATTCGCCTCGCGGAGCTGGTTCTCGATCCACGCGTCGCCGTACTTGCTGGCCACCTCGGTGAGGTAGATAGCCGTCTCCAGCGCCTCGATCTGACAGAAAAAGAGCTTCCGATCGCGCTCGGGGGCAGTCCAATAGTCGAGCAGACGCGCGGTCGTAGCCGTCACGCCGGCGTGCCCACCCTTTCGCCAGGTCGCGACTTTCTCCCGGATTCGATTGACTAGCTCGTTATCGCGGAGTCTGTCCTTTGTCCATTCGGCCTCGAGGGACAGCTGCGCGGTCTGGCGACGGCCATGGGGAATCGGGACGAAGTAGCTGGATTGGCGTCGACCCTCATCGATCTTGCCTGTAATCCCGCGGTCACCGAACTCGAAGTGTCGCTGCGGCTCACTGAAGGGTGAATTGATGACCGGGTTCTGGATGACAACGTCAGGCATTGATGGATCAAACCTTCTAAGGGAGGTCAGCCGGCCGCCGTCACGTTCGCCAAAAATGGCATCCCGAGCCGGGTGCCGGATAGGGCGTTCTTGCGGCACGAAGGGCCGGTTTTGCGGCAGCGGCCTTTCCGCGCCGTCCCGGCTAGCGTCCGAGCGTGTAAACATCCCCTTGACTCGCCGCGCGCGGGAGGCCTACACTTCCCGCAGCCAGAAGACATAGCGCGCCAATACAACGTAAGACGCGCCGCAACAAAAGAGCGGGAAGTGTGCCCGCCCTTGGTTGCGGCGCGTTTTGCTTTTGTACCTAGGTAGGACAAGACGATGAGAGCGCATGGGAAGAATCGACCGAAGGGCACGGACAAACGGGACGTCGCTCGTGACCAGCAGGATTCTACCGGCGTTCTAGCAGGGTTCTACCGGGTGTTCTAGCAGAGTTTCCAGCGGATTTGACCAGCAGCATGGAGCGCAAAATGAAGACGAAAACCACGAAAACGAAGCCCCCTCGCCCATTCCGGAACTTCCCGGACGAAATCGACGTGATCCTCCACGGTTACGGAACGCGCGCACGCGTCGTCCAACTGTGGCGCCAGCTGGAAGGCAAACACGACGTCTGGACCTACCTCGGTCGTCTCCAGCCGGAGCAATGCGAGATCGAGATGATTGGTGATCGCTTCGGTGGAGGCTGGTACCGCGCGAAGATCCTTGGCGCCTGGGACCCCGAGCTGCGCCGCGAGGAGTATTTCGAGCAGGTCTCCTTCGGGATCGCCGAACAGGGCTGGGCAGTGACGCCCGAGACGCGCGACCGGATCAGGAAGCAGCACGGCATCTAGTACGTCCGGCGCGCCTGGTCTCGAGATACCCGAGGGCACCCCGCCCTGGCTCGCTGCCTTCGTTCACGAAGCGCAGCGCGAGACCGACACGCTCCGGGATAACGGCGCCGAGCAGGCGGCCGCGGCGCGACTCGCCCACCCGTCGCTCAGATGACCCTTCGTTGATCCCGCTTGCTCACCATATGGGACTGCTGCAACGGCTCGGCTCGACCAACGCAGCGGATTGTGTCCTGTTCACCATATGCATAGATTCACCATATGATGAGAGTGCCCACCCACGATGCCACGATGGCTGCCTCGCGTGCTGGCGCGCATCCGCCGGCTCGCGGCCGAGGGGAAGGTACAGTTCACCGAGAAGGCGCTTCGGGAACTGGAAGCGCTCGACCTCGGCCTCAACGAGCACGATGGCGCCGACGTGGTGCTCAGCCTGACGGCGCGCGAGTGCACCGGCAGGGTGTTCTCACCCGAAACAGCGGAGTGGCTATACGTCTTCAGACCTCCGTTCGCTGGGAGCGCGCTCTACGTCAAGCTGGTCCTGCGAGCGTCCTGCGAAC
>Ga0193739_1000175_pt1 | contig 17594 bp, 13 predicted proteins | sample L2a2metaG_FD_144926 | JGI IMG/M metagenome (GOLD analysis project Ga0193739, IMG submission 144926) | Soil microbial communities from a riparian zone of the East river system, Colorado, United States - L2a2 | ecosystem: Environmental > Terrestrial > Soil > Riparian zone | place: USA: East River...
TCTCTAAATTACGAAGTTTGAGAGTTGGTAATGCTCCTACTCTTAGACCAGCCGAGCACATCAACAAAATTGCAATTCTAGTACGCTGATCTGATTTTTCTAACATCTTAGCAATTTCTTCATGTGTGTATGGTCTATCTTTCTTACCTTTCTTCTTGACCTTGCCAACATACATCATTATCTTTTTCCATTTCAGCTCCACGTCATTGGTATCATAAAATTTCTTTAGTGCTTGCAAATTAGAGTGAATGGTTTTTGATACCAACTTTTTTTCTTCCCGTAGATGAATGACATAATCTATAAGTTGGGCTTGAATTAAGACAGGGTCACAAAATAGCTGATCGCATCTTTCTACCTTCCTGTATAACATGTAAGTCTTAAGCGAATGTCTATATACCGTACGGGTGTCGGCCGAATGAATTGCTTCTATGAATCTGCGGTAAGGATCTCCGGTCAGGACTGGAACTATGGACAATTTTCATAGATATATAAAGAGAAAGGGTATTTTAACAAATCCACATTTGTTAAGTTACACGATTTATTTAATTTGACATTTCCAATAATAGTATTGAATATGTAGATACACTCCCTGAAATACAATCTTCTAATTACAGATAAGGCTTATTATGACAGTTAACACGAACAAGAAGCAGGTATTCCCAGAAGAGGAATTAAAATATGAACTAGAGTTAACCTGCGTTATGGGTATCTAAGTAGAGAACAACTGTGGCTCAGGGGCAAAACAGAAAGCTCAGATTAGCCAATGAACCGGATATGATTTTATTCTTCCAATACTCGGGTCTACTCATACATAGAAAAGGTTGTCCTCTACCGACAATGAAAATGTTTTAGCTGAATCAGGTTTGCTATTGCTACGTATTGCGTAACACCTAAGCAGATTAAGTACAAGACAAAAAACCTTTAATATTACGGCCACAGCCTTTATTGATATGCGAGCCAATACCGGGGACTACGTCTTGGCGATCTGTATATCATGGATGTTGATGGTGGGTTTTTTCATAGCAATAACTAGAGAAATAATGTTACTGATTGGGTTAGTATTTCCTTTGCTTATTTTGCTATTGCTGAGAGGTAGACGGGAAAGAAAACATTTGGAGGTTTTATAGTTTAAAAAGAACACATTCTATTGACCAGACGAGGAATGTGCAGTTAGATTGGCCGCTCTACAAAACTAGAAATGATATCAAATCTTAACAGACAATACTAGTCAGCCTTCCAAATGCATTCAAGCTTCAAGATAAACCAAGAATGAGGAAATGTCTTGTTTGACAGAAAAACGATTTTGAAAAGATATCCAAAAAATCCAATTCTCCTACCAAACAAAGATTGCTGGTGGGAATCCAAAGCAGTTTTTAACTGCGCAATTAGTTACGATGGAGAAATCATCCATATGCTCTATAGGGCCATAGGTGAATATGAGAATTATATTTCTAGAATAGGATATGCCTGTAGTGACGATGGTTACAAATTTAATAAGATGTGCGAGATAGCTTTTGGTCCAAGTGAGGATTATGAAAAATATGGGATAGAAGACCCTCGCCTGGTAAAAATCAATGATCAAACTTACATTACCTATGTTGTGCTCTCGGGGCATGTTCGAGACAGACCTAATGTATTCTCAGCGGTAGCGACAACAAATGACTACCGTGAGTTTACTCGGATGGGAATCATCACAGGTGGAGGTACGGATAACAAGGATGTCGTCTTCTTTCCAGAGAAATTAGGCTATAGAGCTTTAGACGGGAATGAAAGTATGATCTATTTTTCACTCCTTAGACCAAGTGCTTGGATTGGATCCGCATATGGTACGGATAGACCCAGCATATGGTTAGGTGAGGGCAAATCACTAACAAGTATTGAAAGGCATACACTTCTTCTCAAACCCGAGAGAAAATGGGAGGCATTAAAGATCGGTGCTGGAGTTCCTCCCATTAAAACGGAGCGAGGTTGGCTTATCATATACCACGGTGTAAGTAATGAAAAGGCGTATAGTGTCGGTGCTGCCCTACTCGATTTAAAGGAACCTAAGCGAATTCTGGGAAGAACTAAATGGCCCATTCTGGAACCAGAAGAAGATTATGAAAGATTTGGTGATGTAAACAACGTAGTTTTCCCGACTGGTGCATGCATTGTCGATGGAGAACTATTTGTGTACTATGGGGGAGCAGATAAGGTATGCTGCTTGGCAACGGCAGATTTAGGTCTTCTCGTGGATTACATCCTGCAAGAAGATTAAAACCTAAATGGCATAAGGCTATGGGATTATCTTATCCAACCAACGAATTTCTATTTTTTCTTTGCTTGACCTCTTTATTATATTATAGATTCGGGAAGCCAATGAATCGTGAAAAAATGAATTCATGATATGATATGAGATGAGATGATATGATATGATATGATATGAATATGATACAAAATTATACTCATTGAAAATTGTACCGATTACCATAAGATTCTAAAACCGTTCTAAATGATTTTAACGCAAGGCCTTTGTACCTATCTGTATTTTCTGCCTATCATGCATTCAAAGTATACTATACGACACCAAAAGCCGGTCAAACGTTTAGTTTCCTTGTTTCAGGAATTGTACTAAGACAAATTCATAATGGGGGCCCAGAATTCAACTTTTTTAATTAGGGTTTTGATTCCAATAGTCTTTTTGATGGCCAGATGCGGCAGGATTAAATGGATGATAATCTTACCATATAACCCAATTGAACAGGGAATGATGAAGCGGTGGCTGTATGATTTTCTTAACGAAAAGGTGATTATTTATTGCCAAAATATCTGAACCCTGTTGTTCTTTAATTTAAAATTATCAGATGATTTCCCGTCTTAACTTTGGTTCCTTCTATCATTTGGGAATGCAGAGCTTGATGCAAAGGAGGGGCCGGGCAATAGTGGCAACAATCCATATGTATAAAACATATAGAACATCGGCCGACGACGTAGGTAATAATTGAGCATGAACGTGCAACAAGAAATGTCTCGAATCCGGTCTGCAACCTTATGTAAGATATTTTTTTCTAACATCAGGATTTGACGTGAGGTATAGCTCAATCTGGTATAATCAACATCATCATTTGTAGAAGTGCATCGTGATTAAACTCGAAAGCATTCAATACAAAGGATTATATGAAAACCGCACTGGGGTGAAAATCTCTGACCGCAATGGTCATCCTGAGTGGCTGCTAGTTTATTCAAGATAGAATTGATCTTATTACTCAATTTTTTTCTAGCCAGGGAAAGCTGTTTCTAGAAATCGTACGTCTCGACGAAATAATAGCAAAACCATTCTCGTTATAATGATATATTTGAAGTCCGAAAATTAGCAAGTGCTGAGCGAATAGGTGCAGTTTTTTGCCGACATTGTGTAACCTAATTTCCACTATAACCTGTTTCCACAAAAATATATAAGGATTTAGACGCCGATATAACATTAATGAAACGTACCCCGACCCATGGCTCTAAGTATCGGAATGTTTCGCCTCCCAAACCTAATCCGAGGTGGGGTAGAGAAGAGGAAACTGAAATTTTTGCTCAGCAAGTGAAACGTTTTAGACAAGGTAAATTGTCCGAGGACGATTTTCGACGTTTTAGGTTACAACACGGTGCCTATGGTTCCAGATTACAATTAAACTACAGTATGGTGAGAATCAAGATTCCAAGTGGCGAAATAAATCCTGAACAGCTAGAAAAAATTGCTAATCTATCAGAATCATTCTCAATTGGCTCAGCTCATGTTTCTACTCGTCAGAATATTCAGTTACATTGGGTGCAACTAGAAGATGTTAGTGAGGTAATGAGAGGCTTAGTCGAAGTAGGCCTCACTACGCGAGAAGCATGTGGCAATACTGTTAGAAACGTGATGTGTAGTCATTACGCAGGTGTCTGCCCAGATGAAGCATTTGATGCTACGCCGTACTCCAAGGCAATTGCGAGATTTTTTATCAGAAATCCCATGTGTCAGAATCTCCCACGTAAATTTAAGATTAATTTTGCATGTTGTAAAGATCATGGATTGGTAAGAATTGCAGATATTGGATTGATTCCAATGATAAGAGACGAGCGACGAGGCTTCAGAATATATCTTGGCGGAGGCCTTGGAGCTGCTTCTTTTATAGGCCATCCTCTAGAGGATTTCACATCTGAGGAAAGAGTCCTTCCAACATGCATGGCGGCGGTTAGATTGTTTGATAGACATGGCAACCGAGAAAACATGGCACGAAATAGAATGAGATATTTGGTTCACGAAATGGGATGGGAGAAATTTCAGAAAATGGTATTAAAGGAGAGGTCAATAGTTGAAATGACTACTGCCGTCTCTACAGCCAGACTCTTTGAGGTAAAAGGCTTAGAAGGTTTCAATCAGCCTATTGAGACTAAGTTTTCGCATTCTCTGACAAAATTGCCAGTTATAAATGATCATGTAACTCCAGAAAGTACAAAGTATGAACGATGGCTCCGTACCAATGTTGTACCTCAGAAGCAGGCTGGCTATTTTACGATATTTGTAACGCTCGAAGCAGGGGATATCACAGCGAACCAGTTACGAACACTGTCTGGAGCGATCCGGGAGCTATCTATTGAAGGGGTCGCTAGAAATACCCCACAGCAAAATTTTGCAATTCGGTACGTCAAGGGCGAGGACCTGCAAGAGTTTCATGACAGACTCATGTCAATAGGTCTGGGAAGTTCAGGAGCATTGACTATCACATCCGCGGTTGGGTGTTCCGGAACAACTTCATGTAACCTGGCGATAACTAATTCTCACAGACTAGCAAAAGAGGTACAAAGGAAATTCTTAGAAATGGGGTATGACACTGATGAGGAGTTAAGGGACTCAACAATCAAGGTTAGTGGTTGTCCCAATTCGTGTGGACAGCATGAAATTGCAACTATAGGTTTCTTTGGCGGAGCATCAAGAATCGGAGACGCGATGGCTCCAACCTACACTATGCTATTTGGTGGGAGCGCCGGAGAACATGGCGAACTGGGCAAGGCAATTATGCGTGTGCCTGCAAGGAAAGTAATAGACACTATAAAGGAAATAATCAAAATATACAAAAATGAGAAGCATGATGGTCAGACACTAAGCCAATGGATAAATAGAATTGTGAAAGGAGAAGGGACAAGACAGATCCGGAATGTAGAAGATATGAAACGACTTCTCCTAGGGATTACACATCTACCGCCAATAGAAAAAGAACCTGAATCATACAAAGACTACGGTAACGATGTAAAGTTTACCGCTAAAACGGCTAGAGGAGAATGTGCCGCTTAATAGTTCATATGAAGAATACTTATAATTCAAATTCGGAAAACCAGAAAAAGGAATTCGAATCTAATACCGTTAATCCTAATGACTACGAGCTACCTGTTATATGCGACGTTGATATTTTACGAACTCTAATCCGCAAGAATGCGGCGCGAATTGTGGATGTTCGTAAGGAGGAAGAATATCGGGAGGGCCACATTCCAACTGCTGTTTCGTTACCCCTAGCGCAGCTACTATCGAAGGATTCCCCTGAGGGTGTAATAGATATTCTAGAGAATATCGGAGTTTCCGATAAGCTGCCTGTCATAGTGTATGATGATACGTTTGGCGCATTGGGAGCAAGAGTGGCATGGACTTTTCAATATGTCGGACACACAAACACTTCACTGCTTGAGGTAACCTTTAGTAGATGGAAAGATTTGGGATTAGAAATTGAAAAACAAGCCAATAAATACCCTAAAACGACACATCATATTAGCATTAATCAAGGAATCTATGCTGATGCGTCATATGTAGAGGGTGCCAAGGAAAGCGATAATAAAGTCCTAGTAGACTCGAGAGAGAGGTTAAATTTCTTAAGCGAACACATACCGGGAGCTAAAAACATACCTTATACCATGCTAGGTTCAGATGGAAACATCCTGCGAAAACCTTCTGAAATAAAGAGATTCATAGAAAATAGAGGACTTTCACCAGAGTCTGAATATATTACCTACTGCGGGAGCGTCGGTACACTGTCTGGTTTGACGTATTATGCTCTAAAACTGGCTGGAATAAAAAATGTCAAACTGTATGCAAAATCATTTCGAGAATGGAAGAGTATGGGAAAGCCTAAAGAGGAATTTAAGGACGCAAATTATTGGGACTTGTCTGCTGAATAATGACTCAGTCTATCATATTTAAGATTTAAGAATTCTGGATTGACATTTCCATTTCTGTCCGTGATGAGATTGAATTTCCTATTATAATGCTCATCTCGTTTTTCATCGAAACACAATATATTAGCGGTAGGTGATTAAGATAATACTTTTGCTACTGGCAAAAGTGATTCCCTCTAACTGCATTCAACTCAAATTGAATTCATCGAGATTTTCCAACGATATGCAATTAGGTTCTTACCTTTTTCGTTCTGAAAAAATATACTTTAAAAATGCTTTTCGTACTGAAATGTGATATAAAATATAGTACGGAAACAAACTTTTGAGGAATTCGCTACCTATTGTACTATCTTTATTCATCTTGTAAATTTATTTTGCTGTAATTCGTTATTTATAACCAAGTTAATTCGGTAATAATCCTTGGTCTGTAGATCATCTCCGGAAAAATGGTTAACAATAAAGAATAAGATGTCTGCTTTGGTAGGTGAATACTATTTTGGACGAATTTGACTCTGCTGAATGTACTGTCTCTTCGAAGCCGCTGAACATATTGATAGCTGAAGATGAAATAGATATAGCAGCTTTGTACAAGACTGTATTAGAGAAGCGAAATCATAAAGCAACAATAACAACAAATGGTGAGGATTGTCTCAATGCATATCATGAGGTCTATCAGAGTAATAGATTTAGTCCATCACAACAGTTATCTTCTGAGTCAGAGCCCATACATAGATCAAAGAGCCCTTCATTTGACGTCGTTGTCCTCGATTGCAAGATGCCACAAATGAACGGTATTGAAGTTGCTAAAGAGATCTTGGCAGTTAATCCCCATCAGAGAATAATATTCACTTCTGCCTATATCAAGGACACAGTAATAGATTCGATAAAAAACTTGAAACAATCTATGAAGGAGTCGGTACAGAAACCATTTGAAATAAAAAGACTAGTCGATTTAATTGAAGACAAAATGGTATACCAGGAGTTAAGAAGACTAAGTATCGATATCGATATAATTAAAGCTGTAAAGCCGACACATGAAGAGATATCAGATTTATTAGAGAGATTACAAGGCGCTCACGGATGCAAGTCCAATGAAAGAGAATAACACAACCTATGAATTAACAGGCATTGATAGAGTAAATTTGAGAGTCCTAACTTTAATCGTCACAATTCAGACATTTCTTGATACGTGGAAGTAGGTCCTATAAGATTGGTTACAATTACACAACCAACATACATTCTACAGTAGACACATTTATTTTGCAATCAACTGTTTAGTGAACTGCAGGCGGAATAACTTAGTGACGAACAGAATGGGAATGTGCGGGAAGTCAAACCAACAGCGTTTAACCGCATTTTCTTCAAGACAATTGGAGATAGATTATTACTATTAATTGTAAGCATTCAGTTGATTGGGTTCCATTTTTGGGGCACTAAAGAATTATCCCTACCGTCTTGCGCTCATACTTATCATAGTAAGAATCGAATGTGACCCTTACAATTACTTATGACTCGCCTTGAAATGTCTTAGAGTTATCGTTTTGGATTCTCGGTTTTTGTTCGTTATTTTCAATCTCCCAGAAGATATAACTCCTATCACGTCATAAATTGTCAAATATTATATGCTATGAATTCAATCAACTTAGTGTGACATTCGGTCTCATCACAGGGAGGTATACGAGATGAATTTCTTCAGAAGATTGAAGGCTAGGATTGGGATAGATAGAAAGGCAGGCATAGATACGGGTGGCGTTAGCTCGCTTTCATCGGCTTACATTTCTTTAAAAACTAAACTCAATTTAAAGAGTACTGGAAGATCCGCTATTTGTATCAAGAAAATAGATAACAAACGGTTTAATGAAATGGAAGAAGAAATTGAAAGATTCCTTGATGCTGGGAAGTTAGATCTTGAATATACTTACCGCACTGTCTTAGACCCGTATAATTATCTGTGGTATATAATAATGGGAAAAACTCTTGAAGATATAGTGGCAGCAATAATGTCGATTAGCGATACAATAGAACAAAACGGTTTTTCAGATAAAATACTTGCGTGTGTGTTTGACTTTAATGATGGTAGTGTCGTCCAGTACCTAATATTCAGCTATAAACTCTACAAATTTTACCCTTTCGTACCTACCGGCAAACAGCAAAATCAGCGGGATCACAGTCAGGAATTGAAAATCATGTCTGCGGTGGGAAATGAAGTACCTTTTGAGAAAAAGATGTCGAATTGGTATCCGATTTGGAATATTCCGAATTAGACTCTCAAGTTATTCATTTCTAGAAATTATTTCCTCGCGGGGATGGCTTTCTCTTCCTCCCCTCTTATTGACTTTCCCCTAATAGTCAGAGAGGAATTCGAAATTCTCTACTTTAGCATTGTACTTAAATCGTTATAAACAAGGAACGCAAACTGGAGTCGCATCTGACCTCCTAGTCTATTTAAGAAAGCGAAGCGAATATCCGGTCTGTCATCGGGTCGACACGCAATACTTTGATATACCCATAACTACATTAAGAAATGAACCCTAACATGACAGACGCTGAAAAAATAACCTCAGTAGTACCCAAACCTAGTAGTAAAAGACAAACAAAGAAAGAAAAGGAACTATTTAGAGATAAAGTTAATCAAGAAAATATAGCTGCCGCTATTGCAACGCTAGAAAATATTATTCGCAATCATCATAGTGAAGTAAATAGGAATATCAAAAATAGGATAGCTGAATTAGTTCTCTTATTAAAAGATAGAGACGAAAAATTCAGCCTATCTGTAAGAGCCGCAAACGCCATCAGCATACTGGATAGACTTACACAAGACAAGGGAATGAAATCACACATTCGAACAATGTTGTGGCAGGTAGTCTCCAACCTTGAAGGCATAAGAGAATAATTCACGGAATCGACGAAAATCCCATATTATTCTGACTTTTATTTAAAGTCCGACAGGGTATGACTTTGGGTACCGATTTCCAGAGTATTTATCGGATAAGGTCATTTCGTTGTGGACAGGCCATATTTTCCTTAGATGTACACTATCTTCTAATAGACCTGCACTTTGCAAAAATGGTCAATTTACTATCTGCTTCATAGAGATTATTGCTTCCGTCATTGTTTATACTAGTTCTTAGTTCTTGCATATTGCTTTACTGAAATGACTACTTCCTGAATCTTATATTGTCCCCTGATCTTACGACAGTCATATACAGCCAGTATGGTATTTGCTTTTACAGTAGGAATAATTGTCTCAAGTCATTTTTAAAGTGGGTCTATATTCTCCTGGTGTAAAGAATAGATCAAATTACAAGTCTTTGAATATGAATAGATGTCGATATTTTCAACCGAATTGGTTAAAGAAATAAAATCCTTCTGTGACAAGATCTCCAATTATTTGATTAAGAAATGTCCCCATCACTTGCTTCCTTCACACGTTTACCCTTACCGTTTGGTATGATTCTCAGTTTTGCGCCTCGAAAATTTTTCTTTAATTCTTCACCTTTAAAGACTCTATCTAAAAATATGGACAGAGCTCCAATTTCCGAATGTGGCTGGTTTCCTATTGCTACGTTGTAATCCGCAAGGGTGTATACCTCTCTAGGGACTTTCTGCGCCCCAATAATCACTAAAGCTTTCGTTAATTTCCAAATCTCACTAATAGCATCGTCAACGTTAATACCATACATTGTTAGATGAATTACCTTGCCGGAATTTTTTTTCCAACTGTAAATTACTTTCTTCCAATCTTGAACAATTTCAATATTGAAGTCTGATTCGCCTCCCCAAATATTCCCAACTTTTGCGATAGATTCCTTTATGGATTCGTCAACTTCCGTCATATAGATTGTGCTTGCTCCAAACGCCCTCGATACCAACGCTACATGGGTAGTTATACGATCATCACGAACAAACCTGTGTCCTATCCTAAGAACTGATACTTCCATAATCAGCTCCTCGACTTGTTAGTTGCATCTCCGTAAACTCTTTACCATTGATGGGGCATATAATGCAATTCCTACATCTTTTCGATAATTTTAGCTTACAACAAAAATTAAGCTTTAGAAATCACCAAACAAATCTTCGTTTGATATCAGTGGTATAACCAATCACTAACTGGATACTAATGGGAATATCGACCCGCCAAACAGACATATAGTGGCTTCAAATTTTTATTCTGGTCGGATCAATATATTGTTACTTAGATTGAGTATGCGATGTTTTGTCTCGGTCGATGTTTCAATCAAGGATAGTATCAATGAATTACAGAACAGAATAATTATGGAAGAAGAATGGAAAACTGACCAAATCAGACCAGTTGAAGGGCAGAATCTTCATTTCACCATCATTTTTTTAGGTGAGATACCTTCGGAGACTACTGACATTCTCAAATCACAACTGTCAAATTTAGTATTTCAACCTTTTGATGTAATTTACAAAGGGCTGGGAGTATTTCCGAGTATTACTAATCCGAGAATTGTGTGGATGGGAACAGATGTTGAGGGGGGAGAAAAACTCATAAATCTCTATCAAAAAGTCGCGGCCTGTATCAAAGTTTCGGGCCTTGCACCCGACAAACCATTTATACCTCACGTCACATTGTTTCGCATAAAGAATAGAAGGTTAAGAATGTCCAATATGTTAGCAAAGTACAATGACCTAAAATTTGGTTCAGACTTCATTGATAGAATCCATCTCAAGAAAAGCCAGCTTACCCAAAACGGGTCTATCTATTCAGATATACTTACAGTGTACGGAAGATGACCACTTTAATACGCTCAGTTACTTCTCGGGCGTTAAGATATTTGCAACCGTCGGCGAGAGAAAATGAGAAGCTGACAAGGATTGCACACAAAGTCATGGAACTGGTTCGTAACTACCCTTCTCCTCTAATAACTGACGTGGTCTCTGGGGGATCTTTTGCCAAGGGGACTTGGATAAAAGGAGACGCGGACCTGGATGTATTTGCCAAAATAGACCCTTCAGTTGACAAAGTTGAATTCGAAAGGATGGGCATGGCGATTGGATTGCAATCCTTAAAAAAATACAAAACACAGTTGAGATACTCTGAACACCCATATGTGGAGGCTTTCATCAATGGAGTTCGAGTGAATATTGTTCCATGCTATGACGTGGAATGGGGAAAATGGAAAAGCGCTGCTGACCGATCACCATTCCACACCGAGTACATTAATAACCATCTTGACTCACATATGAAGCAGGAAGTTAGGCTACTAAAAAAGTTCTTGAAAACCGTTGGAATATATGGAGCGCAAATAGCTAAAGGTGGATTAAGTGGTTATGTGACAGAAATTTTGATCCTAAAATATGGTACTTTTGTCTCAACTTTACAATCCATAGCTGATATTGCTTGTGCGAGACAAATAATATCTGTCAATAAAGTTGATAACGATGTTTTGAAAACCTTCGAGAGCAATATTGTCATAATCGATCCAGTTGATCCTAGGAGAAACCTAGGAACAGCTATTTCACCAGAAAGCTTAGGGAAGTTTATTCTTGCTTCCCGAGCGTTTATTCATAGACCTTCTTTACATTTTTTTGGCGTAGGAAAAAATAGAAAACCTAGAAACGTAAGGCTAGATTCAAATCTTCTGATAATAGAATTCAAGTATGAGCCGAGAAGCCCAGACATAATTTGGGGCCAGCTGAAAAAAACGCTTAACTCTATTTCAAAGCAACTACAGCTATCTCAATTTGATGTAATCCGAAGCACTTGCACAACTGATGAAAAGGGATTTGCTGCGTTAGTATTTCTCTTGCGATCAGTTACTTTGCCATCGTATACTGAAAGAATTGGACCTGATGTTTTCAGGAAAAAAGAATCCGCGAACTTCATTTCCAAAAATGCCAAGGAGTCTCTGTTGATCTGGACTAACAGGGAAATGAGACTTGTCTGTCTTTTCAAAACTAGGGTAACAAATGCTCAAGATTTTCTTCATTCTTTATTTTCCGAAAGACTAGGAAGCATTGGAATTACCGAGGGATTGAAAGAAGATATTCGAAACGGTACACTGAAGATTTATACTGGCGACGAAAAAGGGATGATCAGCGGTATAGTAAGACATGCTGTCAACGAGGTCACTGCAACAGAACGATTTATTACAGACCAGCATTAACGCAGACTCTCCCCATTTAGTTGACGTCATTTCCTACCCAAGGTTTGATAATAATGAGTATCTTGAACGTCTAAATGAAATACGCTCATTAGGAGTTAGAAATGTCGTTTGGGGTGGTAGGACGGTACTCGGAAAAATTGCAATAGCAGGAAAAGGATGTGTAAGTCTGGTGCTAAGAGCAAAATTTCAAGATCAAACCATATGCGCTCTCAAAATTAGAAGGTTAGATGCCAATAGATGTAGCATGGAACGAGAAGCAGAACTACATAAGATAGCAAATTCAGCTGGAGTAGGACCGAAGATTTTTGGAAATTCCAAAAACATCATTATAATGGAGTTTATCGGTGGATTGAGCGTAATTGATTGGATCAAACGAGATGAGAATGTTTCTGATTCTAGAATAGTCCTCAAGATTATCTTCGAAATTTTGGAACAATGCTATCTTTTGGATAGAGCACATCTTGACCATGGTCAACTTAGTTATTTGGACCATCACGTAATCGTTTCAGGATCGTACGAAGCTACCATTGTAGATTTTGAGAGCTCAAGTACTCAGAGAAGAACATCCAACGTGACTTGTGCTGCACAGTCACTACTGTTGAACGGGTTCATTTCAAAACGAATAGACGACATACTGTCTCTTCAAAACAAGAAAGAACGACTCATTTATGCATTAAAATTATATAAATCATGTCAAACCAGAACAAATTTTGATAAAATACTAAACCTCCTTCTAGAATGAGAACAGTTCAATCATTATAGAGAATTGTATCGGGATTTGATCCAACAAAAAAGCTATGACAAGTCTCATACTTCGGTCAAAATTTGATTTGCTTATCACTGATTCAGTGGCTGGCTCTCGAAATCCAGATATTAGTGGGCAAATTACCTACTAGGGACGAAAAGATGGCTGAAGATACATCATCCGCAACCCCATCGAATACAATTCCATTCCCTACGTTGACGATACTTTATTTGCCATCTGAGGCAAGTGAAATAATCGAAGAGATCAGTCAAAAGTATAGCAATATGACTACAGAAGGCTGCAAGGGATATTTCCACGGCGGTGTAGAAAGACAGTACTGGAAAGTCACCATATGGAGTCAGGGAATTGACAGCTTATGGTTCAATGCAATTATTGCTAGGGTAAAGGACCTAGCAAGTGTGAATTCAGTTCCAATTGTCTCAGGGGGTATAATGTATGCCATCTAAGGCGATTTACTGAAACAGTTTGCCAGGATTATTCTATAATCTACAACCGGGAGACTACATGTTAAACAGACGTATGTAAGTCTCTGTCCAACTTGTAAAAATCTCTATTCGAAATTAGAAATGAATGAAAAGTATCTTATCTCGAGTGGAGCTCTATCAAGTCGGTGTTACCAGTTGCTTACTTTTTTCCCAATTCCTTTTCATATCATGAAACCAATCTAACTATGCTCTTAGCCGATGTCTAAACTTCCCTACTAAAGGGTTCAAATAGCATAATCGATATACGTATGGTTTAATGGGACTTGAATCTGAGAAAATAATTCATATCACAACTGCTACATGGGATAATAGTGTTCTTAAATCTGAAAAACCGGTTCTAGTTGATTTTTGGGCGGAGTGGTGTGGTCCTTGTAGGATGGTCGGACCCGCCCTTGAGCAGTTGTCAACGTCTATGAATGGGAAGATAAAGATAGCAAAGTTAAATGTTGACGAGAATCAGGATATAGCCATGAAATATGGGATAAAGTCTATTCCCTCATTGTTGCTCTTCAAAGAAGGCAATGAAATTGGAAGGTCAGTGGGAGCTGCTCCTAAAGAGAAATATCAGCAGTTTGTAGAGCAAACTTTATCGACTACCTGAGATAGAGACAAGGAAGCTAATTTTTGTTATGTTATCGAAATATACTTAGTTCATCGTCTGCCAAAGCATTAATATTATTTCATTATAAACGATAGCAGGTATTGGGAAAAAAAGAACTTACGTCTCTTTTTTCGTCTGATCCTGATAGATATTACAAAGTCCCATTATTTGATAAAGTCGGATTCAGTCGGCAAGTATGTAGTAGGTGCGGTAAGTTCTTTTGGTCCATAGTTAACAGGGAATCGTGTCCCGACCACGAAACTTATGGTTTCATAAATAATCCGCCTACGGGTAAGCGATTGGATTACATTCATGCTTGGAAGGAAATTGAAGCGTATTTTCGATCCAAAAATCATGCTATTATTTCTAGATATCCTGTTGTTTGTCGATGGCGCGACGATCTTTATTTCACAATAGCTTCGATCGTTGATTTCCAAAGGGTTATGGGTGGCAAAGTAGTTTTTGAACTTCCGGCAAACCCATTAGTTGTACCTCAAATGTGTTTGCGTTTTAACGATGTTGAAAATGTAGGCTTGAGCGGAAGGCATTACACGTCCTTTTGTATGGTCGGGCAGACATGTAATGCGGATTTACCTGGGGGATACTGGAAAGACACATGTGTAGAAATAGATTATGGAATGCTTACCACCGTTCTGGGAATAAGGCCGGAAGAGATTACTTTTGTGGAAGATGTGTGGATGGGAGCAGGGGCATTTGGTAATTCTTTGGAATATTTTGTCCGAGGACTTGAACTAGGTAACGCTGTTTTCACTGAATTCGAAGGGGATGAAAATAATTTCCATATCATGAAAAATAAGATCATCGACATGGGAGCAGGTTTAGAGAGGCTCTCATGGATCACAATGGGGACCCCGACTAGTTATGACTGTTCTTTTGGCCCTGTTATAGAAGCGCTAACAAGCATAACCGGGACGAATAATCATCCAGAAGTTATTGGCAAGTACTTCGAAATTATGTCTGGCAAGATTGGAGAGGATTATGTCATGTTGAATAGCAGCTCTGAAATGAGAAGCATTAACCCAGTAAAATCGGTCATTGCCAAGAATATGGGGATGCCGGAGGATAAACTTGCTAGAATAATCTCTCCATACGAGGCGATCTACACCGTAGCAGATCACGCACGTACGCTTTTATTCGCTATTGCGGATGGATCATTACCCTCGAATGTAGGAGGAGGTTATAATCTACGAATAATTTTAAGAAGATCACTTTCGATTCTGGAAAGAATGGGTTGGAACGACTTGAAGCTTGGCACTGTTACTGACTTGCACATCGATTATTTAAGACAAATGTACCCAGAGCTTGAAGAACACAGAGATGATATAAAGACAATATTAGAAATAGAATCTGAGAGATATCTAGGATCTAGGGAACGAATGTATGCGTTGGCAACATACATAAGAAAAGCTGATAAAAAGTTGACAATTGACGATCTGATTAAAATGTATGAATCCGATGGTGTAACACCTGAGTACCTATTGGAGGCTGGTGCCATAGAAAGCATACCCTCAAGTTTCTACACCAAACTCGCTGAACTACACAGTGAACAAGCTGCAGGGCAGATTCAAAAACCCATAGTTAGGGTAGAGGGACTCCCGGCGACCAGGCTATTATATTATGAAGATGAAACTAATCATGAATTTGAAGCTACAATACTTAAAGTTATTGACAATAGATACATTGTACTTGACCAGACTGCCTTCTACCCAAGAGGCGGCGGCCAAGAACCTGATAAAGGAAAATTAGAATCTCTTGAAGTAGATGAAGTAATAAAACATGGAGACGTAGTATTACATAGACTTCGGAATACTAGTAATAAGCTTAACGAAGGAAATATTATAAGTGGAAAAGTGGACGTTCAAAGGCGTAATTCAATCACTAAACATCATACCAGTACTCATATATTGAATAGCGCTGCAAGAAACAATCTTGGCCCATGGGTATGGCAGAATTCTGCGTTTAAAGATCAGGACTATGGAAGGTTAGACATCACACACCACTCAGCATTGACCAAGGAAGAAATTGAAAGAATTGAAAAGAGTGCAAATGACATAATTACCCAGAACTTGCCTGTTTCGATTAATGTATATGGCCGTGGAGAGGCTGAGCAAAAATATACTTTCAGAATATATCAGGGTGGAGTTGCCCCTACTACTAACATTAGAATAGTCAAGATTGAAGGATGGGATATCGAGGCTTGTGGTGGTACTCATGTAAGAAGGACTGGTGAGATAGGCCTTGTAAAAATCACAAAGTCGGAGAGAATTCAAGATGGAGTAGTAAGATTGGAGTTTGTCGCAGCGAAGTCAGCGTTGAATTATATACAAAGACTTGAAAGCAGTCTAAATAATATCGTACAATCTTTGGGTACTAGCAAGGATAAAGTAGTAGAGTCAATCCTGAAACGTAATGAAGATACTGAATTATACAAGAAAAAGATTAAATCAATCCTCAGGAAGGTTGCTCCTCTGATTGCAAAGTCTGTAATATCGGAAGCAAAAATCACTCCTGTGGGTAACGTAAAAATTTACAGCATTCACGATGAACAACTAGATGACGATTATCATATTTCGGTAGGCGAAAAGTCAGTTGAAATTGACAAATCCCTTATCTATGTTGCCGTATTTACAAAGGGTGAAGGGATTAGTGTTATTGTATTTGCTGGCGACAATGCCAACAAGTTAATTAAAGCGGGTACTATTGCAAAGGAAATCTCCGTCCAGCTGGGAGGTTCTGGAGGAGGGAGTGAACGATTCGGTCAGGGAGGAGGCAGTATCAAATACAAAGAGAAAATCAATGATGCTTTACTCTCAGTAGAAGAGCTAGTGGTAAGACACAGTAAAGAGTGATCAATGAACTGAAAAATTCAAAAGGTGATAATGAGATCAATGTTAGTCGAGCCCGATACGCCAAACTCAATCTCAACTCTATTGATGATAAATGGCGACATAGATGGGAAGATCTCGGCATTTATAATACGGATCCTTATCCAGGCAAGAGAAAATATTTCGTAACTGTGGCGTATCCATATCCAAATTCGCCTCAACATGTGGGACACGGGAGAACGTACACTCTGGCCGATATTCACGCGCGGTATATGAGGATGAAGGGGTACAACGTTCTATTTCCAATGGGTTTTCATTATTCTGGAACCCCTATCCTTGCAATGTCCAAAAGAGTTGCATCCGGTGACGAGGACTTGATAGAAATGTTCAAAAGAATATATCATGTCTCTAGTGATCAGATTTCAAAGTTTGTCGAACCCATAGAAATTGCACAATTTTTTCATAATGAGATTAAGCAGGGTATGATGGAAATGGGTTACTCTATAGATTGGAGACGCGAGTTTACTACTATTGACAATGCATATTCACGATTTATTTCTTGGCAATTCAAAACCCTTCAAAAACAGG
>Ga0193739_1000176_pt1 | contig 17441 bp, 21 predicted proteins | sample L2a2metaG_FD_144926 | JGI IMG/M metagenome (GOLD analysis project Ga0193739, IMG submission 144926) | Soil microbial communities from a riparian zone of the East river system, Colorado, United States - L2a2 | ecosystem: Environmental > Terrestrial > Soil > Riparian zone | place: USA: East River...
CTCGCAGCGCTGCCAGGCATGCTCGCCCTCTCGTTGAGCGCGGCACCGGCACAGGCCGCCCCGAAGGCCCCCGCCAAGGACCCCGTCGCCGTCGGCCACGGCGGAGCGGTGTCGTCGGTCGACCCGTACGCGACCGAGATCGGTCTGGATGTGCTCAGGCGCGGTGGCAACGCGGTCGACGCTGCGGTCGCGACGGCTGCGGCGCTCGGCGTCACCGAGCCGTACAGCGCCGGGATCGGCGGGGGAGGCTTCTTCGTCTACTACGACGCGGGCTCTGGCGCTGTCGAGACCATCGACGGGCGCGAGACGGCACCCGAGCTGATGGAGGAGGACGCGTTCGTCGAGGGCCGCGTTCCCATCCCGTTCGCCGAAGCGGTGACAAGCGGCCTGTCCGTCGGGGTACCCGGGACACCCGCGACATGGGAGCTGGCCTTGGATGCGTGGGGCTCGATCGACCTGCGCGACGCGATGCGCCCGGCGGCAAGACTCGCGCACAACGGGTTCGTTGTCGACGACACGTTCCGCCAGCAGACCGCGGACAACGCCGCCCGGTTCTCCGATTTCACCAGCACCCGGGAGCTGTTCCTCCCCGGTGGCGCACCGCCCGAGGTTGGGTCGGTGTTCCGCAACCGCGACCTGGCCATGACCTACGACCTGATCGGCCGGCAGGGCACCGAGTTCCTGTACGAAGGGAGCCTTGCCGACGAGATCGTCGCAACGGTGATGCAGCCGCCCCTGGTGCCCGGATCCACGCGCGTCGCCCGGCCCGGGCTGATGCGGCTGCCCGACCTCGAGGCGTACGAAGCACTGCTGAGAGATCCGACGCTGGTCGAGTACCGCGGGCTGGAGGTCACTGGCATGGCACCACCGTCCTCCGGCGGCTCGACCGTCGGAGAGTCGCTGAACATCCTCGAAGGCAGCGACCTCGGTGCGCTCGACCGGACGGAGGCGCTGCACCGCTACCTCGAGTCGACCGCACTGGCCTTCGCCGACCGCAACCGCTTCGTCGGCGACGCTGACTTCGTCGACGTGCCGCTGCAGGAGTTGCTCTCGCAGGGCTTCGCCGACGAGCGCGCCTGCCAGATCGCGCCCACTGCGGCCACCAAGCCGGTGTCGCCTGGCGCCCCGGACGGTACGTACGAACCGTGTGCCGCCGCGACTGCAGCGACGTCAAGCACCGACGGGGAAGGCCTGTCGACGACCCACCTCACCACCTGGGACCAGTGGGGCAACGTGGTCGCCTACACGCTGACCATCGAGCAGACCGGTGGCTCCGGCATCGTCGTGCCCGGCCGTGGCTTCCTGCTCAACAACGAGCTGACCGACTTCAACTTCACCCCCACGCAGGGAACGGCACCCGACCCGAACCTGCCTGCGCCAGGCAAGCGGCCGCGTTCGTCCATGAGTCCGACCATCGTGCTCGAAGACGGCGAACCGATCCTTGCAGTGGGCTCCCCCGGCGGTTCGATGATCATCACTACCGTCCTGCAGACGCTGCTCAACCGGCTCGACTTCGGCGCCACGCTGCCCGAGGCCGTCGCCGCCCCGCGAGCGTCGCAACGCAACACCGCTGCTGTATCGGCCGAGCCGGCCTTCATCGGCGCCTGGGCACCGGCGCTCGTTTCCCGCGGCCACACCTTCGTCACCACGCCCGAGATCGGCGCAGTGACCGCGATCGAACCCACGGACGACGGACAACTGCTGGCCGTCGCGGAGCCGGTGCGGCGCGGCGGCGGCGACGCCGGCGTGGTGAAGCCTCGGCGCTGACCGGCTGGAGCTCACCGCTACGCGATCCGGTCGGGCTCGTCGAACCGTGATCGAATTGATCTCCGACGCGACGTGCCGTGCCCACTGGCGGATCGCCGTCCAGTCGCGGAAGTTGCCCTTCGGAGCCTTGACCGCCTTGACCACTGCGCGCTCGGTGAGCCGCAGATCGTGCTTGTCGAACCTGCCGGCGAGGGTCACATGCTCTCGAACGCATGGCCGCTGGGCGAGTCCACACCGGCATCTCACGGTGCGACGCATCCACGGCTTCGACGAGTCGTCGCGCCGGCTCCTGCCACCGCCCCATGTAGATCGCGCTACCGACCACGGCGGCGTCATAGGTGAGGATGTCGTCGACCGTGTCGGCCGGGCGCCGTCACCAGAACTCTCATGATTCCTCACCCTTCCTGTGCGGCTGTCATTCATGAACTGGTACGAGGGCGCGATCGAGGAACGCCACGACGCGTGCCTCCCACTCTTCAGGCTCGTCGGCCAGGCCTTGCGTGTGCGGGGTGTCCGGAAGTTCCCATACGTCGACAGTGGCGGGTGCGGCCTCGGCGACGTCACGGATCGCGGCGACCTCACCTGATCCCGCGATGAGCAGCACTGCTCGCGGCGCGATCGCCGCCACCGCGTCGCGCAACGGCATGGGCGCCGGCGCGTCGGTCAGCAGCGCCGCGGTGGCGACGACGATCCGGCTGACGGACTGCTCGACCCAGCCGCGTGGTCCCGGTGCGGGCGTCGCGTCCGCCGGCACGCGGGGCTCGACACCCTCGCCCACGACGGCCAGGATCCGGTCGTCGGTGGCCGCGGCGTTGACCGCCTGTTCGCCTCCCATCGACATACCGACCGCGCCGATTCGATCGGCGCGCACGTCGGACCGGGTCTGCAGGTACGACACCGCGGCGTCCAGGTCGACGTCACCCCACCAGCCGAAGTCCATGCCCTCGCCACCGCTGCGGCCATGGCCACGAGCGTCGTAGAGCAGAACTCCGTATCCGTTGTCGGCCAACACCTGGGCATGGTCGAGCACCGCGGAGCGGGTCGACCCCGATCCGTGGAGAAGGGCCACGGCGGCGCCGTTGGCCGAGGGCACGTACCAGCCGGACATCCGCACGCCGTCGGTCGTGGTGAACTCGACGTCCTCGTACCCGAGCCCGCGGTCGGACGGCGTGGCATCGCCCACCTGTGTGGGCGGCAGGTTGGTCGCGTAGACGGCAGGCGTCACGGGTACGAGGACGAACTGCAACAGGACGAGAACGGCAGGCGCGGCCAGCAGGCGCCACCATCGCGGCAGGCGCCGGACGAGCACCACGCCACCGATCACGACGAGTGTCAGGGCGCACGCCAGGACGACCAGTCCGGCGACCGCGGTCACGGAGATACCGGCGTTCATCACGTACATGGCCCCGACGCCCAACCCCACGGGCAACCCGATGAGGCCGACGACGAATGCGAACAAGGCGAGGCCCGTACGCCCCGCATGGCCGAGTGTCGCCCTCGCGTCCGCCACGCGGGCGGCGTCTCGAGTCTGGACGGACACGTCGTCACTCCGATCCGATGTCGGCCACCACCGTTGCACCTCGCAGGTCCGGATCTCGGGCCGTTTCCAGCGTGTACGGCGGTCCCACGAGGTGGCCAGGGACCGAGGTCGCCTGAGGTCGGGACGATCGACCCGGGCTTTGGGCCGCGCGCTCGCGCGCGTTCAAGACCTAGACGAGTTCTTGCTCCTCCAGAGTCAGATCCGACGTCTTCGCGTCCAGTTCGTCGTACGCGGCGCGGTGTTCCAGCAGGAACTGTCGCCATGACTCGTCGTCGACGAACGTATCGACGGTGACGTAGTGCCCGAGCCTTCCTACATCCCGGTACAGCTCCGTGCCGACGTATCCGTCGGCGAGCGAGAAGAGTCGCGCCCAGGCGCCTTTCGGGCCGTAGACCTGCTCGAATTCGGCCGCCGATCGGGCTTGAACCACATACCGCCAGACTCTGATCTTCATGGTGTTCCCTTCACTCCCGGAGGCCACACTGGAGCGTGACCCGTTGGGTGCTGCATGTCGACCTTGACCAGTTCGTCGCAGCTGTCGAGGTGCTGCGTCACCCCGAACTGCGCGGACGTCCTGTCGTTGTGGGCGGCGACGGTGACCCGACGAAGCGTGGCGTGGTCAGCACTGCCTCCTACGAGGCTCGTGAATACGGGGTGCACTCGGGCCTCCCGCTTCGCACAGCCGCTCGGCGATGCCCCGACGCTGTGTTCCTGCCCGTTGACCGGGAGGCATACGAAGCGGCCTCCGCCGAGGTCATGGCGACATTGCGGGAGTTCGACGCGGTCGTCGAGGTGATCGGCTGGGACGAGGCCTTCCTCGCGGTGGACACCGAGGATCCGGAGGCGACAGCACGCAAGGTTCAGGAACGCGTCAGCGCGTCGACCGAGCTGCACTGCACCGTCGGCATCGGGCAGAACAAACTCCAGGCCAAGTTGGCGACCGGATTCGGCAAGCCTGCCGGCATCTTCCGGCTGACCGACGAAACGTGGTTCGACGTCCTGGGCGACCGGCCGACCGACGCGCTGTGGGGTATCGGCGCCAAGACCGGCAAGCGGCTCGCAGGGCTGGGCATCGCCACCGTCATCGAGCTCGCCAATGCCGATCCGCACGCCCTCGCTGCTCACATGGGACCCACGACCGGGCCGTGGTTGGTCCTACTCGCCCGCGGCCGTGACCACACGCCCGTGGTCAGCACGCCCCACGTCGCGCGCTCGCGCAGCCGGGAGATCACCTACCAACAGGACCTGGACGACTGGGACGAAGTGCGCCGCGAGGTCGCGGACCTGGCCCGAAGGGTCTCCGACGATGTCGCCGCCGACCCGAGACCTGTTGCCCGAGTCGTGGTGAAGGTGCGCTACGTACCCTTCAACACCCACACTCGGGGCCAAAGCCTTGGCAGGCCTATCACCGATGCGGCCGCGATCAAGCAGGCCGCCCTCGGCGCCCTGGAGCGGTTCACCGACCGGCGGCCGGTGCGGCTGCTGGGCGTCCGCGCCGAGTTCGCCCGCTGAGCGGAGGGTGTATCAGACCCCGACCTGAGCGCTCGTATGAAGAACTGCGAACACAAGGAGGTTCCTCATGGACCTCGTGACATGCCCACAGTGCGGCCAACCGGCCGACGTGGAGTGGCGCTCGAGCGTGGCGAGCACGGATGGGCCCATCGTGCTGGCGAAGATCCGATGCACACAGTGGCACCAGTTCCTGATGCCGTCGGAGGGACTGTCGCCGCTGGGCGCGGAGCCGGTCCCTGCGGTCGACCGTCGCGTGCGCGTCGGCCCCAGGTGACGACAGCATGCGCCTGGCGGTGCTGCCTCAGACGGTTTGAGAAGGCTCCGCCGATCCGGGATCACGGCTGGCCGACACCCAGGCAACAGCGTCCGCGACATCGTCGTGGTGCTCCAGCAGCACGTCGAGCTTGGTGATCTCGAGAACTCGCCGCACTGCCGGCTGTGCCCTGGCCACGCACAGCGAACTTCCGACCTCGCGAGCCTGGCGATAGGCCACTACCAGCGCATACAGCCCCGTCGAGTCCATGAAGTCGACCTCCGACAGGTCGACGACCAGGCAAGGTTCGCCGAGGCCGACGTGGCCGAGCAGATGGTCACGCAGGGTCGGTGCGGAAGCCATGTCGACCTCACCGCCCACCTCGACGACGAGGCAACCATCGACAGTACGAGTACGCAGACGGAGTCGGCTGCTCACAGCCAGCTGCCCGGCCGACGGCGGGAGATGGAGGAACTCATGGCGGGTGCTCACCTCGATCCGGGAAAGGTGACCGCCCAGGGCGACAGTCACCGAAGCGATGGCTGCTGCCCAACCACCGGATATGACTATCGCGACCGGGTGCGATGCGTCAAATCGGCGAACGATCGATCAGGTCTTCGCCGCGCCGGCCGACTCGACGATCTCCTGGGCGATGACCCGGAGCTTCACGTTCCGGTGCTGGGACGCCTTCTTCAGGGTGGCCAGGGCCTGCTGGGGCGGGCACCCCTGGTGTGCCATGATGACGCCCATTGCCTGATCGATCACGGCACGCGACGAGAGGGCCGCATGCAACTGTTCGGTCAGCGCGACCTGGTCGCGATGCCGTAGCACACCGGCGAGGACGATCGCTGCCTGGCCCGCGACGAGCCGGGCCAACACCGTCGCCTGCTCGTCGAACGCATTCAGATCCTCGGCATAGACGTTCAACGCGCCCACGGTCCGGTCGTCGACCTCGAGCGGCAGGGCCATCGTCGAGCGGATGCCGTGCACGACCATCTCGGACCGGAAGACTCCCCACCGGTCGTCGGTGAGAAGGTCCTGCGACCGTACCTCCACTGCCGTGCGGATCGCCTCCAGGCAGGGTCCGTCACCGTGCTCGTACTGAAGCGCGTCGAGGTGTCGGGCCTTCTGCTGGGCGATCGCGACGCTGCGGATTTCTCCGTCGCGTACCAACGAGATGCTGCAGTTGGTGGTCGCGGGGACGATCTTGCACGAGGCCACCACGATCTGCTGGAGCAGGTCGTCGGGCTCGTCGAAACTCAGGAACAACCTCGACAGGTCACGCAGGGCAGCGCCGACCTCCTGCCACGACGGCTCAGACACCTGGCGCCCCCTTCCACAGTCGTGGCGCCACGATAGATCCGTCGCGGCCCTCAGACAAAACCCAGCGAGACTGTCCCTCCATCGCCTGCGATTGTCACCACGCAGTGACGGCGGTCGGCCCTTCGTCCGATTTCGGCAGGCGCGCATCTGTGCGCAGCGCATACCGGCGGATCGACACCGCCTACCTCGGGCGTCATCTCGCTGACCTTGACGCCTGGGCGTCCTCTATCGCGGCCTCCAGTGCGTCCGTGACGTCGTCATGGAGGACCAGCACTGCAGCCGGGTCGGTAGCCCGTAGCACCCGTCGCCACGCGGGCCGCGCACCGGCGACGCGCAGAGTGCCGCCCGAGGCTCGCGCCTCATGGCCGGCGGCGAGCACCGCGCTCAGACCGGTGCTGTCGGCCGTGGTCACCCGGCTCAGGTCGATGATCACGCTCGCCTCACCGAGGCTCAGCTGACCGATCAGCTGGTCGCGCAGCAACGGGGCGCTGGTGGCGTCGGCCTCGCCGGCCGCTCGCACGATCAAACACCCACCGATGTTCTGGAAACGAATCTCCAGCTGCCCTGTCACCGGTTACCGACCTCCGAGCGCCCCGGGCTAGGTCACCTGCCAGCAACCACACGTCCGACTGCCACCCCATGGTTACCTCAACCTTAGACCGATCGTCAACTCTCCAGTCATGACTCCGCCGGTGCAGGCCGGCCCCGGCCGTTGCGGGGGCCGGTCACACCGCGCGGTCGAGCACCCGGTCGAAGAACTCGCGGTACTGCTGGACCACGACGCGCAACTGTTCGGTGTCGCCGCCCTCGGCCGAACTCCACGAGTCGAGCCGGCGTTGCTGATCGGCCAGTGCCCCGGTGACGGCCTGCACCGCCTCACCGACCAGGGAACGGGCCTCGCCCGCGACGCCACTGGGGTCGTCGACGAAGCGCAGCTGGAGCTCCTGCCACCGTGCGCGCATGGTCTCAGTGGCGCCTTCCGCCAATCCGGCGGCGGCTGGTTCGGCGGGCACCTCCCCAGGCATGAGTTCGGCCGACCCCTCCTCGTCTGAGGCAACGATGGGCTCGTCGGTCAATGGGGCGTCCGCCTCGTCGGCGACCGGCTCGGCCTGCTCGGCCTGCTCGGCCTGGTCGGCCGTCGGGGTGACGACCCCTTCCCGATCGTCCGTGGGCTGATCGGCCTGCGGGAAGCTGCCGGCGTCCTGCGTGTCGGTGTCGCGCATGGGGATGTCCTCTTCTCACCGTTGGGTCGAGTCGTGCGTCGAGTCGTCGGTCGCCCCTCGGTCGGCTTCGCGGGTCGCGTCGGGCATCGAGTCCCGAGCCGGCTCCCCGGCGGTGTCGGCGTCGGGTACAGCAGGCCCGCCGCCGAGCAGATCGGCCACGAGCGACCGGTAGTGCAGCACGGCCCGGCGGAGTTCCTCTGTCGTCGCCTCGCCCTTCCGATTGCGGAGGCTGATCTCGTGGGCTTCGCGGTAGTTCCCGAGCGTGCGTGCGTGCTCGACCGACAGGTGGTCCAGCTGTTCGTCGTAGTCGTCAGTCGGGTATCCGCGATCGCCGACAAGCTGGGTGACCAGGTCGTCGGCAGCGCCGACGGCGTTCTCCGGAGCGTCGACGAACCGGACCTGGATCTCTTCCCACTTCGCCGCGTAGCGCTCACGGGCCTCGGGACTGAGCTCGTTGAGCTCGAGCTCGGAGTGGCGGCGTTCGCGCTCGCGCAGGTCGCGCTCTGCGGACAGCCGGCTGTCGCCCTCGGCGACCGCGCGGTCGTACTCGGGACCGAACCGGCGCTGGAGGCTCTGGCGGCGCATGAGGAACCAGGCGACGCCGGCCAGGACGATCACGACGACCGCGATCAGGACGATGACGAGAATCTGCGTGGATGACATGGCTTCCTCCTCAGTGAGCGGTATTCCCCTGCTGCGTTGCGACGAACCACCCTCGAGCGACTTACGTGACGAAGGGCTCAGCGACAGCTAGGACTTCTCGGCAGGGACCGCAACCGCCTCGCGGAGCAGCCGACGTGCCAGGGTGAGCCGGTCGTCCGCGGCAAGTCCCGGCAGGTCACCAACACGGATCCGCGAGCCCGCGAGCAGAGCCCGTATGGCGGGCTCGCAGGTCGACGGCAGGGTGAGAGTGCGGTCCGGCAACTGCAGGGAGATCCGGCCAGATGCCGCCGCCGTCATGCGCCAGCGCAGTCCGCGGCGGGGGGCGAGCACCGTGTCCGCGTCCAGGGTGGCGACGGCCGCCGTCTGTGCCAGCGGGCGAATCGGAGCAGGCCGCGTCGTCCGCCACTCGCGTCGACGTACCTGCGCTGCGACGGCATCCGGGTCGATGTCGGCCAACCATCCCCGGAGGGCATCGGTTGTCGCGGCAAGTTCAGGTGCCAGCTGATCGCTGTCGGTGACGTCGAGGCCGAGCGGGAAGCCCGAGCGCAGTGCCGGTTCGTCGACGGCCAGGGCGATCATGGCCTCTACGAGCGCATACCGGTTGGCGGGCCGTACCCCGAGGGTGAGGTGTAGCGATGGCTCGCCGATGGCCTCGGCCGCGTGCAGCCAGCCACGCGGCAGGTAAAGGGAATCGCCTGGCTCCAGGACGGCATCGAGTACCGGCGGCGATTCGGCGACAGCGCCGACCTCCTCGGCACGGCCGCCCCACGGTTGCCGCTCCAGGGGGTCGACGATGACCGGCTCGTGCACGCGCCACCGCTTGTGACCGCCGACCTGGAGGACGAAGACGTCGTGCGTGTCGTAGTGAGTCGCGAAGCCTCTGTTGCCCGCCGGGGTGAGGTAGGCGTTGACGCCGACCGGCGCAGCCAGTTCGGCAGCGAGCCGGCCGGCGAACTCGATCAGTGGTGGCCACAGCCGGTGCAGGCCCTGGATGACCAGCGTCGCTCCGCCGGCGTAGTGCGCGAGCACCTGCTCGTCGAGCACCTGATCGGTGATCTCTGCTCCGGCGCCGCCTCCGCCGGTGAACTCGGCCGCCGGCAGCACACGACCCTCCTGCGCGATGCGCAGAAAAGGTGTGCGCAGGCCGCGGCGGCTCAGCAATTCGTCGGCGTCGTCCACACTGAGCAGGTCGGCGAAGCCGGGGACGCTTCCGGCGGCGGCAAGATCGGCCGCCCGCGACAGCAGGGCTGCCCGTCCCCAGTGCTCACGGGCGAACCGGTCGGAGTCGACGTGGACGCAGCGGCGGAGCGCCGGACGGTCGTGGCGACCGCCCGGCCCACCCGTGCCGGCCGACTCTGTCAGCGCGCGCCGCCGTCGGCACCGCCATCGGTGCCCTGCGGGTTCGCGCCGCCGTCAGCCGGACCCTCGCCGCCGGCGCCGCCGTCGGCACCACCGTCCATGCCCTCGGGGTTCGCGCCGCCGTCAGCCGGCCCGTGGTCGCCGGCGCCGCCGTCGGCACCGCCATCACTACCTTGCGGGTTCGCGCCGCCGTCGGCGGGTCCGTCGCCAGTCCCGGCGGGACCGCTGGTGGTCATGTCGTCGTCGCTGAGCGTCATGGAGCCCTCCGTTCGCCGCGCATGTCCATACGACATGCTCTCGCCTTCATGCCCTGGGCGGCGCTGCGTCTAACCCGATCACTTCCGGCGGCTGACGCCATGAGTCCGTCGGCGACGGGGAGGGCAGACTGCAGCCATGGCGAAGAAGGTCAGTGTCGACGTCGACGGCCGCAGACTGGGGCTCAGCAACCTCGACAAGGTCCTCTACCCCGAGCACGGCACCACCAAGGGCGAGGTGATCGACTACTACACCCGGATCGCGCCCGTGCTGCTGCCACATCTCGCCGACCGACCGCTGACCCGGAAACGGTGGCCGGACGGCGTCGCTGCGGGCAGTTTCTTCGAGAAGAACGCTCCGCGCGGCACACCGGACTGGGTGCGGACCGTCGAGCTGCCCTCCCCCGGCAGCACGCGCGGCACCGAGACTGTCACCTACGTCGTCTGCGAGGACCTGCCGACCCTGGTCTGGCTTGCCAACCTCGCCGTGCTGGAGATGCACGTGCCGCAATGGCGGGTCGACGGGGACGAGGCTCGCAACCCCGATCGCCTCGTCCTCGACCTCGATCCCGGCGCCCCCGCGAACGTCATCGAGTGCTGCCAGGTCGCGCTCATCCTCGCGGAGGCCCTGGCTGACGACGGGTTGCTCTCCTACCCGAAGACGAGTGGGTCCAAGGGGATGCAGATGTACGTCGCTCTGGACGGTGACGCCGAAGTCGATGCCGTCCACGGTTATGCCCGCCGGCTGGCCGAGCGGTTGGAGAAGGAGCACCCTCGACTCGTCGTCTCACGGATGGAGAAGCGACTGCGACCGGGCAAGGTCCTCGTCGACTGGAGCCAGAACAACGCGACGAAGACCACCGTCGCGCCCTACTCGCTGCGCGGGCGCGAACAACCGACCGTTTCCACACCGGTGACGTGGGACGAGGTCGAGCAGGCGGCTCGCTCCAACGCCCGGACCCGGTTGCCGCTGCGGTTCGACTACCAGGACACCCTGGCCCGGGTCGCCGACGACGGCGATCTGATGGCGCCGCTGCACAACGAGGCGCACGCGCTCCCCGGCGGATAAGCCCTACGCGGTCAGGTCCGACGTCAGCTCTGCGCCACCCGGTCAGCCCTCGCGGACGACCTCGCTGGGCACCTTGTCCGGTCGCAGCCCACGCCAGACCGGGTGCCGCATCCGGCCGTCGGAGGTCCACTGGCCGTACGCGACCTCGCCGACCAGCTCCGGCCGGACCCACAGCGCGCCGCGGGCGTGCCGAGGGTCGACCTGGCCCACGAACGGCGACTCGTCCGCCCCCACCTGCCGCAGCCGGCCCGCCAGGTCGGTCAGCATCCGGTCGTCGAACCCGGTGCCCACGCTGCCCACGTAGACAAGGCCGTCGGGGACGGACACGCCGAGCAGCAACGCTCCGAACGTCGAGGCCCGACGGCCCTCCCCGACGGTGTAGCCGCCGATCACCACCTCCTGGGTGAGCAGGTTCTTCACCTTCACCCATTCCGTCGATCGCTGCCCGGGCCGGTAGGGCGAGTCCAGGCGCTTGGCGACGATGCCTTCGACGCCCATCCGCCGGCTCGCCTCCAAGAGATCGGCGCCACCGCCGGTGAAGGCGGGTGAAACCTGCCAGCTCGGGCCGGCCGGGACCAGCTCCTCGACCAGCTTCCGCCGCTCGGTGTAGGGCAGCGCGAGTGTAGAGCGCCCGTCGAGGCGGAGGACGTCGAAGACGATGTACGTCACGGGCACCCGCACGGCCAGCTCCTGGGCACGGGTGGCGGACCGGACGTGCATTCGCGGCGCGAGCGCGCCGAAGTCGGAGCTGCCGTCCGCTCCGAGAACAGCGACCTCGCCGTCGAGGACGCAGGTGCGTCCGCCGAGGGCGGCCGAGAGCCCGGCCAGCTCCGGGTAGGCGATCGTCGCGTCGATGCCGGAGCGTCCGACCAGGCGAACCGACGACGGCGCGACGTGGGCGAGCATCCGCACGCCGTCCCATTTCAGCTCGTACGACCACGCGTCGTCGTCGCGGGTCGGCGGAAGCCGGCCCGACACGGCGAGCATCGGTCGCAACTCTGCGGTCAAGACATTCCCTCCGTCGCTGGTGCGCTCACCCGTAGCTGACCGGACCGGGTAGGAGGCACGGCAGCAGGCCGAGCGCCTGGTCCCGCTCCAGCCCGGTGGCCCGCAGGACGTCGACCGCCAGCGCGCGGGTCTGCGCCACCACGACCTGCCCGGCGAACCCGCCGGTCTCGTCCAACGCCTCGGTCGCGAGCTCCGCGGCGATTACCGCGGAGGCCCGGCTCTCCGTGGGATCGTCGCCGTGCCCGAGCTCTATCCGCAGCAACCTCACCGCACCCGCCAGCGCGCGCAACGACTGGGTCAGCGTCGATGGGACCGGCTCTCCCCGGCGCAGCATGCTGACCACGTGCCGCGCCATGACCCGCAGGTCGCGGGCGATGTGGTCGACCGGCTCGGCTGCGTCGAGGTATCCGACGAGCTGGCCACGCGGACGCCGCAGCCTGGGTGACGATCACCGCGCCGCCGCCGGGGGCGACCGCCGCCACCATGGCCAGCGCCACCACGAGCGCGATCTGAGCGACTCCGGTGCCGATCCACGCCACCAGCACGTCTCCCACGAGCACGCCCACGGCCACGCCCGCGACGAGTTCGACCACCCGGGGCAGCCGTTGGCTGAGACCCACGCCGAGCGAGATCAGCGCCGCGATCGGCGCGAAGAACGGCTGCCCGTGCCCGATCAGCGGGCCGGTGGCGACCCACCACGCCAGGGCGGCGCCCAGGGCGCACTGGGCGATGGGGACAGCGGTGTGCCGGAGCCGGCGCAGCCGATCACGGGCGCCCTGCCGCGAGCGTTCGGCGAGCGCCTCCAGCGCCTCCTGCCCTCGGCGGTTCGGAGAATCGCTCGGCTCGCCCGCCACGGCGTCGATGCTAGGACCTCGACGCGAACCCGCCGGGTCTCCCGGCCGACTCCGCCTGACCTCTGATGGCCGCGAGCCAGGTCCGTCGAATGAGGCCGGAGAAGGGGCGAATCGTCGTCCAGTAGGCGCGGAACCGGCGCCGGGACCGTGGATCGGTCAGGAAGACCCTCGTCTCGGTGCTGAGCACGCCGTCGACGAAGCGGAAGTTCATCGCCATTCGCGCCCAGCCCGGCTCGTCGAACGCCTGGTATGCCGCTGCCGGGTCGGGCTCGTCGGCGATCGGCACAACACCGCCCGACGGCGACCAGGGCCGGCCGACCGCTCCGTACACGAGTTCCGCGCCCGATCGGGCGATCTCCGCGAAGCCGATGTCGGCCATGTCGGCGAGGATCGGGCGGTCCTGGCGTGGGCGTCGAACGAACAGGGCACGTGTCGCCATCAAGAACCGGAACACCGGGACCTCTGCCCAGGTGAGCGCATGAACGGCGGCAAACACCGCCTCGGTCGAGGCGCTGACGCGGCAGCCGTGCCACTCCTGAAAGTGCCAGTCCGGCTGGACTTCGTCGAGCAGCAACTCGCGCTCCTGGTGACTACAGGTACAGTCCGGTCTGGCCGTCCTCGAGCCGCTCGGAGGCGACCGCATGCAGGTCGCGCTCGCGCAGCAGCACGAAGTCGTCGCCGCGGACCTCGACCTCCGCGCGGTCGGACGGATCGAACAACACCCGGTCACCCACCTCGACCGTCCGCACGTTGCCACCCACCGCCACGACCCGCGCCCAGGACAGCCGGCGACCGACGGCAGCCGTCGCGGGAATGACGATGCCGGCCGACGATCGCCGCTCTCCTGCCTCGCCGTCCAGCGCCACCAGGACCCGGTCATGGAGCATGCGCATGGGCAGCTTGTCGTGCGAACTGGGACTCACGCCCACGAGCGTACGGCGTCGTGGCGTCAGTCCCTGCGGCGTGCCCACCAGACCAGAACGGCGACGCCGACGAGTCCGCCGATCACAGCGCCGACGACCTCTGGGCGCGGACGTCCGCGCGGCGTGATGAACGCACCCCGCACCGCAGCGATGCTCCGGTTCGCCGCGCGCTTCGGACTCACCCGGCCAACCAGGGCGTCCACCCGTCTGGCGAGCCGGTCGGTGGTCTCCTGGAGCTCCAGCTCGATCTCGTCAGGCGAGCGGGGCGGGATCGGTTCGGGCTGCGGCGGACCTGGCATGGGCCGGCGCGACGCCGGTAGGACGGTCTCGGACGAGCTCATGGTCACCTCCGGGCCGCCGTCCGCGTGGATCGGCCACCACCGTACCCAGTCTGCCGCCCCGGGACCGAACGTGGATCGAACCCGTAGGGCAGCTCGAGCCTGTGCTCACGCAGCATCGCCGCATCGGCCAGCACGTCGGGCGTGGGACCGTCGGCCACGATCGTCCCGCCGGAGAGCACGATGGACCGCTCGCACAGCTCCAGGGCGTAGGGCAGGTCGTGGGTCACGACGAGCAGGGTCACGTCGATCGACTCGAGAACCTCGGCGAGCTCCCGGCGGCTCGCCGGATCGAGGTTGCTCGTGGGCTCGTCGAGCACGAGGACGTCGGGCTCCATGGCGAGCACGGTCGCCACCGCGACCCGCCGGCGTTGCCCGAACGAGAGGTGGTGCGGCGGCCGGTCGGCCACGCCGGCCATCCCGACCGCCTGCAGGGCGGCATCGACACGGGCGTCGAGTTCCGGACCTCGCAGGCCGAGGTTGGCCGGGCCGAATGCGACGTCGTCACGGACGGTCGGCATGAACAGCTGGTCGTCAGGGTCCTGGAACACGATCCCGACCCGGCGGCGGATCTCGCGCAGGGTGTCGCGGTCGTGCTCCCGTACCTCGAGGCCACCGACCCGCACAGTGCCGGCGCCCCCGGCCAGGATGCCGTTGAGGTGGAGCACGAGGGTCGTCTTGCCGGCCCCGTTGGGGCCGAGCAGAGCTACCCGCTCCCCGCGTTCGACCACGAGGTCGACGCCGAACAGCGCCTGGTGGCCGTCGGGATAGGCATACGCCAGGCCGCGCACGTCGAGCGAGGGTGTCACAGCCATACCGCGGCCGCCCATGCGACGACCAGCGCAGCTGCCGGCAGCACGACGGCGAGGCCCGATGGTGCCGCACCCCCCGGACCGGATTCCAGGGGCATCGCGCCGGCGTACCCACGGGACAACATCGCGAGGTGGACCCGCTCGCCCCGCTCGTAGGTCCGCACGAACAGCGCCCCCGCACCCTGCGCGACCACCCTCAGGTGGCCGAGGTGCCGTGCTTCGAAGGCCCGCGACTCCCGGGCGACCCGCATTCGCTGCATCTCGCCCGCGACGACGTCGAGGTAGCGGACCATGAACGCCGCGATCTCGACCAGCCGGGCAGGCAGCCGCAGTCGCTGCAGACCGAGCAGCAGAGCCCGCGCGTCGGTCGTCGCGGCGAGCAGGATCGACGCGATCACGCCGAGCGTGCCCTTGGCCAGCAGGTTCCAACCCGAGAGCAGCCCGTCCTCGGACAGCGAGACGCCCAGCACGTCGACCCGCCCTCCCGAGGAGACGACCGGCATCAGCACAGCGAAGGCGACGAAGGGGATCTCGACCACCATCCGGCGCGCCACGAACCCGGGCGGGATCTTCGCCACGGCGGCGACACCCGCGAGCAGCACGGCGTAGCCGGCGAAGGCCCAGTAGCGCTCTCTCGGCGTCGCCACAACCACCATGACGAACCCCAGTAGGGCCAGCACCTTGGCGTGCGCCGGCAGCCGGTGGACGAGCGAGTCGCCGTGCCGGAAGAGCAGGTGCGAGTGGCCGCTACCCATCTAGTGGCTCTGTACTCCGGCCCCGGACCGGTCCGACCGGCGGCTCACGGCCCGGAAGACCAGCCAGCCGAGGCCGACAGTAAGCACGACCCCGAGCACGCCGGCGACACCGACCGGGATGCCGCCCACCTCGCCGTAGTCGGCGAGCGCTTGATCGTCGAACAGGTGGTCGCGAGCGGTCACGAGGAAGCCCTGCTCGCCGGCGACGTACTCGAGGCCGTCGGGGTTGCCGTTTGCGAAGAAGGTGACCACTCCGGCGAGGCACAGGGCAACGATGCCGCCACCGACCAGCAGGTTGCGGGTGCCGTGGCGCGGTTGCACGGTCTCGCGCCCGGCAGGGGCATCGACCAACGCTCCGTCGGCGTCCTTGAGTCGCAGCGCCGGCCGCAGGCCGCGTGCCGCGTGGACGAGGTCGGGACGGACTGCGACCACGGCACTCACCGTGAGGGCCGTGATGACCGCCTCGCCGAAGCCGATGAGAAGGTGCCAGCCCAGCATGCCGACGGTGAGCGCACCGATAGAGAGGTTGGCCTCGCCCCCGATGGCGAACAGCACGACGAATGCCAGGGCCGCGGCGGGTACGGAGAGCAGCGCGCCGACGGCCGAGGCCGGCACGACCGACGCCGGGCGCCGCGCCACGACGGCGAGCACGGCTGCTGTGAAGAACCAGCCGACCGCGACCGTGACGACAGCCATGAGCGTGATGTTCGTGCCGAGCGCGGTCAGGCCGCCATCGGCGAACAACAGCGCCTGCACGATGAGCACCACGGACACGCAGAGCACCGCCGTCCACGGTCCCACCAGGGCCGCAGCGAGCGCACCGCCCATGAGGTGGCCACTGGTGCCCACGCCGACCGGGAAGTTCAGCATCTGCACCGCGAAGACGAACGCCGCGGTCAGACCGGCGAGCGGCGCGGTGCGCTCGTCGAGCTCGTCGCGAGCTTTGCGCAGCGCGACACCGACGGCGGTGACGGCGACCGCACCCGTGGCGAGTGAGGTCGAGGCGTCGAGGAAACCGTCGGGTACGTGCACGTCGTCCTCCTCGCCGGGAACCGCTGGTCCGGGGCGTCTCCGATCCGCGCGAGCCACCTGATCGCGTCGTCATACTAATTGCAAGTACTTCGCAACAGCTAGGGTCGCGGATGGCCGCACCTGCTCGCGCCGTGGGTCACTACGGTGGTCCCGTGACCGACCAGCGACTGTCTCCCGGTGACCCTGCTCCCGACTTCACACTGCCCGATGCCGACGGCCGGCCCGTGTCGCTGTCGTCCTTCCGCGGCGGCCGGACCGTCGTCTACTTCTATCCGGCGGCGATGACGCCGGGGTGCACGACCGAGGCCTGCGACTTCCGCGACAGCCTCTCGTCGCTGCAGGCCGCAGGAGTCAACGTCGTCGGCATCTCCCCCGACCCTCCGGCCAAGCTGGCGCGGTTCCGCGAGCGCGACGGCCTGACCTTCCCGCTGCTCTCCGACGACAACCGTGCGGTGATGACGGCCTACGGCGCGTACGGGAAGAAGAAGCTGTACGGCAAGACGGTCACGGGTGTCATCCGCTCCACGTTCGTTGTGGCTCCCGACGGGACGCTGGAGAAGGCCATGTACAACGTCAAGGCCACCGGGCACGTCGCCAAGCTGCGCCGCGACCTCGGCATCGCCTGAGATCACCCGGCCTACACTGGCGGCCGTGCCTGCGGGCACGTTGCGGGAGTGGCGTAACTGGCAGCCGCGTCGGGTTTAGGTCCCGGTGTCTTCGGACGTAGGGGTTCGAGTCCCCTCTCCCGCACGACGA
>Ga0193739_1000178_pt1 | contig 17385 bp, 15 predicted proteins | sample L2a2metaG_FD_144926 | JGI IMG/M metagenome (GOLD analysis project Ga0193739, IMG submission 144926) | Soil microbial communities from a riparian zone of the East river system, Colorado, United States - L2a2 | ecosystem: Environmental > Terrestrial > Soil > Riparian zone | place: USA: East River...
TTTCGTCCAGGAAACGCCTGGTCGATTTGATCGTAGAGGACGCGAAGGCTCTTCGCGACCCTTCCTCTTTCATCCGGACCCCACCAAGGCATCGAAGAACCTTTTCTAATCCTCGTCCGACTCTAATCCTCGTCCGACAACGTATCGTCGAACTTCCGAAGCACAGGCGCTATTTGCGCCAGCGTGTCCGCTTTGATCTTCGTATTCGACGACAGCTTCAAGTCTCCCGTATCGATCTTCTTCAATTTATAATCATCTTCCGTATCGGACAATCTTTGCAATTCCTCCTCAGCTTCTGTCATCTTTGACGGGTCAGGCCCCTTTCCATTATGAAGCTCACGCTGAATACGCTGCACCTCACGCTCGAAAACCTTAATATGCGGCTGCAACCTATTGATATTAATCCCGATCTTGAGCCGCACCTCACCATCTAACTTCGTCTCGTCAGCTTCATCGATCTTCCGAAGACCAACGAGAAGCCGCTGCGCGTCACGATATGAAAGTTTCATTTCAGTCCTCCATTACAACCAGATAAAAGCTCCACGTGGACCCGCCTGTGGCACAGCCACCTCTTTGAACGCTACATACGCAGAGGCACAGTCAGCCGCGACATAAGTAGGATTACTAGACGCTGTAGTAGCTGTAAGGATGCGATGTTCGGCTCGCGCACACATTTCGGCAGTTGTACCGGTGGTGGCACTATTACCATTTGCCCAAGCCGTCCATGAAGCGGTAGCAGTTAGATTCGTATTGTTACCTACTTCAGCGGCGATACCCCGGACGCGCAAACACTCGATGTTCGCAGAAGTATAGTCTAATGCACCGGGGTCTGCTGCGTCGTTGGCCAGCGTTGCGGGGGAGTTAGTCCCCTCCAAAGCTGCGTTGAAGCCGCCGGCCTTGGTGAAGGCACGGCCAGTGACCCCCGTAGCATCCGAGAGCGTTGCATTAGTGAAAGTGGTAGTGATAACCGATCCAGTATTACGCGCTACCGTCGCGTTACAGTACCAGATATCCACTGTAGCTCCCGCCTGCGATGCACCCTGACCATTAGTGAAGCTGGCCGCCCGTTGGTAGACGTTGGCAGTCGTGTCACTGATGCTAGCGACTACGTTGTCAGCACCATCCGCCGTCGCGATATTGTCGTCCGCGATCACAAGCACGACAAGATCGCCCGCGGCAATGTTGGTCGTGGCCGTAGTCAGAGCCAGAGTCGCCTGGTTGTTGCCGCTGCTGCCTGTAGCCCCGATCGTACCTTTGTCTGCGAAGACCATTCTCAGAAGCCCTTCGTATACGAGACCACATCCCAGCGGTCATCAGCATCGTTGTTGGTCGTGGCCGTGAGCGCTGTGATGTCTGTGCCAAAACGAAACGCTCCAGCCGAGCCTGTCGTAAGAGTCAGCGTTCGGTCAGCTCCCGACGCCTCATGCATGATAACGATCTTCTCCACCTTGCCGCTGGCGGGCTTGTTTGTCGGCGCGTCTATTGTGCGGCTGCCTGCCGCGACCAACTTGAAGGTATTACCGAGTGAGCTGTCCAACGTGACGTTGGCACCATCGGTAAGGATGACCTCGTTCTCGATGATCCTGACGGAGGGGTTGACACCAAGACTGCCGATGCGCAGGCGCTCGGCCGCGGCGGCACCAGCGGCCATTGTGCTGATGGTGATGTCGAAGTCTTCTGTACCAGAACCAACGTCGGTCGTGATCGCAGTAATAGTAGCGCCGACCTCGTAGTTTCCGCTGGCCGTCTCCTGTTCAAATCCGATGCTGAGGCCGATGCCAGACGCCGGCGTGCCAGAGGTGGTGTGGCGCAGCCGAAGCAACGGCTCTACTGCGTTCGTAGCTGCCGTGGTCCCTTCAAGACGCAGGTTGCCTTGGGCGATCTGCTCAAAGACGAGACCTCCGCCACTGATATTTCCCTCAACGAAGCGAATAACCGAGGTGCCGCCAGCGTTTTGAATGTCAAAACGAGAGAGCACCGCTAGGCCATTCCCTGCACCATTCAGCCCAAGAACACCGCTGCGGTCAGAGCCAGTGATCGTAATAGTGGTACCGTTGCTTGCGGAGTTTAGCGTCAGACTGCCATCCGCCCCTCCAATACGCGCCCGCTCCGCGGCCGCAGCCCCCGCTACCATCGTCTTGAAGACGAGATCGAAGTCCTCCGATGTGGAGGTCACGTCGGTCGTCACGGCCTCGATGGTGGCGCCAATCTCGTAGTTGTCAGAGCCGGTATCCTGCTCAAATTGAAGTGAGAGGCCAATGCCCGCTGCCGCCGTACCAGTCGTGCTGTGACGCAGCCGAAGCAGTGGTGTGACGCCGTTAGTAGCGGCGTCAATGCCTTCGAGCCGCATCAAGCCAGCAGCACTCCGTAGGATAAGAGTATCGCTGTTTCCGAGATCAATCGGATTGGTGTTCATATTCAGTTGAAGATTACAAGTGGCGTTGAAACTGGAGATGTCCAGATTGCCGCCGCCAGCCTTCAGCCGAATGTTGCGCTGAGTACCGGTGCCAAGCGCCACTGCCTCAATCTCGAAGAGGTTGGAAACCCACGACAGTTCGATACGCTCGTAGTTTGAGGTGTCTGTAAACGTGTTGTAGATGAAGTGAGACTGTGCAGTAGTACTGTTACGTTGTTCAAGTGTGTTAGCATCAACACGTTTCAGCGGCGAACCGCCAAAGGTCGATCCATCTATTCGATACTGGATGTCACCATCCGCACCGCCTGGAGAGCCACCAGCCGGCAGCGAAGACCAGTTCACCTTCCGAAGATCGCCCTCCGCCCCCATCAGCAACAAGAAGTCGCCAGCGGCCGGCGCCCCCTCTGTCGCGATGACAGCGTTTGTCATATTCTTGTAAGTACTAGTGCTATCGTCCCAGCCCCACAGCACATCGAGAGCTTCGTCTGCGAACGAGACACCAAGATTGTTAAACTCAGTGATGCCGTTGATCGCAAAAGTATTGGCGTCGAGATCGCCACCAAGCTGTGGCGTTGTATCCTCGACGACGTTCGAGATGCCGCCACCAGCACCCGGAAGGCTCGACCAATTCACCTTACGCAAGTCGCCTTCGGCTCCAATCAGGTAGAGGAAGTCGCCTGCCGCAGGAGCACCTTCGGTGCCAATGTCGGCTAAGAGCAGCGACTTGTAGGTGCCGGCACTATCGTCCCAACCATACAGCGCATCGAAACCAGCATCGCTTGCGGTGTGTTTGATCGAGTTGATGTTGATCGTGCCGTCCGAGACGACGCGGAACTTTTCCGCAACGGCCGCGCCAGCGGCAGACAACAAGACACGAAAATCGGCATCCTCAGAGCCATCTGTGGGATCAGTGTATAAAACCTCAGTCGCGCCGATAATCTCCGTAGACCCGGCGGCATTCTCGCTTACGTATGAAATGCCACTCCCAAACCCAGCGGCAGCGGTGCCAGTCGTCGTATGACTGATATTCATCACACGCGTGACAGTGTTGGTGGCGGCGTCTTCGGTAAGGAAGTGAGAAGAGCCATCCTGAGAAATAAGCAATCTTGCAAGCGCAACTTTGCTGCCGCTTGGAGTGGTATAGAACCACAAATCGCCAGGGGTGCTGCCAGAAGCTGTTGCCTCAGACGTGGCGCACCGGATCATAGCCATCTCACCGAAGTCCGTACCATCGGACCCAAGGAACAAGAGGCGGCCAACAGATAATCCTCCGCTACCTATTACTCCGTGCGTACTTGGAGTAGCCCCACCCGTTCGACTGAAGACTATCGGAGGGGCCGTGCCCGAGGAAGCGAAATGGAACGGGACGGTGGCAGTGTCATCGTCATTCCAAATCTGGACGCGGGGCGTGTTGGCACTCAGCACATTGGTAGCGTTAAGCGCGAAGTTGCTTGTAGCGCCTGCAATGTTGAGCTTACCGGCGCTGTCGATGCGCAGGCGCTCGACAGGAGATGTCGAACCGTCAGGCGTCGTCGAAAAGACGAGCCGCCCCGGCATATCGCTGGCGCCGGGGGTGCCGTCAATCGACACTTGGATTTCAGCAGCGGTGCGGAAGAACGTGCCACCAGAGCCACGGAAGGAAATATAGCCAACATCGTCGCCGTCCTGGACAATGGTTTGAGTGCCTACAACGCCCCCGCGAGACTTTCCAATAATATGCAAGAAGCCTGTGGCATCATTCGACCAAGCGATCGACTGCTGAGAAGCGCCGCTAACATCAATGCCATTTATCTGCAGACGGGAGGCGGTGAACGATCCAGTTCCCCCTGTGTGGCCGAGGATCAATATGCCGGGGTCCGGGACATTCAGTACGCCAGCGTTGTTGATGCGCAGGCGCTCGACTTGCGAGGCTGTGCGAAAGGCAATCAGGTCTGTCGTTCCGGCACCGGAAGTGCTCTGCAGCGTCAGGGTAGAGCCCGCGGCGGCCCCGCCACTAATCAACGGCGCGGTTATGTCAGTGGTGAATGTCGGTGACGTACCGAAGACCAATGCACCGCTGCCCGTCTCACCGGTCACCAATGCGGCAAGGTTTGCACTAGAGGGTGTTGCGACAAACGTATCGAAGCCCGCGGCACGCGTAATCGCAGCCCAGGAAGTCAAGTCTGCGTCGAGCGGCTGCCCCGTCGCTGTCGTCAGGACCGTCACACCCTCAATCGAGACGACACCCGCAGAAACGCGCGCCAGCGTGGTATCGGTCGCCGCGCCCAACTCGATCGTTCCAGTGACAAAGGCATTTGCGGTGCCGATACTAACACTCGACGCGCCTGCAACAGTCAGAGTATTAGCGTCAGTTTCGGTAATCGTGACCTCACCGCTGGCCCAATTAATAACCCCGCCTGTAGCAAGATGGAGGTCCGACCAACCCAACGCAGTCGTACCAAGCGCAGCACCATCATTGCTGACCGGGTTAGCCGCTGTAGTGAAGCCTGGAGAGGTTGCAAAGACCAGCGCACCTGTGCCCGTCTCGCCGGTGACGAGTGCCGCCAAATTAGCCGACGACGGCGTAACGACAAATGTATCAAAGCCTGCCGCACGAGTGATCGCGGCCCAGGAGGTTAGATCAGCATCAAGTGGCTGCCCGGTCGCAGTCGTTAGGATCGTCACACCCTCAACGGAGATGACACCAGCCGAAACCCGGGCAATAGTTGTATCAGTCGCCGCTCCAACATTGAGAGCGGTAAACTGCGGGCTATCCGTCGTGGCCAGCCCCAGAGCAGCACGCACATCGGCAGCTGAAAGGTTCTGGTAAGCGCTCGCACTATCGTCCCAACCAAGCACCGCATCAGCACCAGCATCAGCCAACGTAACCGTGCGACCCTGGACGGTGACAAGGTTGGCGAGCGACGTTATGCCACCGGGGATTAACGCGGCCGTGATCGACGGCGTGCCGTCATCATAGGTGAAGTCAATCGTGGTGCTATCGACAAGGATCGTTCCAACAGCATCCTGGGCTTCTTCATTCGTATAACCACCAACACCACTTGCATTAATAGTGATCGTATCGGTCCCAACGTTTGTCGTGATGGTGATGTTCGTGCCAGCGACCAGGGTCAGAATATCCGAGGCGGCATCCGCCACCACATCTGATTGACCACTTACCGCAATAGTACCGAATGCATTACCGCCGCCGCCACCAGTTACAAACTCTAACCCCGTTTCCCCCGCATTAACCCGAACAACCTTAAGCGCATGACCTACATAACTATCCGGCGTATCCGTCAGAGCCAAGAACGTCCCAAAACTACCCGCGGCAATCCCAGAATCCTTTATAAGCTTCCCAGTCCCCCCATCAAAAGCCACAAGATTATTATTGACCGCGCTCGCTGGCCCAACCACATCACCCGACCCAATACCAAGCGCGCTCGTGAAGAATGCCCACGCGCTTCGCGAAGAAAAGAACACTCCCGAACTATTAGCAGTAACATCCCCTACCGCGGACCCATTCGCATCTACCACATTCAAAGAGTTAGTCAATCCTATATTCACAATCCAGAACTGCTGACCCCCGAGCGGATCAATCTCAGGGAGGAAAATCGTCCGACTACTTGCCCCACCATTGATGAACTGGTAGATAGTAGACTCTTCCGTAAGACGATAGACAGCCGAAATAGTAAGAGTGGTAGTGGAGTACTTCGCCCCATGGACCCGAAGATCTCTAGCACTATTATCTTCAAGGTTCGACCTCACAAGACCTACTCCGCCACAAGAATCTTATTCGCGATAATCGTTGGCTGCACATTGTTGTGTGCTCCACCACCACCAGTCACTACGTTAGTGATTGTGATGCCGGTGGTATTCGTAATTACGGCTCCGCTGGTCTGGTTTGCCAAACCAGTTTGCGGGGGTTGGGTGTTGCCGCCAAGAGTATTATTCCCCATTGAATACGAGTGATTGTGGCCAGGATCACTCAAGAAGTTGTCGTGATCATGCACTGGCATCTGTGCCTCGGTGAGCGTGTGGCTTTCCAAGCCGCCCGCCGCTCCGAGCGTATCACCGTTTACGCCACCACTCAATCCAGTCAATCGGTTCTGTGACGTTCCGCTCATATCATCCCGACCAGCCACAACCCGACCCTGAACATCTGGCTTCGTATTCCCACCTAAAGCCGTATTAAGTTCAACGAAGTCCGCCGCCGTAAACGTTAGACCGTCAGCCCAAAGATGTCCTGGAGGCAATGTTGTTCCGAAGAAATCGAGCACCGATCCCACCGGCGCCCCGCTTCGCGAAGCACTAAACACCGACCCCGTCCAGAGAACCTTCGTTATATAACCGAGAACCGACCGACGCACCTTCGTATGACCATTGATCGTACCAGACGGCGGCGCGATCCAGACCGGATTGGCATCAGTCGTCGTTTTAAGCACATAGACGCACCACCCTGCATCACCCGCGGCTAACGCCGGAAGCGTCAAGGTAAAGGCCGCTGTCGTATCACAGACAATGGTCTTATTGTCATCGGCAGCCAAGACCGTATAATTTCCCGACTTCGCAACCGTCCCCGGCACATAAAAAGCCCTCGTGACCCGCTTGATGGAGTTCTTCAGAACCGTCTTAAGCAAACGCAGATGGTCGTCACCCTGCGACTTCGTATCCGTATTAACCGGATTCGTGACGACAAGATCGTCAATAAAGGTTGCTGCCTCGAGGCCCATTAGTTGTTTGCTCCCATTTGGAGCGGCCCCGACGCCAGCTCCGCCACGATCTCTTCACCGAAGACCGCCGCTCTCCCCTTCTGCGTCATAGACTCGAAAACCGTCAAAGCGTCCTTGTCCCGCTGAGCTCCTGCGATCCTCATCCCCGCTTCGCCGATCAACCACTCCGCCGCACCCGCGAGCCACGCATTCTCCACATTCGAATCGAGGACCGTATCGGCCTTATAATAATCCCAAGTAAGCGTATAGGTCTGATCGGCTATTTTAATGAAATCGATCGTTGACTTCCGCATGACATAGACCGACGGAAAACCGGGCTCATTATCGTCATCGGTGTACGCCTCAGTTGCCGGGATAAAATACCTCCTCTTAAGGAACCTCGGCCTATCCGACCCCGCTATCGCGACCCGAATAAGCGTATCGTCAGACTCCCGCAAGAACCCAGTCGGCAAAGCCACCACATGCGTTCCGCTTATGAGCGAAAGAGTCTGATCCTCTTGAAGGAGAAACCTCGGCAACGTCTTTCCCTTTTCGAGGTCTCGCTGCGCCTCCCTCAACATCGCCTCATAAAACGTCGTCTGTCCATGCCCCGTTGCACGGAACCCCGTACCCTGATTAAACCGAGCAACGGCCTGATCCCGCGTCATATTTAGCTCCCGCTTCGCGCAGAGACTTGAAGATGGGAGTGGGGGCGGGGATTTCGATTTATCCCCGCCCCCATCCACCCCATTCCACTACACCGTCGCACTAAACGGTGTCGCGAATGCGGCCCCTGTCGCACTCAGAACGCCACGCACACTCCAGATACCCGAGGCCGAATCGTGGACCTCGAGCCACTCATTCAAACTAACGGAACCAGTCGTAGTCCGATTGAGCGTAATCGTATCGGAGTCGGCTGCGGCCGCGAACCCCAACACCGCATTCCCGACATCCACTCTCGTCCCCAGGATAATCCCCTTGAACACGTCGACCGCATTCCCCACCTTCAGGATATGACTGTTCGATGTCGCCAAGACCCCAACCTGGAACTTGAACGGTATCCCTGACCCAGTCGCCTTCGGTAACGTCGCGATCGACCCCGCAAGCGCATCGAATTTGAGGATCTTCCCTCCATCGACCGCCGGCGACAACGACCTCGCCGCCCCGATCAACACATAACCCGGAGTAAGTCTCGCTGTCCGCATGGCCTCGCCCCCCTTACGCAGAGGTCGCGGTGCTGATAGCCTTCCAGCCATCGGCAGCTACCGCCGACCCAGTACAAGCGACAAGGGTCGTCTCTCCATCCCCAATCACAATGGACGGGTCGAACACTGCGTCAGCACTCGTCTTGAGCGTAACAGCGCCCACCCCATTGTTGTTCGTGATGAGGAACGCCAGGCCCTTCCGTGCCTCCGTCGAGGCCGGCATCAAGACGTCAACAGCACCCGCCGGCGTCATGATGTTCCAGAACGGAGAGTCCTCGTCGAGAGCGGCATTGTCGGCTGGAACCCACGTTATGGTCCCAAACTTGATCCCGCTCATAAGGTTCAGGCCACGAGCCTCCTGACCTTGAAGATTCACATGCGACATTGTCTGATCTCCTTAAGCCGCTCTGCGGCCGCGTGAAGCTTTTCGCCTAGAATACCAGCAGATGAACTCCAGAAGCAATCGAAGACGAAGCATCCCAGTTCCATCTGCTGGCTCGCGCTGCGCGGCCTAGAGGGCCGAGATATTCCCCAAATACGCCATCGATAAGCCACCGTAGTCGACCATCAAAGACGTATCGGTCTGGAAGAATCCACGCCGAACATCTTCATCGGCTGCCTGAACGTCATCTTTTGCCTTCCCGTCCGGCCGCCCTTTCATCGTGACGTACTTGACGGCGTCGAAGTCCAGCAGGAACATCGACTTCCTCCAAAGCCCATGCCGCGAAAGGAGCGGATGACTCTTCAACATGATCTTCCCGTTCGGCAACGTGAACTGAACAAAGTCCATCCCATACTGCTTCACGACGTCGTTCGTGTTGAAGGTAAACTCGCCGGCGAAGACCTTCGAGAGTTCGATCAGAGCCTGGTTCCCAGCAAACCCAATCCTCGTATCGCCCGCGCCCGTGTCGAAGTCGAACGCCGGCGCCACCGCATCTAGGAAGCTCGACGGCGTGACCGCAGACGAGAAGACAGTCGTATTCGCGGACGGAATGAACTCTCTCAATCCACCCATAGTCCTCTTCGGCTTCCCGTTCGACCCTGCCGTCTCCGACTGTCGACCCCAGAGGATCGACATCTCAATCCCAGCAGAGTGCTGAAACATCTTCCGCTTCTTGTCCTCGGAGTAATTGTTATTCGTCCGAGTCGTGGTCTTGTCCGCGGTCCCAGTCAACTCATACGTGTCTTTGAAGATCTGGATGAAGTTCTTGAACTTGAGCGGGTTCCGCGTGACACTCCTCGGCACGCCAGTCCCTTCCGCATACGCACTACCGACCAGCGTGAGCCACGCATCGTTCACGATCGTAGCCGGCGTCGTCCCACCCGCTCCGCGGAGCACAGTGAACTGCGTGTCGGAAAGGACCTCCGTCACCTGGATCAACTCTTGATTGAACGTGGCCGAGTCGGCGGTCGGCTCAACAAAGAGCAGATCACCCTCTTTCAAGTTCGTCGCGGTTCCAAGATTAGCCCCGAGCGTCGACACCGTTGGATCGAGCGAATCAACCACAATCAACGTGTCGCCGGCGGCGGCTTGCGCCGAGACCTGGAGCCTCGTGATGACGTTCCCTTCATTCCACCACGCAAACTCCGGATCATCCACACTTTTCTTCCCCGCCTTCGACGTGAGGGCGAAGATCGGCGCCGTCCCATTCGGATTAAAGCGAAGGATACCTTCGCGGAAGTTCTTGGGACGTTCATCCGTCCCCCAGTCTCCGGTTCCACGGAGCCCCGCTACTGCGGTCATAACTCACCTCATTACGTATCGGGATGCGAGAACATGGCCTCGACCACATTCAGCTCCACTTGTGAAGGTTGGCTGGCCCCACCGGAAGGTGCCGGGACGAATCCCGGCGGCTTCACCGGCGGAGCCGGGGGTGCAGGCGGTTGACCCGCCGCCGCGGCCGACGGCCTGACCTGCGCTGCCATCATGACCATGGGGCCAATATGCGCGAACAGTTCAGCCTTCGAAGCCTGCGGGTGCATTCGGCGATAAAGAGCCGCATACTGCCTCGTCAAATCTCGCACGGTAGTTGGTTTCCCGGCAAAATTGATCGACGCGTCCGGCTTAAGGTCTGGGAACTGGCCATAGAACTCACTTTCGGCCGCTCCATTCCGCTCTACTGCCGCGGTCATACGTTGGATAGTTGCTGGAACGATGCGCTGGATATGTTGCAGCGCCGACACATTGGCCTGATAATACACCTTGGCCAGTAGCTTCGGCACCGTCCCAATCAGATCGCTCTCGAGACCTTCGACGTCTTCCTTACTTAAGACGAAAGACTTCGTCAGTTCCCCCAAAAAAGCCGCTTCATTCGCGACCATACTTCGGAGGATACTTCCCGGTTCCGACGCATCCAAGCTCGGGCCTTCGGCCCTCGCTTCAGTCGTCTGCGGACTCGGGGGTGCGGCTGGCTCCGTTGGCGCGGGCGCGACTACCGCAGCACCCTCAGCCTGCTGCGCGGCGGGCTCTACACCTGCCGGAGGCGGAGGAGTTGCGGGGGTCGTTCCCGGCTGAGCCGGTGGCGGCACCACGGGGGCTTCGCCCCCTACTTCGCTCAGGCTTTCATCGCCCGCGAAGAATTGGTCATAGTCAAACGGATCGGACGGAGACCCGAGGCCAGTCGTATCGGGGGGCGCGTCTTGCAGACCCCCCGCCGCCGGCTTCGCCGAAGCAGGCGTCGAGGGTGTAGAAGGCGCCCCCGAAGGCGCTGGAGCCGCCGGGCTGGACGGTGCAGGAGAAGATGGAGTTGGGGAAGTAGGAACTGTCGTCCCACCACTTGCGTCATTGCCACCCCCTGTTCCACCCTCGGGGGCGAAGCAGATCAAGGACCTGAACCTAGAGCGATCGAGGCTTCGAAGTGTCATGACTCTGTTTCCTCATCTTCGTCGGCGGTGGGGGCCGGTACCTGGGCCATGATAACAGAAGGCAGATCGCGTGCCTTGATTAGCCCGCGCATCTCCCCCTTTTCACCCTCCAGAACCACCATCTGATCCACGCCTAAGGATGGCGACAGAAGCAACGCTCCCTTCTCCTCAATCAACTTATTCAGATAACCGACATACGCAATCCACTCCATTGACACAACGAGCTTACGTAGTAGATCAACAAGCTCACGATCTTCTCTATCAGCCCTACGACCCTCTCTTACCATTTCGGGCGTAAGACCCAGCTTCGCCGAAAATTTGTCGATCACTCCTGGGCTCCATAACTGTCGAGCCCAGCCGCCGTGGAAGCCGAATTGCCAAACGAAACTGGGCTCCGGCCTTCGGCCGCGGGTGCCGGAAGCGCGGGTTGCACCCCGCGAAGCGGCACGACATTCCCCGCGGGCGCCACGCCCGGTGGCAAGACCTGAACCTTAAACTGGTTAATATTCCTAAGACCTCCTAGCATAGCGACCCAACCGAAGATCTTCGCCCAGTCGTAACTCATCGCGACCTGCGGTGGCATCATTCGAATCCCCGCCATTAACTCCTTCCAGAGATTCGTCTGAGCCATCCGATCAATTGGCATCATTCCATCGACCGGGACCAGATCAAAGAACCCCACGATATCCGCAGGACTCACACTCATGAATGCCTCGCCCGCATCGTAGATAAAAGAGCCAACGCGGCGAAACTTCTGTTCGGCCGAGTAGAACTGCTGCGAATTCTGAACGAGTTTCTGCGCGTGAGGTCCAAAGCCCTGTGCACTCATGAATTCGCAAATCGTCTTCTGACGATTGACACCGAAACCAGTCGTGGTCCGGACCTCAGTAGCTGTCTTTCGCGCCGACCCCGTGTTCAGACTTCCCATGATCTGGTCATTAATGCCGAGGGTCCTCTCGCCGACACCAAGCATGGCTTGGAAATCCGCCATATGAGCCCGCGTCACATCCTGAACCGGGATCTGCATAAACATCTTCGCCAAATCGGTTCCATAAGCCTCCGGCCTCAAGCGCCAGATAAATCCAGGCCCCGAGTTCTGCGCATCCTTAATAACAATCTTCGATGGATCGACCAAGAATTGGTTATTCAACGAAGCACGAACGTTAAAGAAGTGCGTATTTACCAGCCAGTCGACGGTATTCTGAACAGGCTCCATGATTTCCGGAATACCACGCGTAAAAGACCCATAGCCCTCGATCTCACTCTCAAGAACATCAAAGGGATACTGGCAATGCACATATCCCATCGGTGACGCCCCGACGATAAGACGGAAGTCTTCCGTGATCGAGAAGCACCACTTCTCCGGATAAGACCCCTTACCGAGCCCCCATTCACGCGGGACGAGCTCAACATAGAACTCAAATCCAATCCACCCCGCCGGGTGCTTGTCGTCTTTCTCGTTGTCTCCAATCAAGAGCTTGTCGAAAGCTGGACGCTCGAGAACGGTCGACATCGCCCCGGACGACCGCTCGGTGGCGTGGTGGTCCTTCAACGAGTCGATGTTCTTGTTAAAGTAGCCCAGGTCTTGGCGACGGAGTGTATCATTCCAAGACATCCGGATGCGACGAGCGCAGAACTCTCCCTTCTGAAACTCCTTCAACGACTTACGTGGGTCATTATAGAAGTCCCACGGCGAGACATTGAAAACAGAATTCCCTTGATAACCTTCGATCTCTTGTGTTGCTTGCCACAAGGCCGGACGCCCCGAAGCCGGATCATCCATTTCAACAAGAGACCCATAACGTAGCTTCTGTCGATCCCAGTAAGAGCACAAGACACCATGACCATACTTACCTGAGTCATAAAGCCAGATATAATACGGCACCATCATCTGGCCAACATCAACCTGGTAAGAGATCAAGGCCTCCATGGCTTGGATCTGCATCTCGCCCTCGCCGTGGCGGCCCGAGAACTGATGGATCGGCGACCTTGCGAAGAAGACGCTTGTCCAATACGTGTGAGCACTCATCAAGACAGCAAACGAATAAGGGATCTGGATCGTCGTATACTTCGGCTCGCCCGCATCCCGCTTGCGTGTCCGAGCCGCGTCGAGCTCATTCTCCGGAACGTAAGCGAGGGTCCGTTCCTCAGCTTCCTGCCATTTGTCGTGACGCTTCTGCTGCTCCTGGATCGAGAGGTTCATCCGCGCCTCGATCTTCTTACAGATGCGTTGATGGAGCGGACTTTCCTTCGGCAGAGCTAAAGTGTATTTCGGCATTAGGGAGCCCTCTGGATGTATATCATGTCTTCTAAATCGTCTGACGGAAGTTCCCCATACTTATCCAAGCGCTCGAGGTATGGGTTCGCCATATCCGCTAGCGCGAGCGACGAAGCATCGAGATCATCGTCGATATCGCCGTAGGTCGGTCCATAGAGCTCGAACTGCCGCGCGAAGATCGTATGCTCGGCCCCGATCCACAACTTACCCGCCGTGGCCAGTCCCGAGAGGGCGTTCGTGATGCGAGCGAATTTGCTCATCCTGGAGTCGAACGGAACAACCGCGTACCAAATCCCTCGCCGCCGCATCTCCTGCTCGAGAAGCCATTTCAAAACCCTCTGGTACGCGACAGTCTCAACAATAATACGACCGACCCGCCAAGTACGAGCGAGGCCCATAGCAGTATTGACGGACCAGGATGGATCATGGCCCCGATTGCGAGCGTAGTCACAGAGATGATACTGATCGCCAACACGACTCCACACATACTGGGCCTCGAAATCCTTCCCCGCCAGACCTCTTGCCATCTGACGATCAGACGGCGGCGGCACCGGATCGATACCGAGGACGGCATAATGGCCGTGTGGCGCAGGACCTTGACGAATGTTAAGCCAAGAGATCCGAAATTGCGACTCCTCATTCGTCGTGAGACGGCATTCAAATTCACGCGTAAAGATCGAGAGCTTGTTCCGAGCCATCGCGGCTCTTTTGTCGGCGCGAAGGACCGAAGTCGTGAATCTTTCTGGCCAGATCGAAATCTGCTCCTCAATACCAAGATCCATCGTCGCTCGCGTCCAACAAGGAAAGACCATTGATGTCCATTGGGAGTCTTTCAAAGCTAGCTGGCTTACGTCTTCGACGTGCTGCGGTGTAATGGCCATCGCGAGCTTCGCATTCGGTTCATCGGTTTCAGGCGCAAGCGAGTTCTTAACGGCCCCAAGGATAAGATCATTTACCTTCTCGCGTTGATCCTGCGTAGCGGCCATTTCGTCTGTCTGTGGGTCGTCGACGATAATCAAATCGGGGCGATAGTCGTCGAAGTTCACACCACGAAGTGACCCATTAATACCAGCACAGGTCACCCAGATCGAATGTCCGAAGCCGCCGTGAATTATCTCTAGCTGCGTCTCCTCCCACTTCCGGCCCGGCCGAAGCCCGAATGTCTTCGCCCAGAGAGTATTACGCTCGACTTGCGTCCGCAGCCATTGAACGGATCGTATAGCGTTCCGTTCCGCATCCGAGACGAAGAATATCGTCCGCGAGATTCCATAAGCGATACGTTTCGACGCAAAGACGCGAAGCCGAGTTGTCTTCGATGAACCTCGGAAGCAAAGTAAGTTGACCAATCTGCATGAAGGATCATCGAGTGGCTCCCACAGATCGCGGGCGAAAGGTGGAGATGGCTGGCGGAAGGTTTGTGGGAAGAATGTCCGAGCATAGAACTCCGAATCGACCGCCCCAAGCTTAACGATCTCGGCCATGTCGACCGGGATGGTACTATTGGCGTCTTCAATCCCCGGCGGCCCAGTTCCATCGAGCGAGAGGTCTAAGGCCATACCCAAACCCCTAAGCGTCCAATGATCGGCCCCGCCCCGTCGCCACTACAACCCTGGAAACGGTCCCGGGCTTCGCCCGAAGACCCAGAAGACTCAATGGGTCGACCTTGTATCCAAGCCTTGATGTCGGTGATGAGTGTAAATTCAGCCGGATAAGGGGTGGCCGGATCGAAGAGACGACAAACCTCAAGACAGAAGATCCGCTTCGAGGGGTAGAGGATTTGGAGGACGGGGCGATAAAGCTTCTCGAGCTGCCACCACGACTCAGGCGAGTGCTGGTTCTTTATCTCGAAGATGAAGAGGGCTTCGCGAAGCGACAGAAGGCCATCCGGGATACAGGTGCGCCAGCCGGCGGAGTCGAGGAATTGGACATGCGGCGAGGGGATGTAGTCGGGAAAGAGATTACTTATTGCGTTCTGGACTTTGGCCTCGTAGCGGAGGCCACTCCGCTGCGCAGGCGTGAAGCCACGCCCCGCGGCCGCGCCGCTCACACCCGCCGCGCCGCTCACTTCGTTCGCCTTTAGAGCTAGGCGGGCTTCAGTAACTGGACCTTGAGGTGCTAAGAAGCGCCAAGGCGGTGGAACCGCGACGGGACGAGAACCCACCACGGTCTCGCCGCCGTCAAGAGTCTCGAGGAACGGAATCACCCGATGCCTCCAACTCTTCTACGAAGCTCTCAAGGGCCTCGACCTCGAGGACTTGTAGGGGTTCCCCCGCCGCGCTGCCCCCAGACCCAGACGACGAGATCACAGGCATGGGGGCGCGCTGACGGGATTCAACACGAAGCTGCTCGGCCCGGCGTAGAGCTGTTCTGGCCTCTTCGAGAGTCGAGGCGTTGACCTGGAGGACTTGGACACGATTGTCTGTGGTCGCGCCCGCGTTCACGACAACGGAGGGTGTTTTGTTGGGTCCGTAACCGAGGCGGTCGAGAACAGAGGTCGCAATCGCGACATGGGTCTCGATAGGGATCGTGGCCTTTTTCGCCTCCATCGTCGCCAGGATATTATCCAACGAAGCCTCGGCAACAGCCGTGAGCTTGGATTTGATCGCATCGTCATGACCTTGCTGGAACTCGCGTCGTCTCGCGGCGTGGTAGTCGCGGAAGAGGTCCGTGTTCACGATAGAAGTGATTGTGTTGAGGTTCTTATGTAGCTCGGCGGCGCAGTCGGTCATATGCCGGCCGGGATTGCGGATCATCCAGTCGGAGATCGAGGAATACCACCAACGCCAGCGACCTTCGTATCCGACAGAGCCGCCTCGGCCGCCGGGGGCTTGGGAGATTTGGGGCTCGTAAACCATTGACGGGGCTCTTTCGTCGCGGCGGAGACTATAGCATGAAGGGGGGGGGTAGGGGGGGGGGGAGAAAGGGGGGCCTTTAATGGGCGCTCTGCTTCGGCGAAGCCGGCGGACAAACCGCTTTCGCGAAGCGGGCCACGAAGTGGCCTGAGTGGGCGGTGTGGATTTCACGAATTTTCGCGGCCCCCGAGTGGCCAAAAGAAAGCGGCGGCCCCCCATACCGTGGGGGACGTATTGGGCCGGCTGCCACAAAAAAAGGAGGCCCGCTTGCGCAGGCCTCCCCCAATCACAATAACGTGATCGCTTCAGAGATCGTCGACCGAAGCGGCGACCTTGCCCTTGATGGCGGCATAGGCTGCGGCTACATCCGGGTTCAGCTTAACCGATCGGACGTAGTCCTTATCCTCCTCGAGCCGCTGGCGGCGTGTCGCATAGACGTCGTCCTTGGTCTCCTCCGTGGCCTTGCCCGCCGCGAGCATCACCTCGACGATCGCAGTGGCCATGGCGTCGAGATCGACCTGGGCACCTACCTCGCGCGTCCGATCAACCCAGATGCCGGTCTCGAGCAGCTTGAAGCGCTCCACGATCGCCGTCAACTGTTCGGCCGGCGATGCCTCGCCCTTGGCGTTGTTACGCGCCGCGCTGGACTGGTTCGTGGCCAGGGTCTTCGCCCCGAACACGTTCAGCATGGTGTTGCGCTCGCCGGGAGCCATACCGGATTGGAACTTGAATGGGCTCGCCGGCAGGGCAACAAGCGTGTACATGATGCCTGTTGCCTGCTCTTCCTTCTCTACCTCACTCGAAGAGGCATCGAGCAGGACGTGCTTCGCGACTTGCTTCTTCTTCTCGTCGTCAGCCATTTTCAGTCTCCTATCTGGCTGTGGATCAGCCAGTAACCGCAATCTAGCACAAGCGGCCGCGGCTGTCAAGGCCCCCGGCGCAATAAAACCGCAACGCAAACACTGACGGCCTTTGTGGGGGCGGGGCGCGGCCGGCCCAGGGCGACCCTCCCCCACTCGACTCCGCCCAATCCAACCCTCCATTAATGGCCGCCCATGCGTTGGCGCCCCGACTCCCT
>Ga0193739_1000179_pt1 | contig 17329 bp, 18 predicted proteins | sample L2a2metaG_FD_144926 | JGI IMG/M metagenome (GOLD analysis project Ga0193739, IMG submission 144926) | Soil microbial communities from a riparian zone of the East river system, Colorado, United States - L2a2 | ecosystem: Environmental > Terrestrial > Soil > Riparian zone | place: USA: East River...
TGAAATAGCGACGTCTCTATTGCAAGAAGCTGGTCTTGAAATTACAACAACCCAACCTCTGATTAATTATAGAGAAACCGTGAGTAGCAAAGCGGGTCCTATAATGAGCAAATCTCCTAATAAACATAATAAAATCTTCATGCGTGTAGAATCACTTCACAAGGATGTCATTGAGATGTTAAGAACAGGTCAGATTAAAGAGGATATGGATAAGAAAGTAATGGCCAAGATTCTTAGAGAAAAGGGCTGGAATGCAGATGAAGCAAGAAGTGTTGCTGCAATAGATCCTGGAGGCAACATGTTAATTGATGAAACTAAAGGTGTTCAATTTCTGCAAGAATCAATGGATTCTATAAGATCGGGGTTCGATGATGTAGTTCATTCAGGACCAATTGCCCATGAATCATTGCGAGGCGTTAAATTTGTATTACATCACTTTGTTCCACATGAGGATCCTGCACACAGAGGTCTGGCACAATTAATGCCAGCTTCGAGGAGATCTATGTTAGGGTCAATGCTCATTGCGGAACCAGTATTACTTGAACCCGTTTTAGGTATTGAGGTTAAGTGTCCTCAAGAGCAAATTGGTACAGTAGCAGGCATACTGTCCGGCAAGAGAGGAAAGTTACTCAATGTTGACCAAAAAGGTATAATTTCAATTATGCAGGGTGAAGTTCCAGCGTCAGAAACATTTGATTTGTCTGAGATCATGAGAGGGGGAACCGCTGGAAAAGCCTTATGGAGTACGTACTTTAAGGACTGGCAAGTTGTCCCGCAGTCAATACTTAGAAGTTTAGTCGCAGAAACCAGAAAGAGAAAAGGTCTAAATCCAGAGCCTCCAAACCCAGATGAATTCATTGACAAAGAATAGCCCTCACTGTTTTATTTCCCCAATCTGGGGCACTGAATATGCATATAAGTATTTTTAGTTTGTAATATATAATTGGTTATCGATATTGAATTCTATACAATATCCTTAATATTAACTTCAGCAACTATAAATAATTCTTTCACTTATTTAATATGTGGAAAATAGTGCCACTCCAACTACAATCCCCGGTCTACTTTCTTCACCTGTGGGTATTGTACTAAAACCTGATGTAATTATCCTTGAAAGTGATGCATCTGTTGATGAGGCTACCAAGCTAATGATTGCTAAAAATTCAAGGAGTGTTCTTGTTTCTAATAGAGGAGAGGTCATAGGAATTGTAAGCAAAACAGATATACTATTTCGAGTAATCTCTCAAAACAGGAGCCCTGACAAAGTCAGACTTCGAGAGATTATGACATGCCCAGTACTCGCTGTTCGTCCTAATAGTACCGTTGCTGAAGCACTTTCTGTTATGGATAAGCACAAGGTAAGACAGGTATTTGTTCATGCTTATGCCGCAGTTCTTGGAATGGTTACAAGAGATGATATATATCAACTAATAGAAACAATCTCGATTTCATCACAAGAAACCGCAATGAGTGGAACCCCAGTATGTATTATTGATTCAAAATCAATATCCTATATCAAAGATAGCAGCAAAGCGAAATTCTTGTGTCCGTACTGTGAATCTCCTTTCGATACAAAAGAAGGTTTGTCAAAGCATATGGATAGAATTCACCAAGGTGGAGCTGGAATTCTTGAAGGTGACATACGACAGATGTTCGAATAGTAACAATCACAGGATAGCTTTTATTAGTCTTTTATTACAACCAACGCAAAACAATCCTAATTATTATAAACAATCAGAGTATTCATACTAATATGCAACTCGACCTGCCGAGATATACAGAACGGTTTGGAGCTATAAGTTTACACGGAGTTCAGCGTGTTTATGAATTAGATTCAGGATTTAATAATGGTGGCCTGACATCTGAGTTTATCCGACGAATAGGTAATGAGGAAATTTCAGAGATTGAGCGGAAGATGGCAATCGTTATACCAATTAAAGGAGAACGCCTAAAATTACTTGAAGGAGTATTGAGTGGTATACCACATGATTGCCTAACAATTATTATATCTAATAGTCCGAGACAACCTGTAGATAGATATAAGCTGGAAAAAGAGGCGCTGGAGCAATTCAATAGATTTGTAGGTAGAAATGCGCTGATATTGCATCAAAAAGACCCAGGGTTGTCTGATGCCTTACGACAAGTCAATTATAATAGTCTTTTTGGCCCTGATGATACAATTAGGAATGGGAAGGCAGAGGGAATGATAATTGGAATGTTGCTTGCTAAGGCAGGGGGCAAAGAACATGTGGGATTTATCGATGCTGACAATTATGTACCTGGGGCTGTTAATGAATATGTAAAAATATTTGCCTCAGGTATCGCAATGTCTAATACACCTTACACAATGGTCCGTATATCATGGATTTACAAACCAAAAGTATCAGAAAGTGGTGTATATTTTTCAAAATGGGGAAGAGTATCGGAGATAACAAATCAATATCTTAATTCATTAATATCCTACTATACTGGATTTGAAACTGAAATCATGCGTACAGGTAATTCAGGGGAGCATTGTATATCGCTGAAATTAGCAGAACTATTGACTTATTCATCCGGATTTTCTGTAGAACCGTATGAAATTGTAAATGTATTGGAGGAATTTGGTGGAATTGTTCCCACTGAATATCAGGAAGCAATGGATAAGGGGGTTGAAGTAATGCAAGTCGAAACTCGGAACCCCCATTTTCATGAAGAAAAGGGAGACGAACACTTGAAAGAAATGTTCAGTGGTTCTCTTGGCAGTATTTATCACAGCAAAATTTGTCATCCGAAACTTCGTGAAAAAATTATTGAGGATCTCCGATCGAGAGATATGTTAGTTGAAGGACAGGAACCGGATATTTTACAGAAAATTAGTCCTTTTAAAGACATAGATATCCATCAATTCGCAAAAATATTATACGAACGAGCAACAAGTTTTGCTCATTCTATATAAATAAAAAGGTTGCTAGACCAGAAAATATTCTTAATTTAAATATATAAAATCTGATTATAAAGGCTTTTAAGTCATTGGATATAACTTATAATTAGTAGTTGAAGTTGAGTCAGTGCATACTGTAGCGCGGGTTCTCGATCTTCAAATACGGAGTTAATAAATATAATGTGTGGAATAGGCGGTATATTAAGCAAAAAGAATGAAAACGTTGTGCCACTTGTTGGTTCGATGCTTTCTTGTATGAAAAATCGTGGTCCAGATGGGGCAGGAATAGCAGCTGATGAGCACAGCATACAATCAGATTCATTTTCTAACTTGAGATATCAGAAGCTTTCCGGTAGTAGTGCTCTAGGGCATGTTCGACTAGCAATAGTTGGCGGTACCTGTGGACAACAGCCTTTTCGCAGTTGCGATGGAAGGTTGACTGTGGAGCACAATGGTGAAATTTACAATTATAAAACGATTCGAAAACGGCTAATGAAATACCACAAGTTTACCACTCAAACAGATAGCGAAGTCATCGTTCATTTAATAGAAGATTATTTTATGAAGAAGAATGATTTACTATATGCAATCAAAAGGACTGTTGCAGAACTCGATGGTGTATATGCATTTGTTGTTAAGGAAGAGGAATCAGGAACTCTTGCTCTTGTTAGGGATAAAATGGGTGTAAGGCAGATATATTATGGCGAAAATGATAGATTCATCGCATTTGCATCTGAACGTAAAGCTCTATGGAAAATAGGAATAAAAGAACCCACAAAACGAGTACTGCCATGTCATGCTGTAATTATATCACCAGATGGTTCCCTTCAAGAATTCAAGATAGCTAATCTGCCTATACAGTCTACCAAAAAAGTTTACAAGACATTGGCTTCGGCAGTTAATATATATGAAAAAAAGTTATTGGCATCGATGAAAAAGCGTACACAGGATTTTGACAAGGTTGGCATAATCTTTTCCGGGGGGATAGATAGTGTAATTATTGCATGGCTTGCAAAGAAAATGGTACCTGAGGTTATATGTTATACTGGAGGAATTAGTGGATCAAATGATATTTTGTATGCCAGACAAATAGCCAAGAAACTTGATCTTAAACTAAGGGTGAATGAACTTAGCCAAGACGAAGTCGAACAGATGATTCCTGAAGTTATTAATACAATAGAAGATACGAATGCAGGACAGGTAGAGGTTGCAATTCCGGTTTATGCCGCAGTAAAGCTCGCACATGAAGATGGAATTAATGTAATGTTTAGCGGCCAGGGTGCAGATGAGCTATTTGGAGGTTATCCATGGTATGCAAGAGTAGTGGAAAAAGAAGGATACCAAAAATTGCGTGATCACATGACTCAAGACTTACTTTTGCTATATAAGGAAACCCTTGAGAGAGAGGATAAAATTACGATGGCACATAGCATAGAGATGCGTGAACCTTTTCTTGATATAGAGGTAATTAAGTGTTCAATGAGTATGGACCTGAAGTTAAATGTAAAAGGCGCAACTGATACCATTGGTAAACACATTCATAGAAAGCTTGCCCAAAAATTGGGTATTCCTAAGAATATTGCATACCGTATAAAGGAAGCGGCCCAGCACGGATCGGGCATGCATGATATATTTGATACAATAGCCAGAAAACATGGATTTGATGAATTTACAATTTCTAGAAGATATCTTGATGTTATTCAGGCACGTGAAAAGATAGGTAGCTCACAAAGATATGGTTATCTCTTTGAGAATGAAAAAATGTGGATTGCAGAACCCCATGTACAAATGTATTTAGATAGCATTTCAAAAACCCTGCCAACTTTTGAACAAAACCTAGTGGCGAAATCCAATAAAAGATAAATGTAATGCGATGGAAGAGTAAGATAGGATACAATTAGCATCCAGAATATTTTCTTTGAATTTTATGAATCATGAAAAGTGGAGTAATGATTAGAGCTGGAATGGTAATTGCAATAAACAGTGTTTGAAATAGAGCAAGTACGGCAATCGTCGTTCCGGCACCGAACCCCAATAATGCGGAAAATATGCTGCCTGCACAAGTAGGACATCCTACAAATAGTCCTCCTGTTAAACCTATGCTTTGAAAAATGGAAATCTTATTTTTTGATATTCTCGTTAATTTGAGAATATAGAAGCTCAATGCAAAGTTGAAACCGACTAATGCTGAAACAGTGACAGCTAAAATAATATTAATGGGGATTAGAAGAACAAGAAAATGATCTGTAATATATGCTGTGAACATAGGAACATATCCTGGAATATTACAACAGGGGACAATGTTAACCGATGGAATCATAATTCCCTGATCAATAAATGAAATATTGTTCCTGTAAACAAAAATCTGGGATAAAAAACCAAAAATGATTCCGTACCCTATTGACGATATTATCATGATCTTCAGATATTTATTATCTGAAAATACGGTGGCGATGTAGTATATAGTACTGCCAGGATTGGCTTCTCCATGACGCTCTGCTTTCAAGATTCTGTATATTCCATAAGCAATAGATATAAGTGAAGCAAAGGTAATAGCCAAAATTGCATATGCAAGGTTTCTGAGTTCCGGTATAATCATTGTAGTTTGTTCAGAAGGAGAAGTCAAGCGCGAGTAAATTATGAAAGCTAGAATAAGAGAAAACAAGCCAATAAAAACTATTCTGAAACCACTATTTCGCATATTCATTCGTTCTATCGTAGAATTCATGTTGTTTGATAATATACTAATCCACTACGATACTGAAATTAAATTTTACTATATCAGGGGAAGTTGATTTCAGACGCTATCTTTCAAAGTGTAAGCCTTAATTCTTAGCAATGCATATAGTTAGACAATCATGCCTAGAAGTTTTGAAGAAGACGATGAAGATTACATCCTAGCGAAAATTAGCTATGTAGGTTTTGCTGATCAGTTGGGCTTGGAAGGCATAGTTATACTAAAGACATTTGAGGGAAAGGAATTTCCTATGCGCGCTTTTTCTGGAGAGGTTGCCAGACATATTTCAAGATTTCAAGGGGGTGATAAAAATACTATTCCTACGATATACAATTTAGTTGAAGAGATAGCGGTCACCCAAGATCTGCTTCTAATTGAAGTAAAAGTGTATCAAAGTGGTTCAGTTTTACGTGCGAACCTGCATTTTAAAAGCAGAAAGGATAATTTAGTATTAAGAAATTATCGTGCATCAGATGCAATCGCCTTAGCGGCCTATTATGATATACCAATTAAAGTACGAAAGACTCTATTTGAAGAAGCGATAGAACAATAGCAATAATAAATTATATATCAGGTTACTATCTCTGACATCATCTTGTGTGTTATTGCATTCTTGACTTCCATTGCAATCCTTCTACCAACACCCATTGTATGACCATAGTAATACTTAGTATAAGGTGTAGTAGTTGCCATAATAGGATTACCAGGAACCCTAAGTGAGACATCATATATTACCAGATCGAGATCTAGTGTAACAATCCCTTGTAATGATATTGGTCCAATTAATCCTGGAGGATACTCCTTCTTAACTATATCAGTAAATTTGTCGCCTATATCAAACACCTTTTCAAGTATTGATTCACGTATGCTTGCTGGTGTATGTCCTACTTCAATATTCTGAATCCCTATATCAACTTCCAATTGTTGTTTTGCAGTCAATGAAGTGGTAAAATCATGAAGGTTGGTTTGTAATCTTCTTTCAATTCCAAGAAACTCTGTCTCTTTTTTTAATGGGGAATAAAAAAAATTGAAGTTAAAATATGTTCCTATAACATATTCCTCGATTATGGCAGAATTGAGATCCTCCTCGTTAACAAGTCCTTTTTCGATCTTTGATTTCGACTTTTTCTTATAATCTTCATAAGATGTTACAATAAAAAAGGCCCTTTCCAACTTTCTTTTCGCTTCTTGAACCTTTACCATTGTCAGACCATCGATATCTGAAGGGGTTTTGTAAATTCTAGGGTGTCTAATTTTCGCCTTTTCTAGTAAATAATATTGATTTCTCGGGGCAGTGCGTTCCTCTGCCCTCAAAAGTTCCCTATTACCGAAGATAGGTAATTCAAGTTTATTTTCAATATTATCATAACCGACATAAGCAGTAAATGCTCTATTGGCAACAATTATAGTATTTGAATCTCTCAATCTGGCCTGAATTTCTTCATTGATAATGTCGGAAAATTTATCCAGAGATATGATTTCGTCTGAAAGGCGTGAAAACCTTCGATATGGTTTTTCCCTATCCTTTTGACATATGCAGACAGTCTTAATATTTTCATCCTTAGCACCATCCATGATCTCTAATGCAGAATGACTGCCTATTGTCCCAATCGAAATATTATTCAAATCATATTGGTCTACAATTTTCCTAATTTGTTGGATATCTAACATATAGAATTATATAGTGTCTTTCAAAGAAATTGCATAAAAAGCTTCGAGAACATAAAGAGGGAGATTCGGTTAATTAATCCGACTGACTTCAATATCTAGCAAGAAGCTTTTAATGATATAACACTTTAAAAATCATGTTGGTGGACTGGGACGAACAGATTAAAGCTCATCTTGTTTGGATATGGCATCAAGAAGAGGGTTTTATGAAAAGAGGAAAAGAAGGGATGCTAGTAATCACTGATAGGCGTATCGCCTTTATCACAAAAACATATATGAGTTATAGAGTACATGACGTGCATTCCCTCAGGCAGCTCAAGAAGTTTAGCGAAGGTGAGAACGTATTCAGACCCCTTGAAGGATACGGGATAAAAAATCTCGATGATGATCTAAAGAAAAGTACTGAAAATTCTGATATCCCGTTTAGCCAAATCTTGGACATTATCTCAGAGGAGAAGCGTTGGGGAACACAACTTATGGTAAAAATAAACTTAGGTATTAAATCTAAAACATACAAGTTCTCAATTGTTAAGGGATGGGTAAAGTATCCATTAAAAGATCCGGTTGAATTTCAACACGTTGATTGGCTGCCTGTGATTAATCTTATTAAGGAATCCAGATAAGAAGTTCATAATTATTAGGATTATGAAGCAAACGGTCAGTTCAATATAAGAAAGGTAAAGAAAGAGTAAAGAAAATTGACAAGAAAAGTAGATTATATTTTAATTGTGGTTCTGATATTTTACTAAGAAAATGTCAAAAAAACTGTATGTGGTTGGAGTGGGACCTGGCTCACCCTTGTATTTGACTGATATAGCCAAAGAGGCTATACGTAAGTGTCATTATATTATGGGATACAAGTACACTTTAAAAACTATTGAAACAATTATTGACAAAAGTAGGCAAAAAGTATCCGAGATCACACTATGGAACCAGGAAGTTGTTTATCTAGATATTTATAAAAAAATGAAGAATAATGAATATTGCGCAGTCCCTTTCACTGGCGATGCGAGCTTCTCCGAATCTGAAGTGGTTGATAGGTTACTAGAAATCTTTGGGGATGACAATGTGGAGATTCTACCAGGTATTAGTTCGATCCAGGTTGCGGCGGCAAAAACTAAAGTACCGCTTGATAAGGCGCATATAGCTACATTTCATGTAACTGGAGATATTGAAAAGAAAAAAAAGGAATTGATTCACGCTGTAATTGAAGGTAAAAGTGTAATTTTGCTGCCTCGACCATGGTCAGGTGATCTAACTAAAAGATTCATGGAGTCAGATGTAGCTATGTTTTTGAAGAAAAATGGAATTAAGACATCGGCGCTCAATACTTTCGTTTTTGAATATCTAACTAACAAGGAGAAAGAAACCGCATTCAAAGGAAAAGTTAGCGAGCTCGAGGGACAAGAATTTAGTGATTTATCTGTAATGGTTATTGATCAAACTAAACGTCAGACGTATCTTGAGCTCGAAGAAACGGGGTAGTATCAATATCCAGTCTTAATCTTATTATTTTGGTTAGACTCAAATATTTACAAACTTGTTGTTATTAAAATATTTCTTACTTTTGTGACAAGAGCTATTGTACTCCTAACTTCATATAACTGCAAATATCGTGCAAACGTATCAGTTCTAAAATAGTAAAAGAAAAAGAATTGCATTTAGCATAAATTGTTAACGGAAATTATGGCTACAACATTTCACAATTACCAAATATATTAATGTGAGAGAGGAGAATCTGAATGTTGCGATCTCATCATGACCAAGGTTGGTAATACTTATCGCCGATTTCATGGATACCTTGCGAATAAGCCTACCAATTTTAGTTGGGTTATTAAGGATGGACTTGCAGGAAGTGGAATGCCAATGACATATTCACAATTTATATGGTTGATTAGACATGGGATTGAAGCGATAGTTACTATAAGGGAGGTGCCTTTGCCATCAACATGGTTCGCTAACAAAACCATTGATTACTTTCATTTAAAGGTAGAAGATTACGGTGCCCCTTCACTTATAGATATTGACGCTACTGTTAACTATGTTAAAGAGCATATTAGTGATGGGAAGCCAGTCATGGTCCATTGTGCTGCTGGTAAAGGTAGAACAGGAACTATATTAGCCGCATATTTTCTTAAAAATTTCAATTTAACAGCTGAACAGGCCATTAAAAAGGTAAGAGAGCTCAGACCAGGTTCAGTTCAGTCTCTGCCACAAGAAAAGGCTATAGAAATGTATGAAGAATATCTCAAGAAAAAAGGAAGATAAGTATGCGCAAATTTCCATGATGAGATTACCTCGGAATAGTAACGATCATACTAACATCCTATAGGATCTCTGTTTTCCAGGTAAACTACAAAGATACTAAACAGACAAATCTACATTCTGTCCATCAAATTGTGTAATCATTTGCCATTCTATTGAAGCTCCAATTAATAGAATTGCAATAACTATTCCTATTTCGATGATTGTAGGAATAATATATTCTTTCCATTGTTTCTTCTTTACAATTTGATAGATAAGCATCCCACTTCTAGACATTGCCAATCCATAAGCAAAAATTTCCATAACTCCAAAAGGAGTAATTAAAATTACGAGCGGAGAAACATTATTCAGAAGAGGTGAATTTTCAGCTATTACGTTAAAAATTAATCCAGTAGAAAACCCTGAGAAAAGTCCTAATCCTATCCCAAGAGCCGGTATGAACATTCCAAGCGAAATCCTAAGGTTATTCATAAAAATTCCATTCTGATCAATATCTTCTACCTGTTCATTGAATTGCTGTCTTAAATTTTCTGCATCGCCCCTGTTTATATCAGTACCTGCACCTATAGAATATGCAATTACAAATACCACCATTCCAATGGTTAAATAGAACAGGCGCCATTTGATAACAAAATGCAATGCAAGAATAGTTATAAATTTATTCTATTAAATGTTGTATGCGGGTATAGGAGCCTCCTAGTGAAATGATCATGTCCTCAAGCATAAAATCAGTACGATTATTCTGAAAGCATTTGATATTAATCACTGTTTGGAATCTATTCCCTTTCTTTTCTTTATTGATATCTCAATAAATGACTTAATGCTATTTTTTGTCTCTATTGATACACGGTATGCTAATATTAAAAATAATGCTTTGTAAGATTGATCAATTTCATTAATATCATACGTGCCCAATATATAACAGAATCAAGGTCAAAGGTATCTTTGAAGGGAACTTCATAGGCCGAGACTGTTAGTCCCTGAGTCAACCAGAAGAATATTGTTGGTCAATTAAAATTAGAAGTACCTTTAAATTGTCTTTATCCTCAATCACACCTGTCTATACATGCACGTGGGGATCGATGATTTAGCTATTTATGTTCCAAAACTATATGTTGATTATAAGGATTTCGCAATAGCTCGGGGGATCGAACCTCAAAAATTAGAATATGGATTAGGGATTAGAAAAATGGCTCTGGTTGATGCGAATCAGGATCCTGCTTGTATGGCTTCAAATGCATGTCTAAAATTGATACAAAAAAATAATTTGCAGCCTGAAGATATTGGAAGAATCTACATAGCTACCGAGTCAGGACTTGATGAGTCCAAGGCAATGAACTCTTTCGTTATAGGAATGCTCGAACAGGTATATGGTGAGAGTTCGTTCGAACATGCTGGTGGAATAGAGTGTAAATTTGCATGTGTAAGCGGCTCATACGCACTTTATGATAATGCAAACTGGATCAGAGCAGAAGAAAACAACAAGAAGTCTGCTATTGTAATTGTGAGCGATATCGCCAAATATGATATTGGCTCATCTGGTGAATACACACAAGGCGCTGGAGCTGTTGCTATGCTCATAAAAGAGAACCCCAGATTATTAACCTTTGATAGAAAGGTTGCTTCTACGATCATCAAAAATGAATACGATTTTTACAGACCTATAGGAAAGGAAACTCCTCTTGTTAATGGAAACTATTCTAATTTATTATATCTAATCCAGGTAAAAAAGGCATTTGATAGTTATAAAGAAAAAACTATAGCAACAGGCTTGATTAGTATTAAAGATGGCGAATCCATTACCGATTATATTGATTTTTTCAGTGTTCACCTACCATACAGAAAGATGGGAGAAAAAGCTCTAATATACTTATTAAGACATGAATGGCGTCATCTTCCTAGATGGAAAAATGTAATAAATGAAATAGGCATTCAAGAACCCGTACAAAAAGATGCCCGGGGCACGATTGAGTCTGTTCTTTCAGATACTGAATTTATGAAAGCTGATGAAAAATTTAGAAGGGCATTTGCGAAATCGACTTTCTATCATGAAGTATTCGAAAAAAAGATGGCAAGCTCACTCGAAGCCTCTGCAATAATTGGAAATCTATACACTGCATCAATGTATATGGGCTTTAGAAGCTTGCTTGAATTCGAATATAAGAAAAAGGAGAGAGATCTAGATGGAAAAAGAGTTGGTTTTGGGTCGTATGGTAGTGGCAGTAGTGCAATGGTATTTAGTGGTATTATACAACCCGAGTATAAGGATATCGTAAAACAAATGAATCTTGAAGAAGAGATAGGCCCACGAATAAGACTATCAATAGAAGAATATGAGAGGCTTCATGGAAATGAAAGGAATCCCGATGATTCAATTATACATCCACATAAGGAATTCATTCTTATGAAAGTAGGCGGTACTACAGCTGATAAGGCAGGATTTAGAGAATATAACTATGCTAACTGATATCCACAGAAATAACCGAGTTTACAGTCTGATGCAAAGCTCCAATTTGATCGATATGTGACTTATAATCCATGGTGACTTATAACCCATGGCATCATTTTGATGAAGACTCAATCTAGCAGATTGACGAGTTTCAATATAATTACTACCTTGTCTGTATCATTCCATCCAAATGTGGCAACAGGTGGCCCCAGTGATTAGCTAGTCTGGTTTTCCCAGCATCATACTTCATTATTACCCTAGTCTATCCTTTTCCATTTTCTCACTTGAATCAAGGTGAGTTATATGGACATTTTATTAGTGGTAGTCCCTTTACTGTTAGTATTGTTACTAGAATGTTCAGTTCCGGTACCAGAAAGTATTTCAATAATCTTCAAGATATATGGTGTTGAAAGTGAAAATGTCCATTTTTTAGCAAACAGGGTTCGCTTAACTAGGATTCGTTTAGGTAGAGGCGCAAGTACGTTATTCAGTTTTTCTATTAGTTTAAGTATTTTCTTTTTTTCTTTATCTTTTAACTTAAAGTTTGTTTTAACTTCTTGTGTGAGAGATGAAATAGTGTTCAAGATATTCTTGGGAGAAATATTCTCTGAGAAGTTGGTTTCAAGGAGATGAACACTGATGACCTCATTGTTGATCGTAAGTCTAAGTGATTCCGCAGAAAACTGGAGACTTGGTTTTTTGTCAATTATCCTTTCAATTATTTTGACTTTTTTTGACTGTTTCAATCTAGTTAAGACTATCGCTGCGACAGGAGTGATATTGACAGTATCTTCTTCACCCGTAACACCAGAAATTGATTGATTAAGATTTGTCTTACTATCAGTTTGATTATTATTAGCTTCATCAGTGGGTTTAGCGATGTGTCCACAGCTATAAAATCTTCTTACGTAATTTGGGTAAGATTCTACTTCAGTTATCTCCACACCATTTTCACAAAAAGGGCAAATCTGAACCATAAATGATCTTTCCTCAATTCCCGACTATGCATAATAGTAATTCTTCATTGAATGCTAATCAATCAACATTAACAATGGCTCATATTACTTTTCTGCTTTTTCTTCACCGAGCCACTAAGCTTAGTATTCGGCTAAGGTAATATCATAAACCTTGACATGGCTTCTTTTATCCCAAAGTTTACTTGAGAGTATGCTTTCAGTACCAAGAAAATGAATAAAAGGTAATTATTCTTGGAAGGATAAGGGCTGTCTCTTCTTTTGTTCTTCAATTATGTATTCTGGATCAATTTCAATAGTTTTTGATTCTCGATACTTCTTTTGTGATTCCCGAACCACATCGAGTATTAGTTGGGACTGATTTCTCTTAACTTTTTTAGGTTTAATAGTAACATCATATTTTTCACCCTTGACGTTATGATCTTTCCGTGGTTTATTCACTGAAAGTATCTCTCCTTAACCTATTAAGAGTATTCTTTACATATATTTCTTACATGAATTTCTTCAGCATAACCCTTACTTCAACCATATGTACGGTTGCTATCATTGAATGGTAGATAATAAAGGTGATTTCTTGTATCGATAATTGTATCGATAATATTGTATATAGGTTGTCGTTATAAACAAGATAATGCAATACTTTGTGGCTCTTAAAATAGGAGAAAAAAGGGTAAAATCTGCTCAAGACCTTTTAGGTCAATATACTGGCCATGCTATGCCAGCTTTAGCTTTAAAGGATGATAAGAGCAATAAATGGGAGCCCGTAGGAGAGGAAAACTTGCTTGCAATTGTAAGTGAAAGTAATGGATATATGATTGTTCTATGTGACAAAAATGGTATTGCTAAATCAATTGCTCAATGGTTTACAGAAGATGTCAAAAATGAGATCGTCGAAAGAATCACTAGAGAAAATGGCCTAAAAGAATATTCTGGCAAGCTGTCACTTCCTGTGTAAATTCCAACGTAAACAATAGAACGTATATGCTTTATACATTCTTAGATCCTAATAGTGTTGAAGTAGAGTTACCGATTAACACATAAAGAACATTTTGTTTTATTATTTTGGAACGGAAGTTTGCAATCTTGTAGAGCCTTGTCACAATCAAATATGATTCCACATGAACTGCACTGATGATGGCAAATCAGTTTAATCTCAGTATTATTGTTGTTAAGAATACTGTGGTAGCAGTAGTTTTTGTATTAAAGATCAACACCGAGTATGGGATAACCTGTTTTTTTAAAGATATGCTTAAAATTATTAATCAATTTGTCATAATCTTAGACATACGAGGATGATTCCCCTAGTCCAATCATATCACATCCAAATCGTAGATTAATTCATAATACTATTTTGACTGCATTTTTGATTATTATCATGAGTGAGAGGATATTAAATTTTCTTTTGTTAACTCCTCTATTTTGCTTTACTTAATCTACCAATTTCTTGCTCTACATACGCCATACTGGAGTATTCTTTGGGTGGAAGCTCATCTAACAAGTCAATTACTGCCACTGTGTCTCCAACTTTAGTAAATAGGAGCCAATTCAATAATTATTAAATATTTTCTTGATAATAGCTTAGATATTGAAAAATGACGTCATCATCACCATCTAACGAAGAACAAGAAAAAGAGAAAACTTGGATTGGGTTAATAGACGAATCAGTACATACATTTGATGACATTGATATAGGCGATATTGATGCTGTCAGTAGAGATTTTGTTGTAGTCAAAAGAGGCTTTGTAAATGTGCATTACTATTATATTCCGATAAGCAAAGTAGAAGGATGGGATAGTCATGTACTGTGGTTAAAGATAACAGAGGAAGAAGTAATAAGAAATTATGAAAGGGATCTTATACCTGATCCAACAAGATATTATGTAAAAGACTATCCTGCATATAGTACAGATTACTATCCAGAACTTACAATGATTCCATCAAGATATACGAGGCCTATATATCCTGGTATTGGTACTATTACTTCAACTAAAACTGCACCAATATCTGATGTACCTATCATTCATAAATGCGACATTTGTGGCAGCTCAGGCTTTAAAACAGAAGACGAATTGAGTTATCATGTTAGAACGACCCATTAAGGGAGATAGAGTAGAAGTAGAGTAGTAACCATTACATATTCACATAGAGTCTGCGGCTTCGCATTATTACATATTCTATTTCGTATGGGATAGGTATGGATCAATGAATTCTATGACAAAAACATCTACATTCCACGTAACCCTTAGAATATCTATGTTTACAATCAGAACATCTTAGACAATCTCCTTCAATATATTCAAGTCTCAATTCCTATCCTACAATAATATCATAATAAATATTTATAGCATATACGGACAATGTATGTTTTTCAATTACACCATAATTTAATTAAAGAAAATCCTCAATGTTGGTCTCTTGATTTATTATTGTTATCACAATGAGAACAAAAGTACTCTAAATAAGTCCAAACCTCACATTGAGGAGCTACAATGAAAACGATAAGTTATTCATCCTATTACACGTAGGACTATCTTGCCGCTTTTGTGAGTACCTTTCGCACCTTCGTACGCTTGACTAGCTTCAGAAAGTGGAAGTATTGTGTCAACAATAGGCTTTACATGCCCAGAATCAATTAGCTCTCCTATTTGGATAAGTTGGTCCCTACTTGGATGCACAATAAACCACGTAGCGTCAATGCCATGTGATTCTCCCTTTTCTTTGAAATATGCTTGGAGGTTTTCATAACTAGTCGGTAACCCTTGACTTGCCACAGATACAACTCTCAAAATCTCCTTCTTTAATTCGATAGGCAGTAGATAGACATTCACCTATGTCTGCAGCTTTATAGTAAGTCTTATCGATTGTTCTAAGTAACTGCAACGAGAATGTAGGGTCATGGAATACAACCTTCATATTATATCTTGGATTCAGGTTTTTTATAAATAAGTTCTTATGTAAGTGTATGATGCAACCTAAAGGTCCTAGTGATCATGAGGGTCTGAAGTAACAACAACATTAATTCTAATATCCCGCAACTGTTGTATTCTTAGAAATTCGATCAGTCCTCTTCCAGTTCCTAGTCTAGATACCTGGAAAAAACATGATAACAGGAAACCTAGACTAAAAATTAATACTAGTGGTATTATATTTGGGTATACATGTCAACTAACTCCCAAGCGGTTAACCCACTTAAAGACCTATTAGATCGTGTTAACGAGCTCCAACGGAGATTTGAAGACCTAGAACCAAGTATTCGCCATGTCCGAGTACGGAGTCAATATGAAAACGCTAGGACCAAGGTTGCTGACGCAAGATCAGCCATTATGGCCCTAGTTAATGTCTTTGAAAGGGAATCCAAATCTAAGTAAGCCGCAAAATGTGACAAGTGTAATACTATAATCAATGGTGGACCTAGAAAACTGAAGAAACACAAACAGAAACATCACTCTATTGATATAGAATTTTGACGACTTCTATTACTTCATCTATTAATATGACTCTGGGATTAGTCAAGGAACGAAATGCATCTAAATGACTTATAATTTGGTTAGCAAATGCAGTTTCATCTACTACTAAAAAGTAGCAATATCCTTCTTAGCCCAATTAAACGTTATTTTCATGCTATCATTAACGTATGTAAAAATCAAACTATCTTTAATTCTGCATTCATGAATGTTTGTCACCATTTTTTATCGTCCTTTCATCCATGTATATTATTTCCCAAAGATGTCCATTGATATCCTCAAAACTACGTCCGTACATCCATTCATGGTCTTGAGGTTCTCTAGATTCCCTGCCACCAGCTCCTGTAGCCTTGTTTATCATCTTATCCACCTTTTCTCTACTTTCAACGGATAATGCCACTATCATTTCCGTATTTTTTGACGTATCGCAAATTTCCTTTTTAGTAAATGTTTGAAAAAATTTTTCAACCAAGAGCATGACAAATATATCTTCACCAACAATCATACATGTTGCGTTCTTATCTGTAAATTGAGGGTTGAACTTAAAACCAAGTTTGGTAAAGAACTCTATTGTTTTATTGAGATCCTTTACCGGTAAATTTACAAAGATTTTTGTTGTCACTGCATCAGAATAAAGATTGAAGACTATAAATGCTATGAATTAAGCAACACTGACTTTCCAGCCTACAAAAATTGATGTAAATCTATACCTGATATGCATCCAATAATCCCCTTCATTTGTCTTCTCTCTAGACTTAACCATTCATGGATAGACTATAGGGATCATGTTATGGCATAAAATGATTCTGGTACAAGTCTCTAAGTGAAAGAGGATTCATGGTCAATGTT
>Ga0193739_1000180_pt1 | contig 17324 bp, 25 predicted proteins | sample L2a2metaG_FD_144926 | JGI IMG/M metagenome (GOLD analysis project Ga0193739, IMG submission 144926) | Soil microbial communities from a riparian zone of the East river system, Colorado, United States - L2a2 | ecosystem: Environmental > Terrestrial > Soil > Riparian zone | place: USA: East River...
GCCGACGCACGAGGTGCGAGGCGCCTACTAACCGCCGAGCTTGGCTCCGTATCCAGCCTTCTGCACTGCCCCGATCAGCTCCACCGTCGTGACGGCATCGTCGTCGAAGTCCACTTCGGCTTCGCCGTCGGGCAAGTCGACGATCGCCGAGTAGACGCCGCTCACGCCTTTGAGCGCCGTCTCGACCTTGGCCAGGCAGTGGCCGCAGGTCATTCCGGTGATCCGTAGTTTGACGTTGGCCATTCGCTCTCTCCTCCGGCTATAATTTACGTCATGAAATCGCGCACCGCGCCCACCGCGTCTGCCGCCAAGACACTTCCCGCCACCCAACCGACGGCCCTTCCGGCGGCGCTGACGCGCGATCAGCTGCTCGAGATCTACTACTACCTGCGGCTCACCCGCACGCTCGAGGAGCGCCTAGTCGCCCTGTACCGCCAGAGCAAGGTGATCGGCGGGCTGTTCCGCTCCCTGGGCCAGGAGGGGGAGTCGGTCGCCACGGCGTACGCCCTCGACCGCGGCCGCCACCGCGACATCCTCTCGCCCCTGATTCGGAACCTGGGCTCGCTGCTCGTGATGGGCGCCCGGCCGGTTGAGATCCTGCGCCAGTACATGGCCAAGGCCGAGAGCCCGACGCGCGGCCGCGAGCTGAACGTGCATTTCAACGACCTCGAGAAGGGCTACCTCGGCCAGATCTCCCATCTGGGCGACATGATCCCCGTGATGGCGGGGATCGCCCTGACGTTCAAGATGCGGGGCGAGGCGCGCGTGGGTCTCGTGTATATCGGCGACGGCGGAACCTCGACCGGCACCTTTCACGAGGGCCTGAACCTCGCCGCGGTGCAGCGGCTGCCGCTGGTCGTGATCGGCGAGTACAACCATTGGGCGTACTCGACTCCCCCCGAAAAGCAGTTCGCCGTTCGCGACCTCGCCGACAAAGCCAAAGGCTATGGGATCCCTGCGGTCACCGTGGACGGCAACGACGTCTTCGCGGTCTACGAGGCGACCAAGTTCGCCGTCGATCGCGCGCGGCGCGGCAAGGGTGTGCACTTCATCGAGGTGAAGACCTATCGGCGCAAGGGTCATGCGGAGCATGACGATCAGTCTTACCAGCCGAAGGAGGAGCTGGAGCGCTGGGCGCGCGAGAACGATCCCGTCGATCGCTACGTCGCGCGCATCCTCGGCACCGACTGGGTGAGCGAGGCGGATCTCAAGGAGGTCGACGACCGCGTGCGCGTCGAGGTCGATCAGGCCACCGACGCGTGCGTGGACGAGCCGCTCCCCGAAGCGGAGACGGCGCTCCCGGATGTGTATGTCGATCCGCCCGCGGCGGACAAGCTCTGGTTCAAGGCGCTTTGATGCCCGAAGTCACGTTTCTCGAAGCCCTGCGCCAGGGGATGTGGGAGGAGATGGAGCGCGACGAGCGCGTCTTCATTCTCGGCGAGGACGTGGGTGCCTACGGCGGCGCGTTCAAGGTCACCGACGGGTTCGCGAAGCGCTTCGGCGAGGCGCGCGTGATCGACACGCCGATTTCCGAGGCGGCGATCGTTGGTGCGGCGGCGGGGGCGGCGCACATGGGGATGCGGCCGGTCGCGGAGATGCAGTTCATCGACTTCATCTCCTGCGCCTACGATATGCTGACCAACTACGTCGCCACGGCGCGCTACCGCGCCGGGCTCGCGACGCCGATGGTGGTGCGCGGCCCCTGCGGCGGCTATGTGCGCGGCGGTCCGTTCCATTCGCAGAACCCGGAGGCGGCGTTCCTCCACACACCGGGGCTCAAGATCGTCTATCCGGCGACGGCGCGGGACGCGAAAGGGCTGATCAAGAGCTCGATCCGCGATGAAGACCCGGTCCTCTATCTCGAGCACAAGTGGCTCTACCGTCGCATCAAGGAGCAGCTTCCTGAGGGAGAGGAGATCCTCACGCCGATCGGCAAGGCTCGGCTCGCGCGCGAGGGGAAGCACCTGTCGATCATCACGTATGGGGCCACGGTGTGGAAGTCGCTCGAGGCGGCGGAGCAACTCGAGAAAGATGATGGCCTGTCGGCGGAGGTGCTCGATCTGCGTACCTTAGTGCCGATGGACGACGCCGCGATCATGCAGACCGTGCAGAAGACGAACAAGGTGCTGATCGTCCACGAGGACACGCGCACCGGGGGGATCGCCGGCGAGATCGCGGCGCGCATCAACGAGCGCGCCTTCGAATGGCTCGACGGACCGATCATGCGCGTCACGGCGCACGACGTGCCGATCCCATATGCACCGACATTGGAGGACTTTGTCCTTCCGCAGACCGACGACATTGTTAAGGCTGCAAGGTGGCTGGCGGCGTACTGAGGGCTGACCGCCGACGGCTGATGGCTTTCATGGAGAGACAATGGCTCGCGTAGACGTGCTGATGCCGCAGATGGGCGAGTCGATCGCCGAAGGCACCTTGAGCAAGTGGCTCAAGAAGGTCGGCGACGAAGTGAAGCGCGACGAGCCCCTGTTCGAGATCTCGACCGACAAGGTGGACGCCGAGATTCCGGCGCCCACGGCTGGCGTGCTGGCGGAGATCAAGGTTCAAGAGGGGCAGACGGTGCCGGTGCAGACGCTCGTCGCTGTGATCGAGACGGAGAAGGGCGCAGCCGCGCCGGCGCCTTCGCCAGCGGCACCTCCCGTCGCAGCAGCCCAGCGGGCACCCGCTGCTCCAGGAGGTGCCGCTGTCTCAGCGCCGGTCGCTCCGCCTCCCCGTCCCGCGGCGGCGGTGGCCAGCCCCAAAGGCGACGGCGCCGAGACCGCTGAAGAGCGCCTCCGCAAGAAATCGACGCCCCTCGTCCGCAAGATCGCTGCCGAGCATCGCGTCGACATCTCGACGATTGCGGGGAGCGGTTTCGCGGGGCGGGTGACGAAGCAAGACATCCTCGGATATATCGAGCGGGCGCCGGTTGCCGCATCCCCGACACCCGACACCCGATACCCGGGACCCGCCGTCGAGCCGTGGCCCGGCGACCGCGTCGAGCCGTGGTCCAAGATCCGCAAGATCACCGCAGACCACATGATCATGTCGAAGCGCACCTCGGCGCACGTCGCGAGCTTCTTCGAGGTGGACTTCACTCGCGTCGCCCAGCTGCGCGCCAAGGCCACAGAGAAGCCGACGTTCCTGGCCTACATCGTGAAGGCCTGCGCGGTGAACCTGCGCAAGCATCCCGTGGTGAACGCGGCCGTGTCGGGCGACAGCACGATCTATCGGGCGGACATCAACATCGGCATCGCCGTGGCGCTCGACTGGGGGCTGATCGTGCCGGTCATCAAGCACGCCGATGAGCTGTCGCTCAGTGGCATCGCCCGGGCGATCGCCGATCTCGGCGAGCGCGCCCGCACCAAGAAGCTGCTCCCCGATGACATCCAGCGGGGCACGTTTACGATCACCAATCCCGGCGGCTTCGGCCCCTTCGCCGGCATCCCGATCATCAACCAGCCGCAGGTCGCGATCCTGGGCGTGGGGGCGATCGAGAAACGCCCCAAGGTGGTGACGCTGCCCGATGGGAGCGACACGATCGCCGTGCGCACGATGGGCATGCTCACGATGTCGTACGATCACCGGATCGTGGACGGCGCGGACGCCGACCGGTTCCTGGCCGACGTCAAGAAGATGCTGCAGGAGTTCCCAGAGGGAGCGGTTTGAAAATGCCCAAAGTCCTGACTGCGGCGCGCGTGCGCGTCCCCGCGCCGAACGAGACGGAGTACCTGAGCACCCTGCGGGAGCTCTGCCAGTTCGCCGACGCCCGCGGCCAGCGCATCTGGGTGTTTCGCCACGCCAAGGACCCGCGGCTGTTCATCGAGTTCTCGGAGAGTCCGACCGAAATGTCGCACCGCGCGCAGGCGTCACGACTTCCCGAGGAGATCCAGCTCGAGAAGCGCCTGCAGAGCCTCGCGACCTACGCCCCCGACGCCTGGGAGTTGTGGAGCGAAGTCTCACTCGCGACGCCTGCCCGATGAGGCGCCGGATCGTGGTCGACGGGGAGGCATGGGAGGTGTTTCCCTCCGGCCGCGTGAGCGTGTACGGGCGCGACCAGTTTGCCCTGGTGTTCCAGCTGGGCACCGGTCCGCAGCGCAAGCAGCGCGTCACGCGCTACTCCCCGATCGGCCATCGGTCTCCTGACCGCGCCCTCGCCGAGTTGTCGGACGCGCAGATCCACAACCTGTTCCGCCAGTCTCAGCCGGCGTGGACCGCGCCGGAGGCGGCGTACGGTGCACGTTGACCTGCACTGTCATTCCACGGCGTCGGACGGCGAGTGCGCCCCCGTGGAGGTGGCGCGACGGGCGAAACAGGCGGGGCTGGCGGCGATCGCGCTGACCGACCATGACACCACCGACGGTGTCGCGGTGGCTGCCGCTGAGGGCCAGCACCTGGGCGTGCGCGTCGTGCCGGGGTGTGAGTTCAGCGTGAAGGCCCCGTGGGGTGAGCTGCACCTGCTCGGCTACTTCCTGCCAGTTGGGGACGCGCAGCTCGAAGCCTTCTTGCGCGAGACGCGCGCGGCCCGTCGCCGCCGGGGTGAGCAGATCGTCGCCAAGCTCCAGCAGCTCGGCGTACCGATCGCCCTGAGCGATGTGGACGCGCAGGCGAAGGGCGGTGCGGTCGGACGGCCCCACGTCGCGCGCGCGCTGGTCAAACGGGAAGCTTCGGACGATATCAGCGACGCCTTCAGCCGCTACCTCGGCCGCGGGCGCCCTGCTTACGTCGAGAAGCCGCTGCCGCGGCTGGCCGAGGTGACGACGCTGGTGCACGCGGTGGGTGGCGTCGCCGTGGCCGCACACCTGGGCGATCACGGCACCGAGGGACAGCTCCGGCAGTTCCAGGACCAAGGACTCGACGGGTTGGAAGTGCGCCATCCGAGCCACCCACCGTCGGTGGAACAGCGCCTCACCCGCATTGCCGAGCGCCTGGGGCTCGGCATCAGCGGTGGATCGGATTGGCACGGCGACACGGAGTTCGGCAACACCCACGCGCCGCTCGGCGGGATGCGGATTCCAGTCGAATGGCTGGAGCTGCTCGAGCAGCGCAAGGGCGGATTCACAGCGAGGACGAGCGCATGAGCGAACCGTTGGCGGTGGGCGCGAAAGCGCCGGTCTTTACGGCCGAGGCGTCGGACGGCCGGACGTACAAGCTGGCCGACCTGGTGAAGGGTCACGTGGCGCTGATCTTCTACCCGGGCAACAATACACCTGGGTGAAACCGTCAACTCTCCGCCGTGCGCGATGAGATGGCCAAATTCAAGCAGGCGGGCATCCAGCCCTTCGGTGTGAATCCGGCGAGCGTGGACAGCCACCATTCGTACGCCGAAAAGATGCGCTTCAACTTCCCGCTCCTGTCGGATCCCGAGCGCGCGCTCGCCCGCGCGTACGCCGCCTTGAAGGACGACGGCAAGGGGATTCAACGGACGGTCTATGTGATCGGCCGGGACGGAACGGTGCGGTTCGCGCAACGCGGTGCGCCTTCGGTCGATGATATCGTCGCGGCGGTGGGTTGAGAGGGAGGGAACCGTGCCCGCTGATTTTCAGGGGAAGGTCGCGCTCGTCACGGGCGTGGGGCGCGTCGGCCAGATCGGCCACGCCGTCGCGCGCGGCCTCGGGCGCGCCGGCGCGAAGCTGCTCCTCGCCGACGTCAACGCCGTCGGCCTCGCCGACCGCGTAAAGGAGTTCGCCGCCGAAGGCATCGCGGCAAAAGCATCGGCGGGCGACCTCACCCAGCCCGAGGCCGGACGCGCCGCCGTGGCCGCGGCGCAGGCGCAGTTCGGCGGCCTCGACATCGTCATCAACGTGGCGGGCGGATTCTTCAGCTACGGGCCATTCACCGAGGTCAAGCCGGAGACGCTCGACCGCGAGCTCGCCGTCAACTTCAAGACGGCGTTCTTCGTCTGCCAGGCCGCGATCCCGGCCCTGCTCGCGCGGGGCAGCGGCAGCGGATCGATCGTGAACTTCGCTTCCATTGCGGCCGTCCGCTCCGTCATGCACATGGCGGCATACAGCGCGGCGAAATCCGCCGTCGCGGGACTGACGCGAGCCCTCGCCCGCGAGTACCGGGATGCAGGGCTACGCGTCAACGCCGTCGCGCCTGCCACCGTCCGCACCGCCGACAACGTCGCCCAGATGCAACCCGACCCGAAGACCCCGCTCGTGGAGATCGACGAAGTGGTGCAGACCGTGCTGTTCCTGGCGAGCGATGCGGCGAGTGCCATCACCGGCCAGATCGTCCCGATCACGGGGAAGGCGTACTGACGTGAAGCTCGAGGGGACCGCCGCGCTCGTCACCGGTGCCGGCCGGCGCCTCGGCCAGGCGATCGCCGTGGGGCTGGCGCGCGCGGGGTGCGACGTCGCCGTCCATTACCATGGATCGGCCGACGGGGCGGCGGCGACGGCCCGCGACATTCGCGCCGTGGCGAAAGGGCGCCGCGCCGAGCTGCTGCGCGCCGACTTGAGCGACGCGGTCGCGGCTCGCGGGCTGGCCGATCAGGCCGCGCAGGCCCTGGGGCGGCTCGACATCGTCGTCAACTCGGCCGCGATCATGGTGCGTCAGCCGGTCGAGACAGTCACGCCGGAGAGCTGGGACGCCACCATGGACTTGAACCTGCGCGCCGCTTTCTTCGTGTCGCAGGGGGCACTGCCGCATCTGCGCCGCGCCAAGGGGAAGATCGTCAACCTCGCCGACGTCGCCGGGTTCGAGCCCTGGCCCGCCTACGTCCCACACTGTGTCAGCAAGGCGGGCGTGGTGATGCTCACCAAGGCGCTCGCCCGTGCGCTCGCGCCCGACGTCACGGTCAACGCCGTCGCTCCCGGCCCGGTGTTGCTCCCCGACGAGTGGGACGCCCCGACGCGCGACCACATCCGCGAGACGACGCCACTCGAGCGGCTCGGCACGCCGGCGGACGTGGTGAACGCCGTGCGATTTTTGCTCGAGAACGATTTCGTCACCGGCACCGTCCTCGTCGTGGACGGCGGGAGGCTCATCCGCTGAGGGACGTCGTCGTCGTGGGGGGTGGGTGCTACGGCACCTTCTACGCCTCCCAGCTCGCCAAGGCCAAGGCCCGCGGCAAGGTGGACTTCCGCACCGTCATCGTCGTCGATCGCAACTCAGATTGCCTGGCCCGGAACGAGCTCGGTGAAGCGGCCGACCGCCGTTTTGTCACGCAGGATTGGACGCCTTTCTTCGACGCTTTCTTTCTCGACGCCGCTCTTGACGCCTCTGACGATTTCATCGTCCCGTCGCCCCACATGCCCCACCTCATGTTCGCGTGGGTGCTCGGGCGCGCGCGACAGCGCTGGCCGGGGAGATCCATCAGCGTCGAGCCGGTGCCCGGCGACATCGGGACGCCGTACGACCGCACCGCCGAGGATGCGACCCGCTACGTTTCCTTTGCCGATTGGATCTGCCCCACGCACTGCATCGAGCCGGCGCTCTGTCCGGCGATCGGGGCGCCGCGCACTTGGGAAATGGGCGACGCGGTGCGCGCTCTGGCCGACCAGCTCCGGAAGAAGGGCCAGCCCGTCGTCGGCCCCGCGCTGTTCGTGTGCAAGCACCACGTCTTCGGCGTCGGCACGTTCGCGGTGGCAGCGGTGCTCGCGGGCGATCGTTTGGTGGCCGAGGCGGGAGCGAGCGGCGCCCCGGCGGGCGTGCTCGTCGGGACGATCTCGAGCTGTCATGGCGCGGTGAACCTGCTGAGTCTGGGAGCCGTCAGCCATCAGCCGTCAGCGCTGACGGCTGATCGCTGACGGCCGATGGCTCCGGAGGAACGCCGGCGCTACCTAGAGAACGCCTGCGAGCTGTTCAACGCAGGCGAGTATTGGTTAGCCCATGAAGCATTGGAAACCGTGTGGCGTTCTATTATTAAGGAAGACGAAGCGCGAGTCTTCCAGGGACTGATTCAAGCCGCCGCGGCGCTCCTCCACCAGAGCCGCGGCAATCGCCATGGGACGATCGTCGTAGGCGCCGCCGCCCTGGACCGACTCGCCGGGCCCCAGCGGCCCGAGGTGGAGCTCGAGACGGTTCACTTCCGCGCGCAGCTGGCGCGGGCCCTGGCGGGGGAGGGCAACCCCCCACGATTGGAATTGCGGAAGCATGCCTGAGAACGGAAAACGGGATTACGACGTCATCATCGTCGGCGCGGGGCCTGCGGGCCTGTGCGCCGCGTTGTATGCGGGACGGGGGATGCTCAAGACGCTCACGATCGAGCGCGGCGCCCCCGGCGGCGAGCTGCTCAACACCGATCTGATCGAAGACTACATCGGGTTCGAGAGCATCAAGGGGTGGGATCTCGCCCAGAAGATGACGGAGCACGCCAAGAAGTTCGGGGCGGAGATCCTCACCGACACGGTCGATCGCGTGCGCAAGGCGCCGGACGGCTGGTTCGACGTCACCACCGCGCGGGGCGACACCTATCGCGCGCAAGCGGTGATCTTCACCGCCGGCGGCACGCCGGTGAAGCTGGGGGTCCCGGGGGAGAAGGAGTACGCCGGCAAGGGTGTGTCGTACTGCGCGGTGTGCGACGGAGCGTTCTTCAAGGGCGAGCACCTCGCCGTGGTGGGTGGCGGCGACGCCGCCGTGGAGGAGGCCGACTACCTGACGCGCTACGCGCGCAAAGTGACCCTCGTCCATCGGCGCGACGACTTCCGCGCCTCCAGGATCCTGCAGGAGCGGACCTTCGCGAACCCGAAGATCGACGTGATTCGCAATACGGTCGTGCCCGAGATCGTCGGAAACGAGAAAGGGGTGCACCACGTCGTGCTCGAGAATACGGGCACCGGCGCGCGCACCAACCTCGATGTCGGCGGGGTGTTCGTGTTCGTCGGATTCCAGCCGAACACGCAGCTCATCGAGGGTCACGTGCACCACGATCCCAGCGGCTACTTCATCACCGACGAGCGCATGATGACGTCCATTCCCGGCCTGTTCGCCGCGGGAGACGTCCGCAGCCAGTTGACGCGACAGATCACCACGGCGGTGGGGGATGCAACGACCGCGGCGATCGCCGTCGAGAAGTATCTGAAGGCGCTGCGCGAGAAAGGCGATTGATGCGGATCGTCCAGATCCCCAACGGGCAGTTCGTCGAGAACTGCTACCTCGTCGTGGACGAGCGGGCGGGGGAGTGCGCCATCGTCGATCCGGGCGAAGAGGCGGGCATGATCCTCCACAAGCTCGCGGCCACGCTGGCGAAGCCGGTGGCGATCTGGCTGACGCACGCGCACATCGACCACGTGCTCGGCGTGGCGCGCGTGGCCGCGGAGACGGGCGTGCCGGTCTGGCTCCACCCCGCCGACCGGGCGCTCTACGACGCCGTCCCCGAGCAGGCGGCCTGGTTCGGGCTCGAGGCGCCGGCGCTGCCGCCTCCGGATCGGACATTCGCCCACGGCGACACAGTGCACGTCGGCGAGCTGGCCTTCCAGGTCCGGCATACTCCGGGGCACTCGCCGGGGAGTGTCTCGCTCGTGGGTCCCGGCATCGTCCTGGGGGGCGATGTGTTGTTCGCGGGCTCCATCGGCCGGACCGACCTGCCCGGGGGCGACTTCGATACCCTCATCGGCAGCATCGAGCGAGAGTTGCTCTCCCTGCCCGATGCGACCATCGTGTACACCGGACATGGACCCCAAACCACCGTCGGACACGAACGCCGCTCCAATCCCTTCCTCACCGGCGCCGCCCGGCCCGCCTAAGCCGCGCGGCCGGCCCACCTGTCTGCGGTGTGGGGCGGAGGTGCGGCCCAAGCCGTGGGGGTGCAAGAATCCTTGCTCCAACTGCGGCTTCACGTATCCACTGGGCGACTGTTCTGACTGACATCGTGGTCACGTTCCTGCCCGACGGAGCGGTCGTGTCCGCGGGCTCGAGGGGCTTTGGGGGCCGCACTCTCCTCGATCTCGCCGACCTCACCGACACGCCACTCAAGACGGTGTGCGGCGGGGTCGGGAACTGCACGAGCTGCCGCGTGCGCGTCGTGGCCGGCGATCTCCCCGCGGCGCCGATCGACCACGCGCGCCTCGGTCCCTTCGTGGAGCAGGGGTGGCGGCTCGCCTGCCAGCACGTGCCGCGCGGGCCGCTCACCTTACAGCGCCCCCCCTCCACCATCGGGGACGCTTTGTGAGTCACGTCCTCGCGTTGCTCCTCATGGCCCTCGACTGCGTCACGCGTGTGTGGCGCATCCAGCTCGCGACCTGGGCGGCCGGCGGAAAACTGTCGTTCAGCGATGCCCTCCGCCTGAACCTCTACGGCGAGGCGGCCTCCACGCTGACCCCGAACCGGTTGGGCGGCGAGCCGGCGCGCTTCCTCGGCATGACCTGGTCCGGCGTCCGCCCGGTCACCGCCCTCGTCGCGCTCGGAGTCGAGGTGGCGGCGGAGTGGCCCGTCTTCGGGCTCATCGTGATTGTGCTCGCCGTGCACTACCTCCCCGATTGGGGTGAGCGGGCGTCGGATTGGCTCGGGCACAGCTTGGCTCGGGACCTCCTCATGATCGAGGTCGTGGCCCTGGTCGTGCTCCTCGTGATCTACGGGTTGCAGCGGCTCGTCCGCGCCGGCGCGATCCGGCACCGCGTACGGCGCCAGTGGCGCGTCGCCATCGCACACGTGCGGCGTGCTCCGTGGTGGGCGTTGGGCGTCGGGGCGTTGCTGACCTTCGTGAGCCTCATGGCTCGCGCGCTGGTGCTGCCCGCCCTCGCGTTTGGCCTGCCCGGGGCGCCCCCGTTCGGCGAGATGTTTTTCGGTGCGCTGGCGCTGCTGCAGGCGGGGCTGCTCGTGCCGTTGCCCTCGGGCGGGGGCGGTATCGAGTTTGCGTTCCTCTCGGGATTCGCCGGAGACTTTCCGGCGGGTCACAGTGTGACCATGCTGCTCCTGTGGCGGTTCTACACGACCGTGCTCCTCACGGTGCTTGGTGTGTATCTGCTGGTGCGCACACACGGCGCCCAGGCCGCCAAAGAGTTGTTCACCGTGGGATGGTTCAAACGGCGCAGTTAAGGCGCGGGCGAGATCGCGACGAGTACGACCGTTCGGGTCTCCGCGCCCGCGACGCCGTGCGGAACCCCCGCCGGGGCCAGAATCAGGTCTCCCGGACCGGCCGCCACGGTGCGCTCCCCGACGACGAAATTGGCCTTTCCGCTCAGCACCACATAGAATTTGTCGGCGCCGGCGTGAGCGTGGACCGCCTGGGACTGGCCGGGCTCGAAGCAGTTGAGCCCCACGAGCAGGCGCTCGGACCGAAAACAGTCCACCTTGGCCACCTTGTCGGCGCGGAAGACCGCGCGACCCTCCAGGTGCTGGACCAGCTCTTGGGACTCCATGGGCGATTCCTGGCTCGAGACGAACGGCAGTCGGACGGAACGGAATGAGGCGATGAGCGCAACGCGCGTCGAACGCGATCCTCTGGGCGAGCTGCCCGTCCCGGCCGAGGCCCTTTGGGGCATTCAGACGGAGCGGGCGCGACTCAACTTCCCCATCTCCAATTTGCGCCCCCTCGCCCCCTTCGTCGACGCCGTCGTCCGGATAAAGAAAGCCGCCGCGCTCACCCACAAAGAGACCCGTCGTCTCGACGCCAAGCTCGCCGACGCGATCGTCCAGGCGGCCGACGAGATCCTCGCGGGGCAGCACCGCGATCAGTTCGTGGTCGATCCCTACCAGGCCGGGGCAGGCACCTCCCACCACATGAACGCGAACGAGGTGCTGGCGAACCGCGCCAATGAGCTGTTGGGCGGCAAGCGCGGCGAGTACAAGCCGGTGCATCCCAACGACCACGTCAACATGGCCCAGTCAACCAACGACGTGATCCCCACGGCCATCCGCCTTGCCGCCCTCGCCGAGCTGCCCGGCCTGCTCGAGGCACTGGACGATCTAGCCCGGGCGTTCCTCGCCAAGGGCAAGGCTTTCGACGCGATCGTCAAGTCGGGCCGTACGCACGTGCAGGACGCGACGCCGATTCGGCTGGGACAGGAGTTCACCGCCTACGGACACACCGTCCAGCGCAACCGCGAGCGCATCGCCCGGGCGGCCGACGACCTGCGCGATTTGGGTATCGGTGGCACGGCCGTCGGGACGGGTCTCAACGCGGAGCCGGAGTATCCGGCCCTGATGGTGAAGCACCTGCGGTCGATCACGGGGGTCGAGCTGCGCGAGGGAAAGGATCGCGTGCAGCTGATGCAATCGATGGGCGACGCGGCGGCGTTCTCCGGTGCGCTGCGCACCTACGCCGTGGACCTGGGAAAGATCGCGAGCGATCTGCGGCTCCTCGCCTCGGGGCCGCGCACCGGCCTCGCGGAGATCGTGCTGCCGGCGGTCCAGCCCGGGTCGAGCATCATGCCCGGCAAGGTGAATCCATCGATCCCCGAGATGGTGAACATGGTGTGCTTCCAGGTGATCGGAAACGATGTCACGGTCGCGATGGCCGCCGAGGCGGGGCAGCTCGAGCTGAACGTGATGATGCCGGTCATCGCCCACAACCTGCTGGCTTCGATGGCGATGCTCCGTAACGCGACTCGGGTGTTGGCGGAGCGGTGCGTCGAGGGAATCGAAGCCGACGCGGCGCAGTGCGCGCATTGGTTGGAGCGCAGCCCCGCCCTCGTGACGGCGTTAGCGCCGAAGATCGGGTATGCCGAAGCCGCCAAGCTCGCGAAAGAAGCCGTGGCCAAGAACGTCACGGTGCGTCAGCTGGTGATCGAGAAGGGCTTGCTCAAGGGCAAGGAGCTCGATGAAGTGCTGGACCTGCGGGCCATGACGGAGCTGGGAGTGCCCGGGGAGCGGAAGTAGCTCACCCTTCACGGAGGAGGAGCACGTATGCCTTGGATCGTCGCTGGCCTCATCGCGGGCGTCGTGGCGTATCTCGTGGACTGGGTCATGTGGAGCTACGTCTTCAACAAGGGCATGGACGCCTTCGTCCCGCCGCCGGCGCCGGGCCAGCCGCTGAACATGGGGCCGATGCTCGCCAAGTCGGCGGTGCTGTCGCTCGTGTTCGGGGTGCTGTTCGCCTACATCTACAAGCAGTTCATGGGGAGTCTCTGGGTGGCGGGCGGCGGTCCGCTCGCGGGGATGGAGTTCGCGGCGGTCCTGTGGCTGCCGACGATCGCGCTCGAGACGACGGGTGGCAGCGTGTGGTTTACCAAAGCTCGGCCGCTCTTCAAGGCGACCTGCTGGGCGTGGCTCGCGCGGATGCTCGCGGCGGGGCTCGTGGTTGGTCTGCTGATCAAGTAATCGGGATCCGGCGGGGCCGGTGACCGGCATCACCGCACCGGCCCCCGAGGTGGAGTAGAACTGTCCCATGCGATCCATCCTGTTGGGCCTGGCCGCGGCCACGCTGGCCGGGCACGCCGCGGCCCAGGGCCGCCTGCGAATCGGCCCGACCGTCTCGACTATTTCGATCGACGGCGGCTCGGGCGGGAGCAATTCCTACTCGTCGTTCGGCGGCACGTTCGCGTTGCTCACGGGGGACGACGGGGAGATCGGCGTCGCCGTCAATCGCTACGGCGACCTGTCGAGCGACAACTGCGTCCGCCGGATGACGTTCGTCGGCGTGGAATCCAACTACTATCCCGTCGGACCCAAGGGAATCGCGCCCTTCGCGTCGACGGCGCTCGGCTTGGCACGCGTAACCGACCAGGACATCCGGTTCCTGGGGTGCGGAATCGGAAGCTCGCCGCCGCAGCCCTCGAACGAGCTCGGCTTAGGCTTCGGCCTCGGTGTCCGCGTGAATGTCGGGAACCAGGCCGTCGCGCTCATCGAGGGCCGGTTCTTCCAGGTGCCCAACAGCGCGATCCAGGCGCTCGAGGGACGCGCCAACGTGTCGATCGCGTTCGGCAAGCCGCGTCAGACGCAGCTGCTCAACGGTACCGTCGGGCCGGCGGTCGGCATGCTGTTTCCCCTCAGCGGGCCGTTCGAGGGACGCGGGCCGACGTTCGGCGTCCGGTTCCGGCGCGACACGAAGAAGGGGACGCTCGGTCTACAGATCGATTACGCGGCACTGCGCGTCACGCAGGGGTGCTCGAGCAACTGCGAGCCATATGCGATTCTCTTCGCGCCAGGCTATGAAGCTTCAGTCCACCCGGCGTGGGGGCGGCTCTATGGTGAGCTGGGGGTGTTGCTGGCCGGGTTCCCCTCCGAGGGCAGCGATCGGGGCATCGCGCAGGGGGCGCAGGGTGGATTGGGGGCGGACATGTTTGGCGGGGGCTCGCTGATGTGGAACGTGAACGCCCGGTTGCTCTGGCTGCAGCGCAACAGCGGCCAGAACGCCTTCCTCGTGCAACTCGGTGTGAGCGTCAGTCCGAAACTGGAGCCAGCCATGACGGCGGGCGGGGGCCATTGAATCCCGATAGCAGCCGTCGCATATTCCTCAGATGCGCGTCACCACCTGGGCGGAATACGGGCTGATCGTTTCGATCCACCTCGCCAGGCGTGCCGGGCAGGGCCCCGTCGCGGCGCGCGAGTTGTCCGAGCACGAACGCCTCCCCCACGATTACGTCGAGCAGATTATGCTGCGGCTGCGGCGCGCCGGGATCGTCGAGTCGGTGCGCGGTGCCAAGGGCGGCTACATGCTCGCGCGTGAGCCCCAAGGCGTCAGCGTCAAGGACGTCATCGAGGCGTCGGAGCACGTGACCTTCGAGGTCAACTGCGACCTCCATCGCGTGGACGCCGAGCGCTGCGACCCGGGGACCGCGTGCAGCATTCGACCGGTGTGGCGGTTGCTCGAGCGCCGCATCAACGACCTGCTCGCCGGCATCACCCTCGCCGACCTGCTGCACGCCGAGCCCGAGGTGTACCAGATCGCCATGGCCGGGGTGGCGGCCGGCAGCTAAGCGGTTTCGGTGGCTCCTCTCCCCACGCTGTCGCCCGCGGAAACCCTGCGGTACTCGCGGCACCTGATTCTCCCCGACATCGGTGTCGCCGGTCAGCAACGCCTCAAGGCGGCCCGCGTGCTGCTCGTCGGGGCTGGCGGCCTTGGCTCGCCGTCGGCGCTGTACCTCGCCGCCGCCGGCGTGGGCACGATCGGTCTCGTCGACTGGGACGTCGTCGACGTCACGAACCTCCAGCGTCAGATCATCCACGGCACGTCGGGGATCGGCGGCTCCAAGCTCGACTCGGCGCGGGCCCGGCTGCTCGACCTCAACCCCCACGTGCACGTCGAGACGTTCTCCACGCGACTCACATCGGAGAACGCGCTCGAGGTGCTGCGCGGGTTCGACATCGTGGTGGATGGGTCGGACAACTTCCCCACCCGGTACCTCGTCAACGACGCCTGCGTCCTGCTCGGCAAACCGAACGTCTACGGCTCGATCTTCCGCTTCGACGGGCAGGCCTCGGTGTTCGACGCGCGCGTGGGTCCGTGCTACCGCTGCCTCTTCTCCGAGCCGCCGCCGCCCGATCTCGTCCCCTCGTGCGCCGAAGGCGGGGTGCTGGGCGTGCTGCCCGGCATCATCGGGTCGATTCAGGCGCTCGAGACGATCAAGCTGATCGTGGGCGTGGGCGAGACCCTCGTGGGGCGCCTCCTTCTCTGCGACGCGCGCCGCATCCAGTTCCGCGAGCTGGCCCTCGCGAAGGACCCGGACTGCCCCGTCTGCGGGACGCACCCCACGGTCACCGCACTAATCGATTACGAAGCGTTCTGCGGCGCAACCGCTGGGGAAGGGGGAAGCGAGAAAGGGGATGGAGTTGAGATCGAGGCCGCCGAACTCAAAAAAGAATGGACGGCCAATCCCGCGCTCGTCGTGCTCGATGTCCGCGAACCGCACGAGTACGAGATCGCGCGCATCGAGGGCGCGCGGCTGATGCCCTTGCGCGAGCTGGCCGGCCGATTGCGGGAGCTCGATGGGCGGGCCGAGATCGTGACGCATTGCCACCACGGCCTGCGGTCGCTCCAGGCGCGTGAGATTCTGAAGGGTGCAGGATTCGCGAACGTGCGAAGCTTGGCGGGGGGGATCGATGCGTGGGCCTGCGAGGTAGATCCCAACGTACCGCGCTACTGAGTGCCGAAGGGGGGACTCGAACCCCCACGGGCTTGCGCCCACTGGCTCCTGAAGCCAGCGCGTCTACCAGTTCCACCACTTCGGCAGGTTTCGCGGAACGGCAAATCTAGATCGTTGTATAACCCTAAGTCAACGCGTATCTTGCCCTCGACATCGTGGATAAAGTCTCCATCGCTAGGAACCCGCGTGCCCGGCACGACTACCATCTCCTCGAGACGTGGGAGGCGGGACTGGTGCTGACGGGCACAGAGGTGAAGTCACTGCGCGACCGCAAGGCGAGCCTCGGCGAGGCATACGCGCATGTGCGCAACGGCGAGGTGTGGCTCGAGGGGATGACGATTTCCCACTACGGGCCCGGCAGCTACAACAATCCTCCGCCGGCCCGCTCCCGCAAACTGCTCCTCCACAAAGCCGAGATTCGGAAGCTCCTGGGCGCCACCACGCAGAAGGGGCTGACGATCGTGCCCCTGGAAGTCTACTTCAAGGATGGCCTCGCCAAGATCGCGATCGCCCTCGCCCGGGCCAAGAAGGATCACGACAAGCGCGAGGACATGAAGCGCCGCGTGGCCGAGCGCGAGATGGCGCGCGTGACGAAGGGCAGGCGCGAGTGATCGCCTTGCTGCTCGCCGCTGCGCTGCTGCCCCAACAGGTGCTGATCGCCACGCCGCGCGGGCAGGCGAGCGTGCCGGTCAGTTTCGAGCGAGGCGCGGCGGCAGTGGCGGCAGCGCGTCTGACGCAGCCTCTCGGGCTGGCGTCGTCGATCGACGGCACGGCGGTGCGTATCGTGCTCGGCGGTCGAGCCTTCGAGTTCGATCTCGGAGCGCCTTTCGTCCGGATCGGCGACGCGGCGTACCCCCTGGTCGGCGCCCCGTACGTGGTACGGGATACGCTGTTCCTCCCGCTGCATTGGCTCGCCGATTTCGTGCCGCGCCTCTCCGGGGGACGGTATCGCTGGGATCCGGTGCGCGCCCGGTTGGACGAGAGCGCGCCCGTGGTGGCGCCTGTCGCGCTCTCGCCGCCGGGGCGAGGCACGGCGTCTGCTCTCCCCCCGGTCACGGCGGTCCCACCGGCACCGACCATTGGTGCGAACTCTCCGAATCCGATCACGGGCCTGCGCCTGGCCCACACGATCGTGGTCGATCCGGGGCATGGCGGCATCGATCCGGGGAACCCAGGCCTCCATTTTCCGGGGCGGCTCGCCGAGAAGGACATCACGCTCGCGATCGGCGAGCCGAGCTGGTGCGGCGCGGGCTGACGGTGGTGCTCACCCGCTCGACCGACACGCTGATCGACCTGGCCGACCGGCCGCTCTTCTGCCGCGCCGAATGCGATCTGTTTGTGAGCATTCACGTGAAC
>Ga0193739_1000181_pt1 | contig 17315 bp, 13 predicted proteins | sample L2a2metaG_FD_144926 | JGI IMG/M metagenome (GOLD analysis project Ga0193739, IMG submission 144926) | Soil microbial communities from a riparian zone of the East river system, Colorado, United States - L2a2 | ecosystem: Environmental > Terrestrial > Soil > Riparian zone | place: USA: East River...
GCGGGATGTGGATGCCGCGTACTTTCAGCTCGCCGAGCGGCTGCTCAAAGAGGCGGCCCGGCAGCGCGTCAAACCGGTGTTCGGCACGCACGATCTCGGGGTGATCGGGCGGATTCGTCAGGCCGCAGGGGAGCAGCGGCTCAATCCGTCGGCGTACGAATTCCATATGCTGTACGGGATCCGCGCCGCCGAGCAACGCTCCCTCGCGGCGCAGGGCGCGCGGGTGCGCGTGCTGATCAGCTACGGCAGCGCCTGGTTCGCCTGGTACATGCGCCGGCTGGCCGAACGCCCCGCCAACGTGTGGTTCGTGCTCCGAAACGTCGTATAGATTACAGCATGGTCACCTCCGCCATCTCCCGCCGCGAACGAGAAACCCGCGATTCGGTTGTGATCCGATTCGCCGGCGACTCGGGCGACGGCATGCAGGTGACCGGCAGTCAGTTCACGCTCGAAACAGCGCTCGCGGGCAGCGATTTCTCGACGTTCCCCGACTTCCCCGCTGAGATTCGGGCCCCCGCCGGCACGACGTTCGGCGTGTCGGCGTTCCAGATCCACTTCGGCGGCACCGACGTGATGACGCCGGGCGACGCGGTGGACGTCCTCGTCGCCATGAACCCGGCCGCCCTCACCGTCGATCTCGGCGATCTGAAGGTGGGTGGCACGGTCATCGTGGACACGGCCGCGTTCAACGAGCGCAATCTCGGCAAGGCGGGATACGCGCGGAATCCGCTCGACGACGATTCCCTCGCAAAGTATCAGGTGCTCAAGTTCGACATCACGAAGCTCACCGCCGATGCCGTCAAGCCGCACGGCCTGTCGTCCCGCGAAGCGCATCTCTGCCGCAACATGTGGGCGCTGGGGCTGCTGCTCTGGATGTACGGCCGCGAGCGCACCGCGACGACCGAGTGGCTCAACCGCAAGTTCGCGAAAAAGCCCTTGATCGCCGCCGCCAACATTGCGGCGCTGAACGCCGGGCATGCGTTTGGTGAGACCGCGGAGATGCCCGAGCACCTGGTCGGCTACGTCGTTCCGAAAGCGGAAGTGCAGCCGGGGCGCTACCGCACGGTCAGCGGCACGGAAGGACTCGCCTGGGGTCTGGTCGCCGGGATGCGCGCGGCCGGCATCGAGAAGATGGTCTTCGCCGGGTACCCCATCACGCCCGCATCGGCACTGCTGCATACGCTCGCCAATCTGCGGGCGTACGGCGTCATCACGTTCCAGGCCGAGGATGAAATCGCCGCGAGTGGTGCGGCGCTCGGCGCCTCCTACGCCGGAGCGCTCGGCGTGACCTCGAGCTCGGGGCCGGGAATCGCGCTCACGACGGAGATGCTCGGTCTGGCCATCGCCACCGAGCTGCCGCTCGTCGTCATTGATTCGCAGCGCGCGGGCCCGTCCACGGGCATGCCGACGAAGGCGGAGCAGTCGGATCTGTTCCAGGCGGTCCACGGACGCAACGCGGACGCGCCGCTCGCGGTGCTCGCTCCCGCCACCACCGCCGATTGCTTCGACATTGCGATTGAGGCCGTCAGGCTGGCGACCAAGTACATGACACCGGTGATCGTGCTGAGCGACGGCTACCTCGCGCACGCCGCCGAGCCGTGGCTCATCCCGCGCGAGGCCGAGCTGCCGCGCTTCCCCATTGCGTATCGCACGGATCCCGAAGGCTTCCACCCGTTCCTGCGCGATCCGGAAACCCTCGCGCGCCCGTGGGTGAAGCCCGGCACCCCGCAGCTCGAGCACCGGATCGGCGGCCTCGAGAAGGATTATGACTCGGGCCATATCTCCTACGATCCCGACAACCACGCCCGCATGACGAAGACGCGCGCCGACAAGATCGCCGGCATCGCACGTGACATCCCGCTGCAGGGCGTGGCGCTGGGCCACGATCATGGAAAACTGGCGGTCGTCGGATGGGGCTCGACGTTCGGGGCGATTCATCGGGCGGTGACGATCGCGCGCGCCGAAGACCGGGATGTCGCGCATATTCACCTGCGGTATCTCAGTCCGTTCCCCAGGAATCTGGGGGAATTGCTGAAACGCTACGATCGCGTGCTCGTGCCCGAGATGAACAACGGCCAGCTGGTGAAGCTGCTGCGGGCCGAATACCTGATTCCGGCCGAGCCCCTCGGGAAGGTCACGGGCAAGCCGTTCCGCGTCACGGAAATCGCGCAAGCGATTCGGAAGCTATGACAGTCACGACGATCACCGACGCGCAGCTGGCGCCCAAAGATTACGCCTCGGACCAGGAAGTCCGCTGGTGTCCGGGCTGTGGCGACTACGCCATTCTCAAGGCGGTGCAGAAGGCGTGCGCCGACATGGGGGTCGCGCGCGAGCGAACGGTGTTCGTGAGCGGCATCGGCTGCGCCGCCCGCTTTCCTTATTACATGTCCACGTACGGATTCCACACCGTGCACGGACGCGCACCGGCGATCGCGACGGGGATCAAGCTCGCGAATCCCGAGCTCGACGTGTGGGTGATGACGGGCGACGGCGACGGATTGTCCATCGGCGGCAACCACATGCTGCACGTGCTGCGCCGCAACGTGGACCTGAACATCATCCTCTTCAACAACGAGATCTACGGGCTCACCAAGGGGCAGTACTCGCCGACGTCGCGCCGGGGCACGCGATCACCCTCCACACCGCTCGGCTCGATCGAGTATCCCGTCTCCGCCTGCGCCTTCGCGCTCGGCGCGGGAGCGCGGTTCGTCGCCCGCTCGATCGACACATTGCAGGCGCACCTCATCGCCACGTTGAAGCGGGCACACGCGCACCGGGGTGCGTCATTCGTCGAAATCCTCCAGAATTGCGTCGTGTTCAACGACGCGGTGTTCGAGCACATCACCGGGAAGGACGTCGCGGCCGACGCGCAGATTCTGCTCGAGCACGGCAAGCCGCTGCTGTTCGGGAAGAACAAGGAGAAAGCACTGCGCTTGAAGCCGGGCAAGTTGGAGATCGAAATCGTGGCGGCGGGCCCCCCCGGGCCGGATGTCCTCGTCCACGATGAGACCAATCGCCCGCTGGCACAGATGCTCGCGGCGCTGGAGCCGCCGTTCCCGACGGCGATGGGCGTGCTGTACTGCAACCCGGCCGAGTCATACGAGCAAGAGGTCTATGCTCAAAAAGGCACAGCGCAGGGCAACGCAGACCTTGACGCACTGCTGAACAGCGAACGGACTTGGGAGGTGGGCCCATGACAGTTGCGAATCGCAGGCGGGGCGCGGAGCGGCGAAGCAAGAACGTCGCGGTAGAGATGGAGCGCCGCAGTGGGATCGATCGCCGGCTGATCGTGGAGTCGGCGACGGCACAGATCCACGCCGTCCTGGAGCTGCTCACGCAACTCGCGGACATGGGAGCGCTGCGGGATGATTCGCGGCGGCTGCTCGATACCGCGATGCTGCGGCTGCGCTACGCCCTCGAGCAAATGGAGCCCGAGTAACTGTCGCGCAACCGCGACACAGCCGCCCCGCTCGTGGGCCGGCTCGCGCGTGGTCCGGCACCATAGCAGGGCACATGACTTGCGGGCCCTCGGAGTATTCGCTCACTCCGAGGACCAATGAACAGATGGCTTACCGCAGCGGTCGCGTCGCTCGCCCTGGTGGCGTGCGACCAAGGCCGCCAAGTCGCTGGACCCGATCCCTCCATTCCAGCTGCCGCCGTCACCGGCACCGACGCGGCGATCTACATCGTCAATTTCGACGAGACGCGGACGACGCTGGAAGCGGTCACGACGGGAGTGCTGAACTCCGGCGCCGGCATCGTGCAGTTCAACAATTTCTCGATGGTCGCGGCGCTCGCGACACCGGCGCAGCTCCTCACGATTTCGGCATTGCCCGGCCTGGAAGGGATTTACGCGAACAAGCAGCTGGAGTACTACATGCTGCATGAGAGCGTGCCGTCCATCCGGGCCGACGCGGTTCACGTTGCCGGGATCACCGGCAGAGGCATCGGGATCGCGATCCTGGACAGCGGCATCGACGGCGCCTACAACGCCGACGTGGCATATCCGCAGTACACCGTTCAGAATGTCAAAGTCCTCTACAATCAGGACGATCTCTTCACGTTCGGGAAGGACGCGCCGAAGCCGATCCGTAAGGGTGCTTCGGTGTTCGCTGAAAACCTCCCCAATTCCGAAACGTCGGTGGGCCATGGGACGCACGTGGCGGGGATTGCAGCCGGCCGGGGGACATCGTCGAACGGCTATTACACCGGCGTCGCGCCAGGCGCGAGCCTCATTGGGATCGGGACCGGAGACATCCTCTTCATCTTCTTTGCGCTGGCCGGCTTCGATTACATCCTCGACCACCGGCAGCAGTACAACATCAAAGTAGTGAATAACTCATGGGGTACGACCGGAGCGTTCGATCCGCACGATCCGATCAACGAGGCCTCGAAGAAGGTCAGCAGCCGCGGGATCACCGTCGTGTTCGCGGCGGGCAACGAAGGGCCGGGTGAGAACACGCTCAATCCGTACAGCGTGGCCCCCTGGGTGATCGGCGTCGCCGCCGGATGCAAGGTCGGTGTCACCGATCCAACCAACTCGCAGTCCGGCTGCATGCGGGATGACGGCTCGAACCCGCTCGCTCCCACCGACAATGAACCGCGCGACCACGTACTGGCCGACTTTTCTTCACGCGGTGTCCCCGGCGACCCGCTCTATCATCCGGACATTACGGCACCGGGAGTACGCATCGTCTCGACGCGGGCGTCGACCGGCACCGTCATGAACGGTCTCGACGTGAATCGTGACGCCCGGCTGTGCAACATCACGCTGTTGAACGAGCCGTTCTATACGTGCGCGTCCGGCACGTCGATGGCGTCGCCGCACATCGCCGGCGTGGTGGCGCTGATGCAGGAAGCGGCCGGCGGCAGGCTCAGTCCGGCTCAAGTACTGAGCGCGTTGACGTCAACCGCTCGACCGTTGCCGGGTTACGCCAATTGGGAGGTGGGCGCGGGCTACGTGGACGCGTATGCGGCAGTGATGAAGGTGAAGAGGTGAAAAGCGCGGACCTATACTACTAGACGCACCGACGCACCGCGTCGGTGCGTCTAGCTTTTGCTTGTCCGCGCCTTTCATCTTTACGCCATGCCCGATCGTCCAGCAGTCCTCCTCGATCTTGACGGCACGCTCACCGACAGCGTGTACCAGCACGCGCTCGCCTGGCATAAAGCGCTGGAGCTGTCCGGTATCAAGCTGTCAGTGTGGCGGATTCACCGGCGCATCGGGATGAGCGGTGGATTGCTGGCGGAGAGCCTGGCACGGGAGACCGGCCGTGAGCTCGGCGAAAAAGAAGCCGCCAAGATGAAGAAGGCGCACGCGCGGCTGTTTGCGGCGCAGCTGCGCGACGTGCGCCCGCTCCCCGGCGCGAAAGAGCTCACTCGCCACCTCACCAAGATGAAGGTGCAGTGGGCGATCGCGACGAGCGGGGCACTGGCGAGCGCGCGCCCGCTGCTGAAGCTCGTGGACCTCCCGCCCGGCGTCCCGGTCATCACCCGCGACGACGTGCAGCACGCGAAGCCCGATCCCGATCTCTGGCTGGCGGCGGCGGCGCGCCTCGGCGTGCCGATTGAATCGGCGATCGCCGTGGGCGACAGCGTGTGGGACCTGCTCGCCGCACGCCGAGCGCGCGCGCTCGGCGTGGGCTTATTGACGGGCGGATACGGACAGGAGGAGCTGGAGCGTGCGGGAGCCTACCGGGTCTATGAAGACCCGGCAGACCTCCTGCTGCATATCGATGAGTTAGGAATCCGCGCGGATTAGCGGCTGAGCGGCGTGAGCCAGTATGACGCTTTGATCAGGAATGTGTTGCGCGGGTAGGCGTCGAACAGCCGGCCAAAGTCTTTCCGGAACCCCCGGTTCCCCATCACGTCTTCGAAGTCGTCCCGTCCCTGATTCCACACGAGGAACAGCGTCGAGCCAGGCCGATACTCCCAGCGGACCACGAAATTGGAATTGAAGAACTTCTGGTTGAACGCAAAGGGCGCCACGCCCGCATAGGGCTGAAAACGCGCGGTATAGCTTTTGGCCCGCGGAGTCGCCGAGACCTCGCGAACGTCCGAGAATTCGCCCTTGCTCACGAACGGTTGTGCGTACAGCTGCACGGTCAAGTTCGTGGTGGCTGTGTAATCCACCCGGAACGACATCGACATGGTTTGCTGGTCGAGATGCGCAAAGAGGTAATGAGTCCCCGTCGAGTCGATATTCGGCTGCAGGTCCTGCAGGTTGTCGATGTTGTGCGTGTAATTGAATGACATCGATCCGCGGAATCTCGACGACACCCGGAGATCGACGCTGGGATTGACGTTGAAGGACGTGGAGCGCCCGCCGTCGCCCTTGAAGTAATTGAAGAAGAGGTACGGGATGATCGGCAAGCGCTGATCGCCCTCGATTCCGCCCCACGGCGCGATGTAGGAATCCCGGCGCACCGCCGGCCCCCCGCGCGCGCACCGGTCGCAGTAGATCTCGCCCAGGTTACCGATCGTTGCGCCGTAATGCACCCACCACCGGTTCTTCAATTGGAAATGCGCATTGGTGTTGGCCGCGCGATCGGTGGGAAGTCCGTCGCCCACCGTCCAGAACTGCCACCAGTTGAAGTTCCAGAATCCCTGCGTGAAGAGCTTCGTGGGCTTTTGGAAGTTCATCGACCCCCAGGTGTTCCACCCCTGCTGGTCGGCTCGAAACAGGATGCCGAGGTCGTTGATCTCGACGCCCGGGGAGCGGCGCATGAAGCTGGTTTCGAAGCGAATGAAGCCGCTTACCTTGCCGAACACCAGCTCCTGGGAGCCGCCGCTCAGGCTCGTTCTGGCGGGAGTGAACAGAACGTCGTCGTCCGGCCGCTGGTAGTTATGCACGATGCTCTGCTGTGTCCGCGCGATGGCGCTGGGTGAGCCTTTCACCTGACTGTAGCCGAGTGATCCCGAAACTTGATAGCGTTTGCCGTGGAATCGATGGCGGAAGTCTATGGCGCCGACATAGGCGCTGCTGCGGAGCACGTCTTCCGTCAACGAGTCCAGGTCGCGATTCACGCCGGTGAGCATCACGCCGATGCCCGATTCACCTTTGCGGAAATCCTGCTGCACGCGCAGCGCCGAGTAATTCGTCAACGGCTCGATCGTCGCATTCTGGAAGCCGCGCTCCCGTTGGGTCACGGCCTCGAGCGCGCCAATCGTCAGACCCCCGGGCAGCCGGCCGGTGATCTTGGCGGCGCCGAGGATCGTGCTGGCTTGCGGTGATCCGGGCTCCCCGTACGCTCCCAGGAGCTGAGGTTCGCGCCCGATGCGGCGCGAATAGAACAGCACTTCGCCGCTGCAATTCACGATGTTGCAGTTTACGCCGAACTGGAAAATGCCGACTCCCTCCATGAAGAACGGCCGCCGTTCGTGCAAGAACGTTTCGAAGGCCGTCAGATTCACGACCGCGGGGTCGGCCTCGACCTGCCCGAAGTCTGGATTGACGGTCGCGTCCACGGTGATGTTGGATGTCAGTCCGTATTTGATGTCCGCCCCAGCCGTGATCTGCTGCTCGCGCTCGAAGCCCGGCATCGGGACGTTCTTGGTGACCACATACGGCGCCAACTCGAGTCGCTTCGGCGCCGCGAGCCCATCCAGCCCGGTGATCTCACCGAGCTGCGAGATGAACCCCGTTCGAGTCACCCGGTACAGCGGCCAGCTGATGCGTTCCTGGCCGCGGCGGTCGACGTCCCGCCAGATCCCAAACCCGAACGTGTTGCTCGGCCGATGCGGGTAGCGGAGCTGCGAGAGGGGAATGCGGAACTCCGCGGTCCAGCCCAGCGAGTCCACCTGTGTGCCCACCTCCCACACGCCGTCCCACGCCGCGTCCTCGTTGCCGTCGTCGTAGACCGCGAAGTCGCGCTTGACCCCCCCGGGGTTCACCGCGAACTCGAAACCGGAGCGCCGATCGTGATACGAATCGATCATGATCTTGATCTGATCACAGCAGACCCGGATGTCTCGGCGAGCGAGCAGCTTCTGAATGCTGTCGGGGGCGGGGTCGAACGCGCGCACGAAGACGTAGAAATTGTGCTCGTCGTAAGCGACTTTCGCTTCTGTTGGGACGCTCGGATCGGCGTCTTCGACGGGCCGGAATTGTCGGAACTCACCGATCGGCGTTGCGAGACGCCAGACCTCATCGTCGTCCTTTCCGTCGATGACCGGCGGATTCGCAGCGCGCTGCGCCGCTGCGGTGGTGGCCGAGGCTGATGTCGGCGGAGGGTATGACTGGGTTGTTTGAAGAGCGAGAAAGACGGCTGCGACCGGCGTAAACGGCATCATGTATGTCCCGGGATTGGGGGCTATTCCTTTGATGGTACGATTCGCCAAAAGGTTGGTTTCGTGATAGCTTCGCCGGGCCGCCAACTTAGGGTTTTCAATGAATAAAACGATGGGATTAACGCTCCTCACGCTCGCGTGTGGGGCTCCGGGTATCATGTTCGCGCAGGCGCAGGGCTTGCCCACCTCTCAGCCATCCCTCGTCACCATCATTCGGGAACAGGTCAAAGTCGGGCGGGCCGCCGACCACGCCCGGATCGAGGCCGGGTGGCCGGCCGCCTACGGCCGGGCGAATTCACCCGATTACTACCTCGCCATGACGTCCATGACTGGAACGCCGGAAGCATGGTACATCATTCCCGCGGCCAACCACGCGGCGTATGCCGAGACGATGCGCCGTGACTTCGGGATGCAGGAGGAGCTCGATCGACTCAGCCGCGCCGATGCCGAAGTGCTGGAGGGCATTCGCACAATTCAAGCGATGGCCCGCCCCGACCTCAGTATGGGAGCATTCCCGGACCTGTCCAAGCAGCGCTTCTGGGAGATCTCGATTGTGCGCGTCCGGCCGGGTCACGAGCAGGAGTTCGACGCGGCCGCGAAGGCCTATGGAACCGCCGCGCAGCGCTCGGCACCAAACTCGCAGTTCCGCATCTATTCGGTCATCGCGGGCATGCAGACGCCGACCTACATTATCTTTTCTTCGGCCGCGAATTATGGCGAGTTCGATCAGATGTTTGCCGACGGGATGAAGACAATGCAGAGCGCCACCGCCGCAGAGCAAGCGGCGCTCCAGAAGTTCTCAGCCGACGGGACGATCAGCTGGGAAACGAACCGGTACCGGCTCGACCCCAGGCAGAGTTACGTTTCGCGTGAAGTGCGGGCCACCGACCCCGCGTTCTGGGGAGCGATGCCCGCTGCGACACGCCCTGCGACACGTCGTCCGTAATGGCGTTTACGAGAATTTGGGCCGACCGCCGCACGGGAACCGACCGCCGCGCTGAACCGCGGCGGCGGTCGGTCTCGCTGGTCGAGGACGAGCGCCGCAGCATCGTGGATCGGCGCCGCGGCTCCGAGCGGCGCAGCACGCTCGATCGCCGCGGCCGTGGGGCGCGGACTCCGAACGCCGAGCGGCCCGTCGAGCATGTGCGGAATGCCCTGCAGCTGCTCAGGGAAGTTGCGTTGGTCGGGGAGTTGTCGCCGGGACCGACCGAGGACCTCGGCGCAGCGATCGAACGCCTGCACCGCGCCGTCGGTCTGCTCGAACGTCAACCGAAAAGGCTGTAGGATTATTTTTTGAACAGCACCAGATACTGGCCGTATCCCTCAGCCTCCAGCTTCTCCACCGGAATAAATCGCAGCGATGCCGAATTGATGCAGTAGCGGAGTCCCGTCGGCTTCGGCCCGTCGTTGAACACGTGGCCAAGATGGGAATTCGCATGCGTGGACCGCACCTCGGTGCGCTCCATGAACAGCGAGCCGTCGGTCTTTTCCTTCACGTTGCTCACCTCGAGCGGCTGCGTGAAGCTCGGCCACCCGGTGCGAGAATCGAACTTGTCGCGCGAGCTGAACAGCGGCTCGCCGGACACGACGTCCACGTAGATCCCTTCCGTATGACTGTCCCAGAACTCGTTCTGGAAGGGGCGCTCGGTGGCTTCGTGTTGTGTGACTTCATACTGCAATGGAGTCAACGTGCGACGCAATTCGGCATCGCTCGGTCTCGGTTTCACGGTATACCTCGCCCCCCAAATGGCTTTCAACCTGCGGTCGCGGCCGCAGCCGGTTCGGTACATCCCGTAGCGTACGGGATTCTTCTTGGCGTAATGCTGGTGATACTCCTCGGCGGCGTAGAACGGACCGGCCGTCAGGATCTGCGTGGCCACGTCCCGCTTGAACCGCTCGATGATCTGCTGCCGCGACGCGCTCGCGGCGCGCCGCTGGTCGGCGCCGCGCACGAAGATCGCCGTGTGGTACTGCGGGCCCGTGTCACATGCCTGCCCGTCGGTCTGGAAGGGGTCGATGTTGTGCCAGAAGCCAGAAACCAGCGTCTCGTAGCTCACCTTGGCGGGGTCATAAACCACCTGCACCGACTCCAGGTGTCCCGTCGTCCCCCCCACGACCTGCATGTAGGTCGGGTTCTTCGTGCGGCCACCCATGAAGCCCACCTTCACCGACTTGACGCCCTCCAACTCGTCGAACGGATGCTCCATGGACCAGAAACAGCCGCCCGCGAACGTTGCGGTATCCAGGGGAGCGACGGTCAGGGCGAGAATCAGGGCGAGGTTCATATCGTCAATTTACCGGGAGCGTCAAGCGAGCCTCGCAACCCGGTCCGGCCGTTTGGTTTGACAGCGTCAGCGCGCCGCCGTGCGCCTCGGCGATTTGCCGCGAGAGCGCGAGCCCGATCCCCGAGCCGTCGGGTTTGGTGGTGTAAAATGGCACGAACAGATTGGCCGTGTCGGCCAGGCCCGCACCTTCGTCACGCACCCATACATCGAGCTGACCGTTCCGCGTTTCCCAGCCGACCTCTACCGCCCCATTCGCCTCGAGCGTTGCGTCCACTGCGTTGCGCACCAGGTTGATCAACAGCTGATCGAGCTGTCCGCCATCCGCCTGAATCGTCAGGTTCGGGCCGGGGCGTATCGCGACCGGCCGGCGCGTTTCCAACGCGACTACCCGGCGCACCCAGTCCTGAATCGCGACGCTCTCGAGCTGGGGCGGCGGCAGGCGCGCCAGCCGGGCGTACGCCGCCATCAGGCGGCTCAGCGACTCTGAGCGCGTCGCGATCACACCGAGCCCTTTGCGGAGGTCTTCGCGCTGGTCGAGTGGCGCGGGATCGCGCGCGATGAGCGCGAGCAGGCTGTCGGCGATGGACTTGATCGGCGCCAGCGAGTTGTTGAGCTCGTGGCTCAGCACGCGGATCAGCCGCTTCCACGCCTGGCGCTCCTCGTCGCTGAGCGCGCGGCTGACATCGGTGAGTACCAGCAGCTGATGCGGAAGGCCGCCCTGGCGGAAGGTGCCGCGGCGGACTTCCCAGCGCCCGGCGCGGCCCGGGAACGTGAGCGCATCGACACGCGGCGTGTCCCCCGAGAGCGGGCCGGCGAGACCGAGGCTCGCTGCGTCGCGGCCCAACAGCTGCTCCGGCGCGCGACCGAGCAGCGTCGCGCCGGCGCGGTTCACGAGCCGGAGGGCGTGCGCGGCGTCGAACGCGAAGATGGCGACGTCGATCTCTTCCATCACGCGGCGGAGCAGCGCGGTCGCCTCCAGCGCGCCGAGCCGCTGCGCGCGCAGATCGTCGCCGAGACTGTTCAGCTCGAGCAGCAGCAATCCCAGCGCGTCCTCGGGATTCGACCCCCGGGCGCGGAGAGTGTAGTCACGCTCGCGCAGCGCGGCGAGCACGTTTGAGACGGTTTGCAGCGGCCGGACGACGTGCTCCCGCACGAGTGCCGCGCACGCGAGCCAGAAGCCGGCAACCAGCGTGGTGAGCGTCCATTGCGTGCGGGGCGTGAAGTCGCCAAACCAGAGGAGGCCGAGGGCGAGCGCGACTGCTGGCAGACCGCCGAGCAGCGCGAGCCAGAAGACCCGCCCCTCGTGCCGAGGTGTGGGCTTAGAAGCCATGCCGTTTGAGCCGGCGGTACAGCGCGCTACGCGAGAGACCCAGCGCCTTCGCCGCTTCGCTGACGTTGCCGGCCGCGCGCGTGAGCGCTTTCTGAATCAGCACGCGCTCGACGTCTTCCAGACTCATCTGGTCGAGCGCCGCCGCGCCGGCGCCGTCCCCGCCGCCCAACCCGAAGTCGCGCGCCTGCACACGGCCGCCTTCCGCCATGAGGACGGCCCGCTCGACCGCGTGGTCGAGCTCCCGCACATTGCCGGGCCACGAATGGCGGAGCAACAGCTCCATGGCATCCGGCGCGAATTCCGCCGCTGTCTTCCGGTAGCGGGCCGCGTAGCGGCGCAGGAAATGCGCCGCGAGCAGCGGCACATCCGGGCGCCGCTCGCGCAACGGTGGGAGCCGGATCTCCACGGTGTTGAGACGAAACAGCAGGTCCTCGCGGAAGCGTCCGGCCTTCACCTCCGACTGGATGTCGGCGTTGGTGGCCGCGATCACGCGCACGTCGGCGCGCCGCGCGCGTGACGCCCCGACGCGCTCGTACTCGCCGGTCTCGAGCACGCGCAACAGCTTCGCTTGTTGGGGGAGCGGCAGATTCGCGATCTCGTCGAGGAACAACGTGCCGCCCTCCGCCATCTCGAAGCGGCCGATGCGGTCAGTCTTGGCATCCGTGAAGGCGCCGCGCACATGGCCGAACAACTCGCTCTCGAACAGCCCGTCGGGAATGCCGCCCAGGTTCACGGCGACCATCGGGCGCTCGGCGCGCGCCGAGGACGCATGCAGCCAGCGCGCGACCACTTCCTTGCCTGTGCCATGGTCGCCGAGGACGAGCACATTCGCATCCGATGGGCCCACGCGCTCCATCAGGCGGAGCACCGGCTGCATGGCGGGCGATTCGGCGATGAGCTCGGGCAGCCCTTCTCTGCGGAGCGTGCGGTTTTCAATCTCGAGGCGTTGGCTTTTGCGCAGCGCGCGCCCCAGCTCGACCTGCGTGCGCATCGTCGCCAGCAGACGGCGGTTGTCCCAGGGCTTCTCGACGTAATCCCGCGCGCCCCGGCGCATCGCCTCGACCGCGCCGTCAATGCTACCCCACGCCGTCATCACGACAACCGGGGGCGCGCTCTCCAGCGCCTGAACGCGCGACAACAGGTCGAGCCCTTCGGCGCCCGACGTCGTGTCGCGGGCATAGTTCATGTCCACGAGCAGCGCATCGAAGTCCCGCGCTTCGACGGCGGCGAGGACGCCGCGTGGCGACGCGGCGGTCTCCACGTCGAAGCCCTCCCCCTTGAGGAGGAGCTTTAATGCCTCAAGGACATCTGGTTGGTCATCGGCAACGAGAAGCCGGGACGGAGGAGAACCCATGCAGCTAAAGCTGCTGTTCGGACCGCAGCGCTACCATAGGGTCCACAAGACTCGCTCGCTTCGCCGGCACCAGGCTGGCCAGGGGTTACTCTGCTCTCAGAGCCACGACCGGATCGATGCGCGTGGTCGCCCGGGCCGGGATCAAGCTGGCAAGCGCCGCTACAACGAGTAGGAACCCGGTGACCGTGATGAGCGTCCCCAAATCTGTCGGGGTGACGTCGTAGAGCAGCCCTATCAGGAGACGGTTCGCCACCAGCGCCCCGAACAAGCCCAGCACCGATCCAATCGCCGCGATCGTGAGACCGCGGCCCATCACCATCCGCCGCAGATCTCCCGCGTTGGCTCCCAAGGCCATCCGCACGCCGAGCTCACGCGTCCGTTGCCGCACCATGGTAGCCATGGCGCCAAAGAGGCCGACTGCGGCGAGCACGACAGCAGCGCCTGCGAAGACGGCGAGGAGCAGCGCGTTTAGCCGCGGCTGCGCCAGAGGACCCTCCAGAAACGCCTCGAATGGTGCCGCGCTCGCCAGAGCGACACCGGGCGCAGTCTCGCCGATGACGCGACGGATCGCCGCAACGTACTCAGCCGGATGTCCGCTCGTGCGTATGACAAGCGCGGTCGGCGCGAAAGGGAAGAAGGATTGCCGAAGCGGGAAGTACACACTGGGGCGGGCGTCCCGGAGGTCGCGATAGCGCGTGTCGGGAACGACCCCGATGACAGTTACCGTCCGCTCCAACTCGGCTCCCATCCGCAGGCGCTTGCCAATCGCGTCTTCGCCCGGCCAGTAGTGTCGTGCGGCTGACTGACTGACTACAGCTACAGCCGGCGCGTTCTCGCGATCCACATCCGTGAAGTCCCGCCCTCGGAGCACCGGGATGCCGAGCGTTTTGAAGTAATCCGGCGCTACGACATCCATGTTAAGCATCGGGTTGGTGGCGGCCTCCTCGGGAGATTGTCCCTCAGCCGCCGGGCGCCCGTCCCACGCCGCGGAGCCTGCGAACGGGACCGCCACAACAGGCGACACCCCTCGCACGCCTGGAATGGCCTGCAGCTCAGGCAGTAACCGCTCGACCAACGCACGTTGCTTCGTCGCGTTGTCATACTGATCGGACCGCACCACCAGTTCTCCGATCAGAAGACCGGACGGTTCGAGGGAGAGCTCGGCTCGTTCGAGCTTGAGGAGGCTTTTGGCGATCAGCCCCGCCGCTGAGAGGACGACCAGTGCGATCGCGACCTGCCCAGCCACCAACCCCTCAGTCGTCAACCGCGAGCGCCGGCCTCCACTCTGCCGCATATCGGAGCGAAGCGCTCGCTGCAAGTCCATGCGGGACGTCACGAGTGCGGGCGCCAAGCCGAAGAGGAGCATCGCGACGCCCGTAATCCCGATGGCCCCGACCAGCGCCGTCGCATCCAGGTGAATCTCGTCCAGGCGGGGTACCCCGACCGGCGCGACGGCGATGAAGCTTTGCAGTGCGGCCGCCGCCACAGCAACCCCCACCGCGCCGCCGACAACGGCGAGGAGTCCGTTTTCGATAAGCAGTTGCGCGATGATCTGCCGGCGCCCGGCACCGAGCGCCGAGCGCACGGCGATCTCCCGGAAGCGCCCTACGCCGCGGACGAGCAGTAGGTTGGCGACGTTGATGCACGTGATCAGGAGGAGGAGCCCAGCGGCGGCAGCGAACACGAGCAATGCCGGCCGCACGTCGCCCAAGACGAGCCGCGGCAATGTATGCGCGACACCTCGCAGGTCGCGCAGCCAGGGCGAGGCCTCGGCGCGACCGAAGAAGGTTGTCATCTCAGCCTGCGCGTCGGTGATCGTTGCGCGCGGCGCGAGACGCCCGATTACATGCAGCGAGACGAACTGCAGGCCGCTTGGTGGGATCGACGCCCTGACCGGTGCCCAGAAGTCCGTGCCTCGCGGGTAGTCCAGTCCTTGCGGCATCACGCCGACGATCGTGTACGGGACGCCATCCTGATACGGCAGCAGCTGCCGCCCCAGTATATGGGAGTCGCCACCAAACCTCTGCTGCCACGCGCCATAGCTCAGCACCACTACCGGCACCGCGCCGTACACGTCATCCGCTCCGCGCAAGGCTCGACCGAGCACCGGTCGTGCGCCGAGCACATCGAAGAAGTCGCCCGACACGAGCGCACGGCGGAGGCGCGTAATCTGGTCGTCGTCCCGAATCGGCAGCGGCGCGGCACCCCAGGAGGCGAAGATCGCGGCGCGCTCGAGAGATCGGCTGCGTCGCGCGAACTCGCGGGCGTCGTCGAGCCCCAACGGATACGCGAAATCCTTCCCGGGCATCTGGCCCCAGAGCACGACGAGGCGGTCCTGGTCCTGCATGGGAAGGCGCCGCAGGAGCAGCGCGTCAGCTACCGTGAATACAGCCGTCGCCAGACCGATCCCGAGACCGAGTGTGAGGATCGCGGTCACGGCGAATCCCGCCGTGCGGCGGAGGCTCCGGATTGCCACGCGGATATCAGTTACCAATCCACCCGTCCTTCCGCTCCCCCCGAGTCCTTATTCGGTCCTCAGCGCCACCATCGGGTCCACGCGCGTCGCCCGTCGTGCGGGCAAGTAGCTCGCGAACAGCGCTACCGCTCCCAGGAACACGGTCACGCTCGCGAACGTGATGAGGTCTGTCGTGCCGACGCCGTACAACAGGCTCCTCAAAAGGCGAGTTGCCCCGAACGCGGCGACGAGACCCACGGCGAGTCCAACGGCCACCACGCCGGCCGACTGGGCGACCACGAGCCGGGTGATGTGACGCGGGGTTGCGCCCAGGGCCGCGCGGACGCCGAACTCTCGGGTCCGGAGGGCGACCATGTAGGCGATCACGCCGTAGATGCCGAGCGCCGCGAGCAACAGCGCACCGGCCGCGAATCCCGAGAGCAACGTGACCGTGAAGCGCCGCCGCGCCAGCTGCCCTGAGAGGCTCTGGCGCATCGTTCCGGGGCGCTGGCGGCCGGCAACTGGGATGTCGGGATCGACGGCGGCGACGGTGCGCGCGAGCAGTGCAATCAGGGCCTCAGGGTCGTCGGAGGTCCGCACCACGACGTTCACCCATGCCCACGGGTTCACCGTGTACGGGATGTAGACCTCCGGCGCAGGCTCGTCTTCGAGGCCCGTGTGCCGCACGTCACCCACTAGGCCGACGATCTCGACTGAGAACCGCTCTCCGAAATCGGCGCGGGCCTGGGAGGATTTGAACAGGGTCACGAAGCGCCCAACCGGATCCTGATCGGGCCAGTATAGTCTGGCGAGCCTCTCGTTCACGATCGCCACATGGGATGCCGTGGCCACCTCTGCCGGCGTGAACGGCCGGCCCCTGCGAAACGGAATCCGCATGACATCGAAGTACTCTGCGGAAATCGTCCGAAACAACACCTGCCGCTCTCCCTCCGGATCGGGCGGGCGCCCGGGAATCTCGATCGGGCGGAACAGCGACGCACGGCCGAGCGGTAGGTGATTGGACAGCGCGACCTTCTCGACGCCCGGGAGCGCGGCGATCTCGCCGGCCACACGTTTATAGAGCGCGACGGCACGATCCGGCGCGTCGTACTGCGGTGACGGCGGAAAAACCCCCACCGTGGCGACCCGGGTTGGGTCGAATCCCGGATCGACACGGCTCAGCATCCACAGGCTCCGGACCAGAAGCCCGGTGCCAATCAAGAGGACGAGCGCGAGCGCGACCTCGAGCGCAACCAGCGACGAGCGGAGTCGCGACCGGATCCCTGCTCCTGCGGCGGCAGGTGACCCGGACTTCAGGGGCTCGGTCAGATCGGGTTTCGTGGCGCGGACGACGGGGGCGAGTCCGATGAAGACCGTCGCGAGCACGGAAACCAGCACCGTAAAGCCCAGCATCCGCGCGTCGACCGCGATTTCGGCGACGCGAGGCAGGCCTTCCGGCGCTGCCGCTCTCAACAATCCGATCGCCCACCAGGCGAAGAGGAGCCCGAGCGCGCCGCCGCTCGAGGCGAGGAGGGCAGACTCCGCGAGCAGGAGCCGTGCGACGCGCCCACGTCCCGCGCCGAGCGCCGCGCGGATCGCGAG
>Ga0193739_1000182_pt1 | contig 17312 bp, 15 predicted proteins | sample L2a2metaG_FD_144926 | JGI IMG/M metagenome (GOLD analysis project Ga0193739, IMG submission 144926) | Soil microbial communities from a riparian zone of the East river system, Colorado, United States - L2a2 | ecosystem: Environmental > Terrestrial > Soil > Riparian zone | place: USA: East River...
TCCCCGTCGACTCCAGACGGTACCGCCGCGTCACCTGCGTGCCCGCGATCTGTTCGATTTCGCGCGACAGGAGCAGGCCCGGCGTCCCCGCGGCCCCCCAACGCCACGGCACGCCACGGGCAGCCAGTGATCGGTTCGCTTGACCGATGAGGGCGGGGTCCGCCCACGGTTGGACCACCCAACGCCCGGTACTCCCGGCCGGCACCTCTCCCACGATCACGTCGCGGCCATTTCCGACGCGTCGCGCGTCACGCAGCACGCTGAGCGCCGCCGCGATGAATGGCCCCGCCGCCGGTCCCGAGGCGACCCGAGCCGGCGGCGCGACCCGCCAGACAAAGGGCCGCCGGTCGTCGGCGCGCAGTTCGTCGGGCTCGAGCGCGGCTTCGCCGGCCCACCACCCGGTGCGCTGCGGCGGTAAGGCCACCGACACGGCGGCGCCTTCGCCGGGCGCGACGAGTGCACGCCCCACGTCGCGCGTCCCGATGCGCACCGTCAGGGGCGCGGGCTCGCCGCCGTCCGAGCCCGTCACGGCCACGAGCACGGCGCCCTCCGCGACGCTCGCGCTCGCGACGCCGCGGTTTGCCGCCGGGCGTCCACGGGCCGGCGACAGCGAGAGGATCCGGACTCCGTTTGGCACATCGGCGTGTCCAGTCGCCAGCGCTGTGCGCTGCAGGTCGCTCAACACGTGCACCTCGCGCCCCGGCAACGGCTCGGCGTGGACCAGGCGAGCAGCGCGCTCGACAGCCTGCACGAGATCGAGCCGTCGCCAAGCGGGCGTCGCGCTGTCCGCACTCGCGAGTAGGGCCTCGCGTCCCCCGGCCCGAATCACGCCGTCGGCCAGGAGCAGCCAGACTCGATCCGCGGCGGACGTGCGCGCGATCGACTCTCGCGCTAGGGCCCGCAGGCGATCGAGCACCGGACGGCCATCCACGACCGCCCCGGAGGACGGCGAGTTGTCCAGGATCACGACCACCGCGGTCGGCTCGTGTTCTCCGCCACCTCTCACGGGCACGAGGGGACGCGCCGCCGCGAGCACAACCACGACGATCAGCGCCGTGCGCAGCAGGAGCAGCAGCAGATGCCGGAGCTTGAGACGCCGTGCGCTCTGCCGCTCCGCCTCGCTCACGTAGCGGAGCGGTGGGAACGCGAGCTCGGGAGGTGTGCGGCGATGGAGCAGATGCAGCAACGCGGGGATCGCCGCCGCCGCGAGTCCCAGCAGCGCGAGCGGGTGGAGGAAACTCACGTGAGCAAGCGCAACGCCATGCCGAACGGCAGGTCTGTCTGCACGTGGTGGTAGGCGATTCCGTGCCGCCGGCACGCCGTGCGCCAGGCGGCAACCTCGCGCTGGACCGTCGCGGCGTAGGCGCGCGCCAACTCCCGAGGTCGGACCACCACGCTGGCGGGCGATTCGGGATCGGTGAACCGCACCTCGGGCGGGCCCGTCAGCTCGACCTCCGCCGGGTCCATAAGATGAAAGACGATCACCTGGTGGCCGCGGTGGCGCAGGTAGCGCAAAGCCGTGAGGGCCAGCTCGCGATCGAACAGCAGGTCCGACAGCAAGACGACCAGCCCGCGCCGGGCGAGCAACGCAGTGAGTCGTTGCAGCGCCGCATGCGCGGCGGTACCGCGACCGTCTGGCGTGTCGAGCAGTCCGCGTATCAGCCGCGTCCACTGCCCCGCCTTCACGCGCGCGGGGATCACTTGCCGCACTTCCTCGTCGAACGTCACGAGCCCCGTCGCGTCGCGCTGGCGAAGCAGGATGAGGGCGAGGGCGGCCGCCAGCCGGTCGGCGTAGGCGCGTTTGGTGAGACGCTCCGGCACGCCGCGCCACGCCATCGAGCGGCTCGCGTCGACCAGGATCATCGCCCGCAGGTTCGTTTCTTCTTCGAATTGCTTGACGAACAGTCGATCGGAGCGAGCCAGGATGCGCCAATCGAGATAGCGCAGCTCGTCCCCCGGCTGGTAGGCCCGGTGCTCGGTGAATTCCACCGAAAAGCCACGGAACGGCGAGCGGTGCAGCCCCGCGAGGAAGCCCTCTACCACCCCCTCGGCCACGATCTCGATGCCCCCCAGCCGAGCGACGTCAGCGGGGTCGAGGAGGTCCAATCGGGGGGCGGGCATGGGTGGCGGAAGCTAACGGCGAGACGAATGTCCTGACCACAGGACAGAGGGGCCAAGACGCCAAGACGTCAAGCTATTGTGAGAAAACAGGTTACAGTACATCATCCCATGGCATGGTCCGTGCCTAATACCGTGGCACTGGAGGTTTTATGCTCGCTCAACTCGCGTTGCTCGCCTTGGCGACTGTGCCGACACCCGCAGTCTATCGTCCTCGCGTCGAGCTGTGGACCAACCGGGGCGACGCCGCCGTATATACCCGCGGCGAGCGCGTCCGGGTCTTCTTCAAACTCGATCGCGACGCCTTCGTCACCATCTTCCGCGTCGACACCGACGGCCGCGTACGGGTGTTGTTTCCCCGCGAGCCGTGGGACGAGAATTTCGCACGCGGCGGGCGGGAGTTCGAGGTCCAAGGGCGGTCGTCCGACGACGCCTTCTCGATCGATGATTACCCCGGCGTGGGCTACCTCTTCGCCGTCGTGTCGGCCGATGCCTTCACTTACGATGCCATCGAGAGCGGTGACCACTGGGATTATCGCGTGATCGCCGATGGACGGGTCCGCGGCGATCCGTACGTCGCCCTGACCGACCTGGCCCAGCGCATCGTGCCCGAGGGGTACTCCGATTGGGACTACGACGTCATCACGTACAATGTCGAGCAGCACTATAACTATCCGCGATTCCTGTGCTACGACTGCCACACGTACGTGAGCTGGCCGTACTGGGATCCCTACAACTACTCGTGCATTCGCTTCCGCGTCGTGGTCTACGACGATCCTTGGTACTACCCGTACCGCTACTACGGCGGAACCCGCGTCGTCTATGGACGGCCCTACCGGCCGCAGCCACGGTTCATCTTCAAGGATTGGGGCAGGAACCAACCCAACCGTGACGGCTTCGTGACGCGGGAGCGCGAGCGGCCGACGAACGACAACGGGCGACGTGGTGTCACCGGCCGCGACATCGGCGGCATCGGCATCATTCCGCCACCCAATGCGCGTGACCGGCGCGAGCGCCCCGATCAGCCCGCGCAGCCCGACCGCCCCGGCGACGGTAGTGACGACCGTGGCCAGGGACGTCGCGGCCGCCCGGACCGCCCGGACCAGCGCCCGGACCGGCCCGACAATCCCGGGCGGCCGGACAATCCCGGGCGGCCGGACATCATCGCACCGCGGGAGCAGCCGCGTCAGGTCGAACCGCGACGCGAGCAGCCGCGGCAGGTCGAACCACGGCGCGAGCAGCCTAAGCAGGTGGAACCGCGCCGCGAGCAGCCCCGGCAGGTCGAACCACGGCGCGAGCAGCCCAGGCAGGCCGAACCGCGGCGCGAGCAGCCGCGGCAGGCCGAGCCACGGCGCGATCCACCGCGGCAGGCCGCGCCGCAGCGGGAGGCGCCGAAGGAGAAGCCCCGCAGCGAGCCTGAGGTGCGGCGGCGTAAGCCCTGACCGTTCAACCTGAAACTGGCGGCGCGCCCGATCGTAGTCACACGCGGTCGGGCGCGTTAGCTTTTCCATCCCCTTCATTACCTCCTGAGGATCGATCCCGTGCGTCATGCGCTGCGTGTGCTCAGTCTGCTCCTGCTCCCCGGCCTGTTACTGGCCCAGTCGCCGGCCACGGTGCAGCGGGCGGTGCAATCCATCACCCCCGACGACATCCGGCGTCGCATCGGGATCATCGCCGATGACTCGATGCGCGGCCGCGATACGCCGAGTCCCGAGCTCGAGAAGGTGGCGGCCTACATCGCCTCGGAGTTCCGCCGCATGGGCTTGAAGCCCGGTGGAGACAACGGGACGTTCCTGCAGCGCTACGCGCTCGACCGCGTGCAGTTCGTGCCCGAGAGCTCAGTCGCGTTCGTACACGGCGGCGGGGACGTGACACTCGCGTACGGCCGGGACTTCGTGTTCAGCGACAACATGTTTGAGCGCGGTGATTTCGCCGGAGACCTGGTCCTGCTGACGGGGACGATGGGTGCCGTGACCAGCCTCGACACCGCCGCGCTCGCCGGCAAGATGGTGGTGGTCACCGCGCGCCTGCGGAATCGGACCGACCGGCAGCGGCTGTTGAGCTGGCGCCCTGCCGGCCTGATCGGCCTCACGTCCGCGCCGGACTCGCAATGGACCATGATGGCCGAACGGAGCAACCGGCCCCAGCTGCGAGATCCGTCTCGCAGGGTCGGACCACCTCTCGTGCTTACGGTGCGCAGCGCCGCCCTCGCCCCGGTGCTCACGCGCCTGGGCGTCGATTCGACCGCCGTACAGCAGGCGGCGCAGTCCGGGGCTCCGCTCACCGCGCGGCCGCTTGGGGGAGCGCAGCTGCACGTGCACGGCCGCATCCGCACCGTGGAGCGCAATTCGGCCCCCAACGCGGTCGGCATCCTCGAGGGGAGCGACCCGCGCCTCAAGGGTGAGTACGTCGTCTTGAGCGCGCACATGGATCACGTCGGCGTCGGGCGCCCCGTGAACGGCGACAGCATCTACAACGGCGCCGACGATGATGCCTCAGGCACGATCGCGGTGGTCGAGGCCGCCGAGGCCTTCGCGCAGCTCCAGCCGCGGCCCAAACGGTCGATCATCTTCCTGACCGTGAGCGGTGAAGAGAAAGGACTGTGGGGCAGTGCCTACTTCGCCGATCATCCACCGGTACCGATCGGCGACATCGTGGCGAACCTGAACGCCGACATGGTGGGCCGGAACTGGAAGGACACGATCGTCGTGATCGGCAAGGAGCACTCAGACCTGGGGGCGACTCTGAACCGAGTGGGTGCGGCGCATCCTGAGCTGCGCATGCAGCCGATTGACGACCTCTGGCCGCAGGAGAACTTCTACGGCCGGTCCGACCACTACAACTTCGCTCGCAAGGGCGTGCCCATCCTCTTCTTCTTCAACGGCACGCATCCCGACTACCATCGCCCGAGCGACTCGGTCGACAAGATCGACGCGGAGAAGGAATCTCGAATCGTGAAGTTGCTGTTCTACCTCGGCCTCGACGTGGCGCATGCCGCCGCGCGACCGAAGTGGAACCCGGACAGCTACAAGCAGATCGTGACGAGTGCGGCGATGCCCTAGGCGGAGTTCTTCAGCAGCTCGGCGTTGGTCTTGGCGCGCTTGAGCTGGTCCAGCAACGCTTGCATCGCCTGCTCCGGCGGCATTCCCACGAGGGTCCGCCGGAGTTTTTGTTTGGCCTCGACGGTCTTGGCATCGGCGAGCAGCTCCTCGCGCCGCGTGCCGCTCGCCGCGATGTCGACGGCCGGATAGATCCGCCGGTCGGCCAGCTCGCGCGTCAGGCGCAGCTCCGCGTTGCCGGTGCCCTTGAACTCCTCGAAGATGATGTCGTCCATCCGGCTCTCGGTCTCGACCAGGGCCGTGGCGATGACGGTGAGCGATCCACCGCCGTCCGCGGGCGGCACGGCCCGCGCGGCTCCGAACAGCCCTTTGGGCTTGGCAAGGGCGTTGGCGTCGAGCCCGCCGGTCATCGTGCGGCCGCTGCCCCGCCCCGTGGTGTTGTGGGAGCGGGCCAGCCGCGTGAGGGAATCGAGCACGATGACGACGTCGCGGCCCAACTCCACCTGGCGGCGCGCATGCTCGAAGACCATGTCGGCAGCGGCGACGTGCCGCTCGTGCGGCAGATCGAAGCTCGACGCGACCACCTCGCCGCGACCCCAATCGACCATCTCGCTCACTTCCTCGGGCCGCTCGTCCACCAGCAGGATCAAGAGGATCGCCGCCGGATGATTCTCCGCCACCGACTCGGCCAGCGCCTGCAGCATCACGGTCTTGCCGGCTTTGGGCGGCGACACGATCAGCGCCCGCTGGCCGAATCCGAAGGGACAGATGAGGTCGACGACGCGCTGGGTCTCGGCCGTACGGGGACTCGACGCCTTGGGGGTCTCGAGGGTGAGCGGGCGGCTGGGATGCACGGCGCCGAGCTTCGTGAAGTCGGGCCGGTCTGCGAGTCCATTAGGGGGCTCGCCATTGACGGTTACCACGCGGCCGCTGTCGAGGACTACCAAGTCCCCGCGGCGCAATCCCGGGAGATTCACGGAGGGATCGCCCTTGCCGGGCAAATAGCTGTTGGCCGCGAGTCGAAGACAGCCGCCCTTCTGGGCGGGGTCGTACCAGCCGACGATTTGAGGCAGAGAAGACACCGAGAGTGGGACGACCCAATATGCCACATTCCGGCCCCGGACTGAAGCCCGGGTAGGGACGCCACGGGTTTATATTTGTGCCCGCATGCGCCAAGACCACATCCGCAACTTCTGCATCGTGGCCCATATCGACCACGGGAAATCCACCCTGGCCGACCGGCTGATCGAGCTGACGGGCACACTCGACAAGCGCCTGATGCGCGAGCAGGTCCTCGACACGATGGACCTGGAGCGGGAGCGCGGGATCACGATCAAGCTGAACGCCGTGCGGATGAGCTACCATGCCAAGAACGGCCAGCTCTACGAGTTGAATCTGATCGACACGCCGGGGCATGTGGACTTCACCTATGAGGTGTCGCGCTCCCTCGTCGCGTGTGAAGGTGCGATTCTCGTCGTGGACGCCTCGCAGGGCATCCAGGCGCAGACCCTGTCGAACCTGCTGTTGGCCATGGACGCCGGGCTGGAGATCATCCCCGTCCTGAACAAGATCGACCTGCCCGGCGCCGAGCCCGACAAGCGGGCTCAGGAGATCCACGATCTGATCGGGACGAAGCCGGAAGAGATCCTCCGCATCTCCGCGAAGGAGGGCACCGGCGTACCCGAGCTGCTCGAGGCGGTCGTGCAGCGTGTGCCTCCGCCCAAAGGCAACCACGAGGCCCCGCTCCGCGCCCTCATTTTCGACTCCTACTACGACCGCTACCGCGGGGCGATCCCCTCTATCCGCGTCGTTGACGGCGTGATCACACCCGGAATGAAGATCGCGTTCGGCGCGCACAAGGACGACGTGTATGAGGTGGACGAGGTCGGGTACCTCCAGCTGGGCCACAAGCCGGCCGAACAGCTCGAGGCGGGAGAGGTCGGATACTTCGTGGCCAACGTCCGGGGCGTGCGCGAGACGCGCCCGGGCGATACCGTGTTCGACGCCGAGCACCGGGATGTGGAGCTCCTCCCCGGATACCGCGACATCCAGTCGATGGTGTTCGCGGGACTCTACCCGACCAACCCGGAGCAGTACGAGGACCTGCGCGACTCGCTGGCCAAGCTGCAACTCAACGATGCCTCGCTGCACTATCAGCCCGAGACCTCGGTTGCGCTCGGCTTCGGGTTTCGCTGCGGATTCCTAGGGCTCTTGCACATGGAGATCGTGCGCGAGCGCCTGGAGCGGGAGTTCGATCTCGATCTGATCAGCACCGTCCCCAGCGTGGAGTACCACGTGTATCGGACGGACGGCACGATGGAACTGGTGGAGAACCCCAGCTTGATGCCGCACGGCTCCACCGTCGACCGCGTGGAGGAGCCGTACGTGAAGGCGCGGATTTTCGTGCCGGCGGACTACATCGGCGGAGTCATGAACCTGGGTCAGGAGCGGCGGGGAGTATATCAGGGGATGCACTACCTCGACCCGACGCGCGTGGAATTCCACTGGGAGTTCCCCCTCGCCGAGATCATCCTGGACTTTTACGACAAGCTGAAGACGATTTCGCGCGGCTACGCGTCGCTCGACTACGAGTTCCTCGCGTACCGGCCATCGGAGCTGGTGAAGCTCGACATGCTCCTGAACGGCGACGCCGTGGACGCCTTCAGCGTGATCATCCACCAGGACAAGGCGTACGAGTGGGGTCGGAAGATTGCCGAGAAGCTGAAGGAGCTCATCCCGCGGCAGCTGTTCGAGGTCGTGATTCAGGCGGCGATCGGAACGAAGGTGATCGCGCGCGAAACCGTCCGCCCGCTGCGCAAGGACGTGACCGCCAAGTGTTACGGCGGCGACGTCACCCGGAAGCGCAAGCTCCTGGAGAAGCAGAAGGCGGGGAAGAAGCGCATGAAGCAGGTCGGCTCGGTCGAGATCCCGCAGGAAGCATTCCTCGCGGTTCTCGAGATTGACTAGCCTCGTCATCCAGACGGCGTTCCTGGGCGACGTCGTCCTCACGACGCCGCTCCTCGCCGCGCTCGCCGCGCGGCACGGCCCCGTGGACGTGGTAACGACGCCCGTCGCCGCGACGCTCGTCGAAACGCACCCGGCCGTGCGGCGCGTCGTGCCCTACGACAAGCGGGGGCGCGACCGCGGCTGGGCCGGGCTGCGCGACCTCGGGCGCCAGCTGCGCGCCGAGGGCTATGAGCGCGCTTACCTGCCCCACCGCTCGCTGCGCACGGCCGCCCTCGCCCTGCTGGCGCGGATTCCCGCGCGGATCGGGTTTCACGACGGCTGGCCCTTCTTCTATACAGAGGTCCGCCGGCGCCCCGTAGACGGGCACGAAGTCGACCGCCTCCTGGCCCTCGCGGAGGAGCCCTCCGCCGCCTATGCTCCCACCCTCCATCCCACCCCCGACGACGAGCGGGCCGCCGAGGGCTTCCTGACCGCGGCAGGGATCGCGGAGGGTGCGGGGTTCGTGGCTATCGCGCCGGGGTCGATCTGGGGAAGCAAGCGGTGGCCGTACTACGGGGACCTGGCCAGTCGGCTGACTGAGGTGCCTGTAGTCGTGGTGGGCGGCCCGGAGGATGCCGCCCTGGGGGCGGAGATTGTTGGGGCGGTCGGGCGGAAGGGCGGACGGGCGGTCAACGCGTGTGGGCAGCTGACGCTGCGGCAGTCCGCCGCTCTGATTGGGCGGGCGGAATTGCTCGTGACCAACGACAGCGCGCCGCTGCACGTCGCGACGGCGATGGGCACGCCGATCGTCGCGGTGTTCGGGCCGACGCTTCCCGAATTCGGGTTCGGTCCGCTCAGGTCGGGTGACATGGCGCTGGGTGTGGCGGGGCTCGACTGCCGGCCCTGCTCGCGACATGGGCCGCCGCGCTGCCCGCTGGGTCATCACAAGTGCATGCGCGACCTCGCGCCCGACGTGGTCGCGACCGCAATCGAGGAGGCTCGTGCGTTACGTAGTGGGGATTGACCTCGGGGGGACGAACATCGTGGTCGGCACGGTGGCCGAGGACGGCTCCGAGCTGCTCGGACTCGTCTCCGAGCCCACGCTCCCCGAGCAGGGGGGGGACGCCGTCATCGCGCGCATCGTGAAGTTGGCGCGGGCCTCGATGGCGGCCGCACGCGGCCGGGAGATCGCGGGCGTGGGCATCGGCTCGCCCGGGCCGCTCGACACCAACACGGGGGTCGTGATTCTGACGCCGAACCTCGGCTGGGTCAACATGCCACTGCGCGACCGCGTCGCCGACGGGCTCAAGCTCCCCACGGTGCTCGATAACGACGCCAACTGCGCCATCTACGGGGAATGGTGGCGCGGCGCTGCCCAAGGCGTGAGCCACGTCGTGGGCCTCACCATCGGGACGGGCATTGGCGGCGGCATCATCCTGGGCGGCGCGATCTATCACGGCGCCTCGGACGTGGCGGGCGAAATCGGCCACATGACCATCGAAGCGAATGGCCGGCTGTGCAAATGCGGGAACCAGGGTTGCCTCGAGGCGTACGCCTCGGGCCCCGCGATTGCGGCCCGGGCCGTGGAGGGCATCGCGGCAGGCGCGAAGTCGGCCTTGCCGCAGTACGTCGGTGGAGACCTCTCCCGCATCACGGCGCAGGTCGTGTACGAGGCGGCGAACGACGGTGACGCCTTCGCACTGGAAATGGTGCACGAGACGGCCAAACTGCTCGGCGCCGGCGTCGCCAGCATCGTCAACATCTTCAATCCGAACGTCGTGGTGATCTGCGGCGGGGTCACGCAGGCGGGCGAAAAGCTGTTCGGGCCCCTGACGAGCGAAGTGCATCGTCGAGCCTTCAAGCCGGCGTGGGAGGTGTGTCGCATTCTTCCTGGGACGCTGACGGGCACCGCGGGCGTGTATGGTGCCGCCGCCGTGTTCATGCAGCGAACGTGGGGGGCCTGCTGAAGCGCCTGGGCGTGATCGGCTCGATGGTCTGGGACACGATCCATGGCCGCGACCCCGCACAGCCGGCGGTGGAGGAATGGGGTGGGATCGCCTACGCGCTCGCCGCCGTCGACGCCACGCTGGACGCCGACTGGCAGATCGTGCCGTTGATCAAAGTCGGACGGGACCTGGCGCCAAAGGCCAACGAGTTCCTGCGCACGCTCCAGCGCGTGGCGCCCGGCACCCGCTTCATCGAGGTGCCGGAAGCGAACAACCGGGTCACCCTCCGCTACTACTCCTCTGAGCGACGCTGCGAACAGATGCGTGGTGGCGTGCCGCCGTGGACCTGGCCCGAGCTCGGGCCCATGGTCCGGGATCTCGACGCGCTGTACGTGAACTTCATTTCGGGCTACGAGCTGAGCCTCGAGACCGCACAACTCCTCCGTCGCGGCTTTCCGCGCTTCATCTACGCGGACCTGCACAGCCTGTTCCTGGGGAAGGAGACGGACGGGACCCGCGTCCCGCGCCCATTACCTCAGGCGCCGGCGTGGTTCGGCTGCTTTGACACGGTCCAACTGAACGAAGACGAGATGAGCGCGCTGGGTGACGATCCCCTGGCGACCGCCGCCGACGCACTCGGCCATGGATGCCGGACGTTGTGCGTCACGCTCGGCGGCCGTGGCGCCGCCTACTTCACGGGGAGTCCCATTCGGACCGCCCGGATCGCGCCGGCTGAGGCGGCGCCGCTCGAAAGTGATCCCACGGGCTGCGGCGACGTGTTCGGAGGCGCGGTGGCGGCCAGCTTGGCGGGCGGGGCGAGTCTCGAGAGCGCCCTGCGGGAGGGGACGCGGCTCGCAGGGCGCAACCTCGCCCATCGCGGCGCGACCGGTCTGCGCGATCACCTCCTCGGCCGCCTCTCGACGGTATGACTCGTCTGGTCGAGGTACCGGCGCAGTTCGACGACCGTTCGTTCGACCAGTTTGCCGCGGCCTACGCGCAGGCGACGGCGGATGGCGAGCGCTTGCTGTTCGACGCGCACGCAGCAGAATGGGCGTCCCCCTACGGTCTGGTGGGCCTGCTGGCGGCGGGGGCAGCGGCAGGGCGCCGGGCGGGAGGAAGTGGGGGGGCCGAACGGCCGCTGCTCACCGTTCCCGCGAGCGCCGAGGTCGTGAGCTACTGGGCACGCGCCGGGTTCTTTCGTGAAGCGACCGACCTGTTCGAGGTGCACGGGAAGGTCCCCAAGACCAAACCGGCGACGGAGAGCGAAGTGCTGCTGCCCGTGACCCCGGTCCGGGCCGCCGAGGACGTGCACGTCGTGGTGAGCACGATTCAGCAGCGCGCGTCGGCGATCCTGGCGAAGGAACTGGGGCTCGATCCGAAGGCGACGATGGGATTCGCTATGGCGCTTTCGGAGGCGTGTCAGAATATTGTAGAGCACGCGGGGTCGGGTGGTTGGGTGGCAGTGCAGGCGTACAACTGGCGTCGCAAGCTGGCACGGCGCGTGGTGGTGATCGCCGTCGCAGACGCGGGCGTGGGGTTTCGGCATTCTCTCGAGCCGAGCCAGGCGAAACGCTTCGGCGATCGGTGGGGCGACGCGGCGGCGCTCGAAGCCGCGTTGATCCAGGGGGTGAGCCGGTTCCGTGACCCGGGCCGGGGCCAGGGCCTCGCCGGAATCCGGCGCTACCTGGCGCGGTGGGAGGGCAAAGTCGCGATTCGCAGCGGCACCGCACGCATCGCGATCGTGCCCCGGTGGGACGACGACGTCCCGCTGAGGGACGGGTTGCCGGCGTTTCCAGGCTCACAGGTGCTTCTCATCATTCCAGAGCAGGGGTCCACACAGGCGTGATTCAACACATAAATGTCCACGAGGTCTTGCAGCAGTCGGTGGCGGGGTTCTACGCCGACCTGGTGACACGCCCCACGGGGCGGGCCGTGCGCGAAAGCATCGAGCGCGCGCTCTCCGCCGGGACGATCGCGGTGATGGATTTCACCGGTGTCGGCTGCCTCGACTACTCCTGCGCCGACGAAATCGTGGCCAAGCTGGTGCGCGAGAAGGTGCGGGTGCTGCTCCTCCGGGGCACGAGCGACGCCCACCGCGATGCCATCGAACCGGTCCTGCTGGGACACGGACTGGCGGCGCTGTGCGAGCGGCCCGACGGCACACTCGACATGATCGGCGCGCGCGAGCCCGCGGCGGCGCTGCTCGAGGAGCTGGTGGCACAGCAGGTCGCGGCGCGGACCCCGGGCGGGGCGATCGCGCTCACTGCCGCGTGATGGTGGGGCGTCGGGCGTGAAGCGCCGCCGCCTCGGTCTCGCGACCCGCGCCATCCACGGCGACCCCAAGGCCCGTGCCGACTGGACGGCCGTCGCGCCGCCCCTCTATCAGAGCAGCACGTTTACCAACCCCATCGGCTCCACGGCGGAAGTCCTCTACAGCCGCTACGGCAATAATCCGAACCAGGTAGACATCGGCCGCCGGCTGGCGCTGCTGGAGGGCGCCGAGGCGGCCTTGTTCGTGGCGAGCGGGATGGGCGCCGCCGCGCTCGCCCACCTCGCCGTGCTGCGGCCGGGAGACCATCTCCTCTCGAGCGAGTGGATCTACGGCGGCGTGCACCGCTTGTTCACCCAGGAATTCGGGCGGCTCGGCATCGACGTGTCGTTCGTCAATCCGACGCAGACCCGCACCTGGAAGAAGGCAATGCGCAAGACGACGCGCGCTGTCTTCCTCGAGTCACCCACGAATCCGCTGATGCGCGTGATCGACCTCGAACCGATCGCGACGTTGTGCAAGGCCGAAGGCCTGGCGATGATCGTGGATTCGACGTTCGCGTCACCGGTGAACCTGCGGCCGCTCGAGCACGGCGCGGACATCGTGATCCACTCCGCGACCAAGTACTTGAATGGCCACACCGATGTGATCGCCGGCGCGGTGGTGGGCACGGAGCAGGTGGTGGAAGAGGTTCGCAAGTTGATGCAGGTGTGGGGACAGGCGTTGGACCCGTTCGCGGCCTGGCTGATCGACCGTGGGCTCAAGACGTTGACGGTGCGCGTCGCGCGCCATAACGCCGTCGGCTTGGCCGTGGCCCAATGGTGCGACTCCCAGGCGGCCTTCACGCGCGTCCACTACCCCGGCCTGCCGCAGCATCCCGATCACGAGGTGGCAAAACGCGTGCTCGAGGGTGGATTCGGCGGGATGCTGGGGCTGGAGCTGAAGGGTGGCGTCCGCGCCGCCGAGCGGTTCCTCCGTTCCCTCACGCTTGCGGCGCACGCCCCGAGCCTCGGCGGCACCGAGACGCTCGTCTCCGAGCCGCGCCTCACGTCGCACGCGGGGATGACCGCGGCGCAGCGGGCCGAGGCTGGCATTCCGGACGGCTTCCTGAGATTTTCCCTGGGACTGGAGGATCCCGATGATCTCATCGCGGACTTCGCCCAGGCTCTGGCGCGACTGTAAGTGATCAAGTTCACGAATGTCTTCAAGGCCTTCCCCAAGGGCGGCCTGGCGCTCAAGGACGTCTCCTTCCACATCGCGAAGGGGGAGTTCGCCTTCCTCACGGGTCACTCGGGGGCGGGGAAATCCACCGTCCTCAAGCTGATCTACGCCGAGGAGCGCCCCACCTCCGGAGCGGTGCGCGTGTCGGGGTATTCGGTGACGGAGATGCGTCCGCGGGACGTGCCGCAGCTGCGCCGCCGCCTGGGCATCGTGTTTCAGGACTTTCGCCTGCTGGAGGACCGCACGGCCGAGGAGAACGTGGCCTTTGCGCTCGAGGTCACCGGGGCCCGTCGCTCCACGATCGCCGCCCGGGTGATGCGCGTGCTCACCCAGGTCGGGCTCGCGGCCAAGGCCCAGGCCTACCCGCGCGAACTGTCGGGGGGTGAGCAGCAGCGGGTCGCGATCGCCCGGGCCCTCGTGAACGAGCCCACCGTGCTCCTCGCCGACGAGCCCACCGGCAACCTCGACGAGCGCGCGACCCGGGGTGTGTTCCAGCTACTGCGCGATATCAACGCGAGCGGCACCGCGGTGGCGATGGCGACCCACGACTTGGATCTGGTGCGTCAGGCGCCCTACCGGGTGATCGAGCTGCAGGAAGGCGCGCTGGTGTACGACTCGGCCGTGGACGAACCGCGGGACCAGGCGGCCGCACCATGAACCTCGTCGTCCGCGAGGCTCTGCTCGCATTCAAGCGCGCGCCGCTGTTGTCGGCCTTGTCGGTCACGACCATCGCGTTCTCGCTCTTCGTGCTCGGGCTGTTCGGCCTCGTCGCGGTCAATCTGCAGAACGCGCTTCGCAGCGTCGCGGAGCGGGTCGAGATCGTGGCCTATCTCCTGCCGGGCACGCCGATCGAAGCGACGGCGATCGGCCTCAAGGACATCGAGGCGTTCCCGGAAGTCCAGACGGCGATGTACGTGTCGGAGGAAGAGGCGCTGTCGCGGGCGCGGGCCGAGCTGGTAGAGTTCCGCGACGTGCTGCGCGAGCTCGAGCGCAATCCCCTGCCCGCCTCGATCGAGGTGAAGCTCAAACCGACGTTCCGCGACGCCGCCCACGTCACCGCGGTGGCGGAGCGCTTGCGCAGCTTCGGCTTCGTGGATGACGTGCGGTTCGGACGCGACTGGGTCGAGAAGCTCGACCGGCTGCGCCAGCTCGCCGCCGCGGTCGGGATCGCGGTGGGTGCCGCGTTCGCGGCCGTCGCCATCATCATCATCGGCACGACGATCCGCATGGCGGTGCTACAGCGCAGCCGCGAGATCGCGATCATGCGCCTCGTGGGCGCGACCGACGGGTTCATCCGGCGCCCGTTCCTGCTGCAGGGCGCCATCAAGGGGTTGCTCGGCGGCCTGGTCGCGGTCGGTCTCTCGTTCGCAGCGTACGCACTGATCGATCGTTACCTGATCCAGGCGGCCTTCTTCACCCGCGAGCAGGCCGCGGCGATCGTCGGATTCGGCGCGCTCATCGGACTCTTGGGCAGCGCGACGAGTGTCGGGCGGCACTTGAAGCGGGTATGAACTGCGTGGGGCGTGGAGCGTGGGGTGTGGGGCTCGCACTCGCCCTCCTAGGCTCGACTCTACCCCCGTTGTACGCCCAAGCCCGCCCTACCTATCAGCAGCAGATGCAGGACAATCAGCGCCGCCTGGAAGGGATTCGCCGCGAGCGGTCCGAAGTCGAGCAGGAGCTGGCGCGGCTGCGCACCGCCGCCCACTCCCTCTCCGACGAGCTGGCGAACATCGACCGCCAGAAGCAGAGCACCAATCGCATCGTCAACGAGCTCGACCGCCAGATCGCGGGGCTGGGCACACAAATCGACCAGATCACTGTGGACCTGCTGCTCGCGCAGGACGCGCTGCTCGAAAAGCGCGCCGTGCTCGAGCGCCGGATCGTCGATATCCACAAGCGCGGTCCCCTCTACGGCTGGCAGGTGCTGCTCGCCGCCGAGAGCTTCGGCGACCTGCTGTCGCGGTACAAGTACCTCTACCTCGTGAGCCGCCAGGACCGGCTGCTCACGAACGACATGCACAAGCTGCGCGATCGCGTCGCCCGGCAGCGGCAGCTCATCGTGGACGCCCGCGAGACGCTGGCCCGGCGGCGGCGCGAGCGCACCGATGAGCTGGACCGCTATCAGTCCCTGGAGCGGGCGCGCCAGACCAATCTGCGCGAGACGCGGCGCAGCACCCGCCAAGCCGAGCAGCGTTTGTCGCGGCTCGACCGCGACGAGCGCGGCCTGAACGACCGGATCGAAGCCCTGGAGCGCGCGCGCCGCGAAGCGGAAGCAAGCGGGAGGGCCGCGGGCCCTGGAGCGATCACGACCGCCGACCTGGGCGGCCTCGATTGGCCCGTCGAAGGTGGCGGCGTCGTCATCTATCCGTTCGGCACCACCACCGGACCGAACAACACGCGCATCCCGCGCCACGGGATCGGCATCAAGGCCCCCGTCGGGTCGGCCGTGCGAGTGGTGGCGCCGGGGACCGTGAGTCTTGCGGGCCCGCTCGGCCTGTACCTCACGTCGGTGCTGGTCGATCACGGCGGCGGCTATTACACCTTCTACGCCTACCTGAACGACGCGACGGTGAAGCAAGGGGATCGCGTCGGGCGCGGGCAAGTCATCGGCCATGTGGGCGGCGAGTCGAGCGACGAGGGACCACACCTCCACTTCGAGATTCGTGGGCAGGGCGGCATCGCACTCGATCCCGCAAACTGGCTACGCCGCCCCGCCGCCCGACCCGCCGCGCCCGCACGGCCCAGACGGTGAGGTATAGTTCAGCCGATGCCAGGGCAAGCGCGCGGTCCCGCACCTGAGACGCGGCGCCCGCGATGTCGGATGATCGCGAGCCAGGTCGCAAAGCGCGGCCTGCGCGACCGCCGCGTCCTCGCGGCCATGGCGTGGACACCGCGCGAGTGGTTCCTGCCGCCGCATCTTGCGCGCAATGCGTACGACGACGGGCCGCTGCCGATCGGGAGCGGCCAGACGATCTCCCAGCCATACGTCGTCGCGCTGATGACGGCGGCGCTCGCACCGCGGCGGCGTGACCGCATCCTGGAAATCGGAACAGGGTCCGGCTACCAGACGGCGATCCTCGCCCGTCTTGCCCGGACTGTCTTCACCATCGAGCGGCTCCCCGACCTGCTGGTCGAAGCGGAAGAGCGGTTCCGCCGCCTCGGGCTCACGAACATCCACACGCGCCTCGGCGACGGCGCGGCGGGGTGGCCGGAGGAAGCCCCGTTCGACGGCATCATCGTAACCGCCGCCGCCCCGCGGGTGCCCGATCCGCTCCTGGCGCAGCTCGCGCCAGAGGGCCGGCTCGTCATCCCGCTCGGTGACCTCGTGTCCCAAGAGCTGGTCATCATACGGCGCACGGCCGACGGGGGACTCGAGGAGCAGCGCGCGGGAGGCGTACGGTTCGTGCCCCTCGTCTCGCGGCTCGCGTTCGCCGAGGAGAGCCGCTCGTGAGCTTCCTGGGCGCGCACGTCTCGACGGTCGGCGGTGTGGCGGAAGCTCCCGCCCGGGGCGCCACGATCGGCGCGACGGCCATCCAGATCTTTACCAAGACGCCCAACCAGTGGCGCGAGCCGGCGATCGAGGCCGCGGTCGTCGATCGCTTCCGGGCGGAGCTGACACGGCACGACATCGGCATGGTGGTCGCTCACGACAGCTACTTGATCAACCTCGCCTCCCCCGATGAGGCGCTGCGCGCCAAGAGCATCCGGTCATTCATCGGGGAGTTGAGCCGTTGCCGCGCGCTGGGCATTCCG
>Ga0193739_1000184_pt1 | contig 17286 bp, 17 predicted proteins | sample L2a2metaG_FD_144926 | JGI IMG/M metagenome (GOLD analysis project Ga0193739, IMG submission 144926) | Soil microbial communities from a riparian zone of the East river system, Colorado, United States - L2a2 | ecosystem: Environmental > Terrestrial > Soil > Riparian zone | place: USA: East River...
TCTTCAACCGGTTCGTGTACGGCTCGGCTTTCTTCCAGAACTGGATGAGCGAGAAGCTCGGCCGGGACGTGCCCCGGCAGATCTGGCTGGCCGGCAGGACGCGGTCGACCGCCGACGCCGTCCGTGACGTTGCATTTGGCGGCTCGTGGGAAGGCATAAAAGGATTCGCGCCCGACGAGTACCTGCTGAACATCTCGGATTTCACCACCGACCCGCCGAGCGTCATTCCGGTGCCCCGCAACGTGATCCGGGCGGTGCACTCGACCTACCCAGTCAGCGTGACCCTACCGCCATCCAAGGGGAATGTCATCAACCGGGCGCCATGGGGATTGGGTGCCAACTTCGTCGAGTTTCTGCCGGGCGGCGCCAGCGGCAGTCTGACGCTTTCCTTTGACGGAACGGATGGATTTGCCTGGTGGGCCTTCGCCGTCACGACGGACGCAAGGGGTCGCTCCTCGGTTCTAGCAATTCCGCTGGATGGCGGGTCGGCCGGATCGCTGACGATCTCCGGATTCGGGACGCGTTGGGCGCGGGTGACGCTGGTGCCGACGATCGCCGATCGCCCCGGCGCCGAGGTACCATATTCCTACGGAGCGACAATTGGCCCGTAACTTGCGAGTGCGCCGCGCGATGACGTTGGCGAGTCTCGCGCTGGCGGCGCTGGCCCTTCAGGGCTCGATACTCCCGAAGCGCACCCAGGAACCGGTCGTGGCGTTTGTGGATGTGCAGGTCATCCCCATGAGCCGCGACGGCGTCCTCGACCGCCAAACGGTGATCGTGCGCGGCAACCGCATCGCCGAGATCGGACCGGCAGCGCAGGTGCGCGTGCCGTCCGGTGCCGTCACCGTGGACGGGCGCGGCAAGTATCTGATGCCCGCGTTCGCCGAAATGCACGGGCACCTTCCCAATCCCAACGCCGGCCCTGAGCTGACCGAGACCGTTCTCTTCCTGTATGTAGCGAACGGTGTGACGACAGTGCGCGGGATGCAGGGCAACCTCGCGCACCTCGAGCTGAAGGGCCGCGTCGCGCGTGGCGAGCTCCTCGGGCCCCGCCTCTGGGTTCCTGGACCGGCGCTCGGCGGCAATGCCGCCCCGACGCCGGAAGCGGGACGCCGCCTCGTCGAAGAGCAGCAGGCCGCGGGATTCGATCACCTGAAAATCCAGGAAGGCCTGTCCCGGGAGACGTACGACACCATCGTCGCCACCGCCAAGCGCCTCGGCATGCGGTTCGCCGGACACGTTCCCGACGCGGTCGGCGTCTACCACGTGCTCGAATCGGGACAAGCATCGATCGACCATCTCGACAATTACGTTGAGACCGTCGGCGGACCCGACTCCGCGGATGACCGCCGCATCGCCCAAGTCGTCGCCGCAACCTGCACGGCTCGTGCGTGGACCGTTCCGACGTTGGCGCTGTGGGAAACGTTCCTCGGCACCGAAGATTCAGCGGCGCTGGCTAGCCGCCCCGAATTGCGATACGTGCCCCAGGCATGGCGGGCGAACTGGGCTCAGCAGTTGTCGCAGATGCGGCGGAACGCGCAGCCGGCCGAGAAGCGGCTGATCACCCTCGCGCTGCGGCGCCGCATTCTGAAAGCCCTACAGACGGCCGGCTGTCCGATCGCGTTCGGCACTGACTCCCCCCAGCTGTACAGCGTCCCCGGATTCTCGATTCACCGCGAGATGCGCAGCATGACCGCGGCGGGGCTTAGTCCCCAACAGATTCTGAGTGAGGGAACACGGCAGGTTGCGCGCTATTTCGGTGCCGAGCAAGAGTTTGGCAGCGTGGCCGCCGGCCAGCGCGCTGACCTCCTGCTTCTCGACGCCAACCCGCTTAGCGATCTCGGCAACGTTGCGCGGCGAGCCGGCGTGATGGTGAACGGGCACTGGTTGCCAGATGCCGATATTCGCGCGAGGCTTGAGAGGATAGCCGCGGCATACCAGTAACACCTCCTGCAGGGAGAGAGCCATGCCAGACACCGTCCGCAAGGTTGACTACTACTACATCACCGCGCCGGACAAGCCTGGAGAAGGAGCGAAACTGTTCGGCACCCTGCGCGACGCGGGCGTAAACCTCCTGGCAATCCACGCCTTCCCGAGCGCGCGACGGTCCCAGATCGACGTTGTGCCGGCCGACGCGGTGGCGTTTCTGGCGGCCGCAAGGAGTGCCGGACTCAAGGTCTCGAAGCCCAAAACGGTGTTCCTGATCGAAGGCGACGATCGCGTCGGCGCCATGGCGCAAACGCTGTCCCGACTCGCGAGCGCAGGCATAAATGTCACCGCCACGAGTGCGGTCCGGACGGGCCCCGGCCGTTACGGCGCCTTGCTGTGGGTTAAGCCTCGTGACGTTAGGAAGGCAGCCGAAACTCTCGGCGTCTGACGGCATATCAATAGGCGACCCTAACGGAGGGATTAGCTCATGGCGTCACGCGCAGAGCGGTTCAAGAAGGCAGCCGTCAAGGCCGCGAAGACAGCTAGGAGATGGGCAGTGACCGCCGCACGGGAAGCCGACCGGCTGCTGGCGGAAGCGCAGAAACGCGCTGAGACGGAGCAACGGCAGATCCGCCTCAAAGCCGCGCTGGCACGCACGGGGAAAGTGCTGAAGGCTGTCGGACGCGCAGCGATCGTGGCGGGCATCGCGGCCGGTATCGCGTCCGCACGGGCAGAGAACCGCGCCCGCAAGCTCGCCAAGAAGGCGAAGCACTAGTCGTCGACTCCCGCCAGCTTCACCAAACGCTTCCACTGGGGCGCCGTCACCGGACTCACTGACAGGCGCCCCTGTTTCACGATAGGTAGATCGGCGAACGTCTTGTCCGCTTTGATCTGCGCCAGCGTCACCGGTCGCGGCAGGCGGCGGTGTGCCTTCAGATCGATCACGATCAGCTTGGGATCCTTCTTTTTGGGATCGGCGTACGGTGCCGACACCACCGTGGCCCACCCCACCACGGCCTTTTCGTCTCCGGTGTGATAGACCAATACCTGATCGCCGGGATGCATGGACCGCAGGTTTCGCAGCGCGACGGGATTCTTGACGCCGTCCCAGACGGCCGTCTGTGCGCGCTCGAGGTCGTCGTAGCTGTACGTGCTCGGCTCGGTCTTGACCAGCCAGTAGTTAGCCATTGGTTCGCGCAGCCCAGTTTTGGATTGTCTCTGCCAGCTCGTTCATGACGTCCTTCTCAGTCTTGCCCGTTCGCTTCGGCACCTTGAATGAATGATCCCCTTCTTCTATGAGATGCAGCGTAGCGCGATTGCCGAGGCGATTGATCACACCCCGCAGCAGCTCGAGCGTCGCAAATTCGTCACGCGTTCCCTGCAAGAACAACATTGGCACCTGCACCGACGACAGATGCTCGGCGCGTTCGGTGCCGGGCCGGCCAGGGGCGTGTAACGGAAATCCGAGGAAAACCAGCCCGCGAACGCCCGGCAGCGGTTCCTTGGCCTGCGCCTGCGACGTCATGCGCCCGCCAAACGATTTTCCCCCCGCAAGGAGCGGCAAGCCCGGAGTGGATCGCGCAGCCGCGGTCACGGCCTCTCGCACAGCGGCTTCGGCGACCGCGGGCGAGTCGGGTCTGCTCTTCCCTGCCCGCATGTAGGGGAACTCGTAGCGGTAGGTCGCGAGCCCATGGTCGCCAAACACTCGGGCCGCGTGCTCCATGAAGGGATGATTCATCCCAGCGCCCGCGCCGTGGGCAAATACGTAGAGCCACCGCGGGTCAGTCTTCCCCGAGGCGCTCGTTGAGCCGCTCCAGCACATGGACCAGGTCGGGTTTCATCTCCAGCACCGGCGCCACAGGATCCTTGCCGAGCTTCTGCATGCGCTTCAGCGCATTGGCGATGGTGAAGTTGCTGTTGTGGAGCTTGGGAGTGACCTCGCGCCACTCGATCGGCATCGACACCGGCGCGCCCGGTGACGGACGCACGCTGTAGGGTGCGACCATCAACTGCCCGGCGCGATTCTGAAAGGCGTCCACATACACCTTCCCTTCGCGTTTACTGATCGTGCGTGCCGTCGTCGCAATGTCGGGGTGCTGATCGGTGACGAGGCGCGCGAACAGGATCGCGAGCTGCAGGCATTGGGCGTAGGTGAGCTGCCGGCCCAGCGGCAGCATGATGTGCAACCCGGACTTGCCCGTCGTCTTGATGAATGCCGGCATTTCCACTTCGTCGCACAGCTTTTGCATCGTCCTGGCGAGCGTAATGACGTGCGCGAATGGCGCATCCTTGGGATCGAGATCGATTAGACACCAGTCTGGCTTCGTGAGATCAGTGATGCGGCTGCCCCAGATGTGCAACGGGATCGTCCCGAGGTTCACGAGGTAGACGAGCGACTCCACGTCGTTACAGACGAAGTAGTTGATGTCGCGCTGGGTGTCTTCGCTCCAGATCGGGATCGTCTGAATCCAATCCGGCACGAAGCTCGGCGCGTCTTTCTGGTAGAAAGATTTCCCGTTGATGCCGTCCGGATACCGTGTGAGCACGACGGGGCGGTCTTTGAGGTACGGGAGCAGCCAGGGCGCCATCGATCTGTAGTACTCGATGAGATCGCCCTTCGTGTACTTCTCGTCGGGCCAGAAGACCTTATCGAGATTAGAAAACTTGACGTCTCGGGGACTGGGGGCTAGGGCTTGGGGCCTAGGCGGTGTTTCTTCGAGGCCCGAGTCCCGAGCCCCGAGTCCCGGCATCGTGACGTCTTCAGGCTTCTTGTCATCTCGAAAGCGCACAAATACTGACTGTCGAAGCAGGCCGTCTTTCGTGAACTCCTTGTACCGGACGTCGCAGACGAGGCGCGGCTCGACCCAGGTGTGATCGGGGCCTTTGGGCAGCGCGCCGTTTTCGGGCGGCTCACACGGCGGCGTCGGGCGGACCAGTCCCGCGAGCGTGGCGCTGATCTCGTCGATCTGCGCGCCGCTGAACCCCGAGCCTGCGCGACCACTGTAGATCAACTTGCCGTCTCTGTACGCGCCGACATGCAGCGAGCCGAAACCGCCGCGCGAGCCTTTCGGTTTGGAGAAGCCGACCACGACGAAGTCATCGATGCGGTCGGCGCGGATCTTCAGCCAATCCGCGGATCGGCCGCTGCGATACGGGCTGTCCGCCTTCTTGGCCATGATGCCTTCGAGTCCCAGCTTCACGACCTGCTCGTACAACGCCTCGCCGTTCTTCTCGAAGTGCTCCGAGTAACGCAACGGTCCCGTTTGTGGCAACACCTTCTGGAGAATCTCCTTGCGCTTGATGAGCGGCAACTTGCGGAGATCGTAGCCTCCGAAGGCGAGCAGATCGAACACGTACAGCGTCGCCGGCGATTCGATCGCGGCGCGTTTCGCTTCGCGCGCGCCCAGCTTGGCACGCGCCTGGAGTTTGTTGAAGCTCGGGTGACCGGACTCGTTGAGCACCACCAGCTCGCCGTCCAGGATCACCCCGTCGTACGGAATTGCCTTCACCGCACGCGCGATCTCCGGGAATGATTCCGTGTAGTCGAGCCCCTTCCGGGAGTAGAGGATCGCCTCGCCGTCGTGACAGGCGGCGCGCATCCGGTAACCGTCGAGCTTTACCTCGAACAGCCAGCCCTCTTTCGAGAACGGCTCGGCACGCGTCTCCGCGAGCATCAGCTCGGTGTCTTCCACGCGCAGGGCGCGTTTGGGCGCGCCCAGCTTCTCCAACTCCTTCTTGATCGGCTCGGCGCGCTGTTTGGCGTTACGCAGCTCGTCGTTGGTCAACCCTGAGAGAACCGACTCATTCGAGTACGGCTCGGTCGAGACGTACTCATCGCGCTCCTTGATCAGCAGCCATTCCTTCTCGGTCTTCTTGAGCTTGATCAGCGTCCAGCGGCCGCGCAGCTTGTAGCCGCGTAGCTCGAACAGCAGCTTGCCCTTCTCCATTCCTTCGTACGGGTCTTCGAGCGGCACCCACACCCCGCGATCCCAGACGACGACGGTGCCGGCGCCGTAATTCCCTTCCGGAATGACTCCCTCGAAGTCGCCGTACTCGAGCGGGTGATCTTCAACCTTTACCGCGAGACGCTTGTCGGCGGGGTTGGCGGACGGTCCCTTGGGAACCGCCCAGGATTTGAGGACGCCATCCATCTCGAGGCGCAGATCCCAATGCAGGCGCGTGGCGTCATGCATGTGGACAATGAGCAACCCGCCCTGCTGGGGAGCGGGTTTCGGGGCTAAGCCTCCGGGCTCTGGGGTCTGATCGAACGCGCGCTTCGCTCGATATGTGCTAAGCGCGTCGCCTTCCTCCGGGCGGGCCTTCCGACGGGTAGGCATGAGCGCGTATCATACCCCGATATGGCCGCCCATTCCATCGGTTCCGCCACGGTCTCGTTTGGCCTCGTGTCCGTGCCCGTGCAGCTATTTGCTGCCGGAGAGTCGAAGGCCGCGATCTCGTTCAACTGGCTCCATAAGAAGGATGGGGCCCGCCTGAAGCAGCAGTACGTGTGCTCCAAAGACGGCGAAAAAGTCGAACGCGGCGACATGATCAAGGGCTACGAATTCCAGAAGGGGCAGTACGTCACCTTCACTCCCGAAGAGCTCAAGGCCCTCGAAGAACGCGCTACCGGTGCGATCGACATCGTGGAGTTCCTGCCCGCCGAGCAGGTGGACCGCATCTATCTGGACCGCACCTATTTCCTCGGCCCCGACAAAGGGGGCGAGCGCGCCTACAAGCTGCTCGCCGAAGCGCTCGAGAAGACCAAGCGGGTCGCGATCGGCCAGTATGCGGCGCGCGGCAAGCAATACCTCATCATGGTCCGCCCGATGGAAAACGGGCTCGTGATGGAGCAGCTACGCTACGCCGATGAGATTCGCGACATCGCCGAAGTCCCGATTCCGAAAACCGAGGTCAAGAAACCCGAGCTCGATCTCGCGGTCAAGCTGATCGAGCAGGCGGCGACCGACGAATTCCACCCGGAGAAATACAAGGACAACGTGCGCGAGCGGATGCAGGAGCAAATCGAGCGCAAGGTGGAGGGCAAGCAGATCACCGAGGAGCCGGAAGAGGCGCCGAAGGCCAGGGTGCTCGACCTGATGCAAGCGCTGAAGCAAAGCCTGGAGGCGGAGAAGGCCGAGGCAAAGCCGACGGCGAAACCCGCCAAGCGCCGCAAGGTCGCGGGAGGCCGGTAAAGCGTTATTTTGGGGCGACTCTCACTCCGAGGCCGCCGTGGAAGACACACTCGCCCCGACCTGGCAGCCGGGCGCAACCTTCTGGATCTTCTGGTGCGTCGTCGCCGTCTTCTGGATCGCGAGCATGTGGAAGGTCTACCAAAAAGCCGGTAGGCCGGGTTGGGCGGCGATCGTCCCGATTTACAATGAGGTGGTGCTGCTCCAGATGGCAGGGAAGTCCGGGTGGTGGTTCCTGCTTTATCTGATCCCGCTCGTGAACATCATCATCGCCTTCATCGCACGGATTGATCTCGCGAAGAGCTTTGGTCACGGAGCCGCGTTTGGCGTCGGCCTGGTTCTCCTGCCGATCGTCTTCTTCCCTATTCTGGCATGGGGGGACTCGGAGTACCAGCCGCTCGTGCCTGAGTATCAAGCTGCATGAGCTGAGCGGCGAGTTTCGGACCGACGCCTTGTTCCTCGTGCTTGAAGAACACAAAGGCGTCGGTCCACCCAGTCCCGATCTCCCGCAGTTTCCGCAGCCACCCCACCAGCTCCTCCTCGGAATAGCCCACATCGCGTAGCCGTACGTAGCCGAAATCCGCCGTCGCCACGAGCGGCGTCGTCCCTTCCTCTGTATCCGCGACGCACAGCGCCGTGTTTGTGCTCCGCAGCAGCTCGTAGACGTCGTCTGACCACCACGATGCGTGACGGAACTCACACGCCGCGCGGACATCCGCCGGAAACTGGGTGAGTAGATCACCGAGTCGCGCGAGGTCTTTCGTAAAATTGGGGGGTAACTGGAATAGTACCGCGCCCAGTTTGGCATTAAGCTTGCGAATGATGTCGATGAAATTGCGGAGCGGTTCGTCTATGTTTCGCAGGCGCGCAAAGTGCGTAATCCGTTGCGGCGCTTTCAGAACAAAGGTGAACGCCTCCGGGGTCGCCGCGTCCCAACCGGCGACCGTCTTGGCGCTGGGCATGCGGTAAAACGAGTAATTGATCTCGACCGTGCCCAATTGTTGGGCGTAGTACTCGAGCCATTTCGCGCTCGCGAGCTTGGGCGGATAGAAGCTTCCCCTCCATTCGGGGAAGTTGTAGCCGGACGTACCGACGTGGAGTCGCTGGGGGGGCATCGCCGCAAAGCTAGTCTCACCATTCTGGATGGGGGAGTCGTCATGAAGAAGCTGAAGTTCTCAACTCTAGCGGTCGTGTTCGCCATGGCCGCGTGCGGCACATCGGCGGAGACGGAACGCAAGCTCGCCGAGCTCGAGCAGGTGAACGTGCAGAAGGACAGCCTGATGCAGGAGGTTGCCATTAGCTCCAGGCTGCTCAGCGATATCAACGTGGAGCTGGCGAAGGTGAAGGTGCGCAACAATCGCCTCCGCGTCTCGAGCGAAAGTCCGATCACCGCATCGACCGACACACTGATGGCCAAGCTGCGCTACGTCGTGACGCGTGTGCAGGAAGTGGAGAGCGCGCTCGGCGCGAGCCGCCAGCGGGTCAAGAACCTCACGTCGCTGTCGGACAGCCTGCGCACGGCGTTCGATTCGACGGTGAGCAACATGCAAGCCGTCATCGCCACGCAGAAGAACACGATCGACTTCCTTACCGATCGCGTGAACACGCTGACGTCCGAGAACGTCGCGCTGCGCGACAGCTTGGCGACGGGCTACTACGTGATCGGCACGCGCGATCAGCTGAAGAAAAAGGGCATTCTGACCGAGCAGGGCGGCGGCCGGGTGCTGTTCATCCTGTGGCGCACGGGCAAGACATTGCAACCAGCGCGTAACCTCGATCCCAGCCTCTTCACACCGATCGACACGCGCCAGGTGACGCAGATCCCGCTTCCCGTCGCGAGCGCGGAGTATCGGGTCGCGTCGCTCCAGGACCTCGAATACGTCGCCGAGGAGCGCAAGCACAACAAGTACTCTGGCGTCTCGGCGCTGACGATTACGTCGCCCGCGGACTTTTGGCGGAATTCCAGGTTCTTGATCATCATCCTCGAGGGTTCGTCCAGCACCGTGGCTGACCGGCAACCTCAGATCAGCTCGGAGTCACAAGCCGTAAGCCGCTAGAGGAGTTGCGAAGCAACCCGCCCCACATCACGAAAGTGGTGTGGGGCGGTGTATTTTTCTCTCATGGACAATCGCTGTGGCTGGTCCTCATCCAACGAGCAGATGATCGCCTACCACGACACCGAGTGGGGTGTCCCGGTGCACGACGATCGGCAACTGTTCGGCAAGCTGGTGCTGGATGGCTTTCAGGCGGGACTCTCCTGGGCCATCATCCTGCGCAAGCGTGACGCGTTCCTGCGCGCCTTCGACGGCTTCAACCCCGACACGATGGCGCGCTACGACGCCCGCCAGGTCGCGAAAATCCTGCGGGACCCTGGCATCGTGCGCAACAAACAGAAAGTGAAGTCAGCGGTAGGCAACGCGCGCGCGTTTCTCAAAATGAAAGACGCCGGCGAATCCTTCGATGCATTTCTTTGGCAGTTCGTGGGTGGGGCGCCGAAGCACAACGCCTGGAAAACGCTGCGGCGGATTCCTGCAGAAACGAAGCAGTCCAGCGCGATGAGCAAGGCTCTGGTGGAGCGAGGATTCAGATTCGTGGGTCCGACGATTTGTTACGCGTTCATGCAGGCGGTGGGAATGGTCAACGACCATCTGGTGACCTGCTTCCGCTATCCGGTGCTTACTTCGCCCGCTCCAGGTATTCGCCGGAGCGCGGATCCACGCGCACCTTCTCGCCGGGGCTGATAAACTCCGGCACCTGCACCGTCACCCCGTTCGAAAGCTTCGCCGGCTTGGTGCTGGCGGTCTTCGTCGCCGATTTCATCACCGGGGAAGTCTCCACCACTTTCAGCTCGATCACCGAGGGCAGCTCGATCGCGATCGGCCGGCCCTCGAGCCACTCGACCTGCACCACCATCTCGGGCTGCAACCACGGCGCATCCTCGCCGACCGCGCGCTCGTCGAGCGTGAACTGCTCGTAGCTCTGCTGATCCATCACGTGCACGCCACCCTGGTCCTGATAGAGGACCTGCATCTCTTTCGTGTCGAGACGCGCTTCATTGAGGAAATCGGTGGCGGCGAGACGCTGATCGAACGTGTTCCCCGAAACGAGATTCCGGAAGCGCACCTGCACGAACGCGCGCAGGTTGCCGGGCGTGCGGTGCGTGAAGTCCATGACCCGGCACGGCTGGCCGTCGATCATGAGGACGTGACCTTTGCGAATGTCTGTGGCTTTCATGGGAGCGGGAACTTAAACCCGCGGCCTTAGCACTCCAAGGGGGAGAGTGCTATCTGCTTGCCTGACGGGGCGACGTTTACTAGCGTGAGCAGCCTCACACACGTTTGTAGTGTCGGATTGCAGCTTTCCGCGGCAGAGTGTCCACACCATAGGGGACGGTTTCAAGCGTAAGGCTTTACGAAACAGTCAGATAGATAGCCGGCACCATCTTTGCCTCTCTCAATGCCGTAAGGGAGGGAAGCATGATCAGGCCTATCATCCATCGCCAGCTGACCCGGCGCGACCTCGCTTGCCTCGTCGACGAGATCGCACGGATGGATGTCTCGGAAGGGCGGGAAGCCGATCAGGCGCTGCAAGCCGGCGCCATCGACGCGGTCCTCGATTCTCCGGCCGCGCTCGAGGCGGTGCTCGGCCGTGGCGGCGCGCCTGCGCCGCTGCCCCTCACGCTGCTCTGGTATATCCCGATTCGCGCCGAGCTGAAGAGCCGCGGAGTGACCGACGTTCTGCTCGCCGACTACGCCGCGACGCTGCCTGTCGTCTTTGCGACATCTCATTCGCAGAGGGCCATCGCGCATGGTGAAGATGGCATGAGCGAGTGGTGGCGCTTCGTCGCCGCGCTGCCGCAAGGCACGGTAGCGCAGGCGGAAGCGGCGGCTGACGCCGCAGCGCTCGCCCTCTGGTGGGCCGGCTGTTTCCCCGAATGGGTGGAGCGGGGCGGCTCGGGCAGTGGGATGGTCCGCGCCTACGTCACGTTCGCGGGACGGATGCTGGCGCTCGCCGCCGATCTGCTCGAGTCCTCTGCTCCGGAGGAGGCGGCGCTGTGCATCCGCGCCGCGGAAGCGCGCACAGAGCTCCACGCGGCGCTCGCCGAGGCGCGAGTGGACTACATCGGCGACGACCCCCACAGCAGCGAAAGCCGCCTCAACCGGTTCTTGAGGCGGCTCGCCGACAATTAGTCAGTCACCAGTAGGGGCGCAGCATGCTGCGCCCCTACTCGTTTACCAACGGCCGATTTCCTCCTGGAACTGCTTCGACCGCTCAGTCAGATCCACCGGCGTGACTGACGGATCCTGCTTGACGGTTTCGACGCGCTGCAGATTCGACACCGCCTTGCCGTACGTCCCTTCGATCGCCAGCGCCGCACGATACTGCTCGATCGCGGCAGCGAACCGGCCGGTCAGCTCCAACGCCATACCGAGATTGTTGTGGAACGTCGCGACCTTGTCCTCGAGTTCGATCGCGCGAGCCAGCGGACCGATGGCATCCTCGAACCGCTCGAGACGAATGTAGAGCGCGCCGAGGTTGTTCATCGCCCACACGTCGCTGTCGCTCTTCACGATCGCGCGCTGGTACGCCACGATCGCGTCATCGGTCTTGTCCAGTGCCTCGAACGCCCGTCCCTGCAACCGCAGCGGCTCACTCGACGTGGAATCGAGCTGCATCGCCGTTTCGATGTGCACGAGTGCGCTCTCCGGCTGCTCGGTCTCGAGCAGCACACGGCTCAGGTTCAGATGGCTCTTGACGTGCGTCGAATCGAGCGTGAGCGCCTGGACAAACGCGCTCTCGGCCTGCGCGCGATCGCCTGACTTCCACGCCGCGAGACCGAGCATGTAGAAGCCCCAGGGATTCGTGGGCCGGCCTTCGGTGTAGGTCTTGAACAACGCGGCCGCGTCGTCATAGCGGCGATCGCGGTACGCGGAATCCGCGATCTCGAACGTGACCGGGCCGCTGATGACCCGTGGCGGCAGCTCATTACTGACGCTGCTCACGGGGGTGGTGGAAACGGAGCTGGGCGCGACCCGCTCGCCGGCGGCGGCTTGGTCGGGTGAGCGATCGCCGCAGGCAGCGAAGGCGTAAGCGGCGACCACGGTGCCCACGATGCCGGCCATCAACAGGACCGGGAATCGCAGTGACCGGTTGGACTGATCGATGGAAAACTGGTACGACATGGCTCCTCCAGGAGTCGGGGTTCGCCCCCTGGAAAGGCAGAAGCGGTGCCAGGTGTCAGGTGTCTGGTGTCAGTTGGTACTAAATGACTTACGGATTCTGATTGCCCGCTTCGTGTCTCCGACAACACTACCCGTGGTGGGTTTACGTGTTCTTCTGGACACCCAGGCGACGCATGATTTTCAACAGGCTCGCGTGGTCCGATAGGCCGAGCTCCTTGGCGGTTTTCGTGACGTGCCACTCGTTGCGCTCTAACGCCTGAATCACGATCTGGCGCTCGGCCTCGACCTTTTGCTCTTCGAAGGTGCGCGGTGAGCGGTGCGCAGTAAGCGGGACTGCTCCACGCCGATCGCGAATCTCCGGCGGCACGGCGTCGCGCGTAAGCGCCTCGCCGTCCGTCGCGATCAGCATCCGTTCGATCACGTTGCGCAGCTCGCGGATGTTATTGCGGCGCCAGTCGTACGACATCAGCGCTTCGACGGCGTCTGGGGCGACCGTTTTGGGGCGCATCCCGAACCGCTCGCACGTCGCCGCCACCAGATGCTCGACGAGGGCCGGCACGTCCGAGAGGCGGTCGCGCAATGGCGGGACTCGCAGCACGTGCACGTTGAGCCGGTAGAAGAGATCTTCGCGGAATCGCCCCTCACTGACTTCCTTTTCTAAATCGCGATGCGTCGCCGCGACGACGCGGGTGTTCACCTCGATCGTTTTCGTCGCGCCGAGTCTAGTGACCTTTCGGTCTTCGAGCACGCGGAGCAGTTTGGCCTGCGCCGCGGGCGGCAGGTCTCCGATTTCGTCCAAGAAGAGCGTACCGCCGCTGGCCGCCTCGAACGCCCCCTTGCGTGTGGCGTTCGCGCCGGTAAACGCGCCCCGCTCGTGGCCGAACAGCTCGCTCTCCACCAGCTCGTGCGGCAGCGCCGCACTGTTGATCGCGACGAACGGCCCCTTGGGATTGGCGCCGAGCCGGTGCAGCTCCCGCGCGACGAGCTCCTTCCCCGTGCCGCTCTCACCCACGACCAGCACCGGACTCGGCACCGGCGCGACCCGGACGATCGCTTCCTTGAGCTTCGCCAGCGATGGACTCGTCCCGACGAGCGGCGACTCGAGCCCAAACCCGCGGCGCAGCAGCGTGACCTGCTCGGTCAGGCGGCGCCGGTCGATGGCGTTCTCGACCTCCTGCGCCACGCGCTCCATCGGCTCCGCCTTGTCGATGAAGCTGTAGGCGCCGAGCCGGATCGCCTGCGCGCAGCGGTCGTAGTCGCCGGTGCCGGTGTAGACGATGATCGGGACACGCAGCCCCAGCCGTTCGACGGAGCGCAGCACCTCGAACCCATCCATCCCAGGCATCTCGAGATCGAGGATGACGCAGTCCACCGAGTCGCGCGTCAAGCTCTCGAGCGCGGCGCGGCCGCTCTTCGCGACGAGCGTCTCATAGCCGCGCAAACGCTTGAGATCGTACGCGTATTGCTCGGCCATGGTGGGCACGTCGTCGACGATGAGGACGAGGGTCATGTGAGTATTGGGATTTCGACGATGAACTTGGACCCCTGCCCCGGCTCGGTCTCCACCTTGAGCGAGCCGTTGGAATCGAGCACTAAGCGTCTCACGATCGAGAGGCCGAGTCCCGTTCCGCCGGTTTTGGTGGTATAGAAGTCATCGAACGCGCGATCCAGCTCGGCCTTGCTCATGCCGCGGCCGGTGTCGCTCACGGCAATCCGGACCAGGCCGTTGCCCCGCTCCGTCGTGATCGTCACCGCTCCACCCTTCCCCTCGAGGCTGTCGACGGCGTTGCTCAGCAAGTTCTCTATCACGCGCCGTAAGACGAGCGCATCCGCCGAGACCGGAGGAAGGCCGTCGGCCAACTTGGTACGCACCGAGCCGGCACCAGCGACCGTCTCGCGCACCACGGCGTTCACATCGGTGGCCTTGCGCTCGGATTGAGGAGACAGCTTCGCGTAGTTGGCGGCCAGCGTCTCGAGATAGCTGATGCTCGATTCTACCGTTCCCTGCCGCTCGGTAAACACCTTCGGCAGTTGAGCCGGCTCGTCGCGCGCGACCTGGGTCAGGTGGCGGAACACGTTGCGCAGCGGCGCGAGGCCGTTCTTGATATCGTGATTGACTTGCCGCGCGAGGTCCCCGATGGCGATACGCGCTTCCACGGGAGTGCTGATGCGCGTGGAGAGCCATCCCGCCAGTAGCAGTGCGGCGAGCGCGGCCACGAGCACCGCAGCCGCGAACCAGAAATTCACGTTGCGTTGCAGCGCGGCCAAGAGCGCGGATGAGCGAGTAACGACGATGCGGGCTCGCTCGGCGCGTCCCGGGCCATCGGCGGCGTCTATATAGGGAAGGGTGACCTCTCCAACGACAAACGCGTTCGAATCCGGTGCCGTCGTGTCGCGCGGCAGCTCCAGCGCGACCCCAAGCTCGGGATCACGGGCCAGACGAGCGAGAAACTGCGAGTCCACCGCAATGCCGCCGATCAGCCGAAACGGCCTGCCGGCGATCCTCAGTGTGTCGGTCGTCACCAGCGCGAGAAACGGGCCTTCGGCGGTGGCCGCTTGCACCAGCATGAGACCCACCACGTGGGGCCCCAACCGGTCGAATTCATTGCGAAAGTGCCCGGACGAGAGTACGCGTCCTTCGTCATCCTGGATCTGGAGAAAATCGAGGCCCGCCAGGCGCATAGCGCCACCGGCGTAGTCGAGGATATAACCGCGATCCCCACCCCGGACGATAGTCGTGCGGAAGTCATTGTCCCCCTGGAGCGACGTTGTCAACGCCGCCAGCCGGCTACTGATGCGGTCGTTCTCTCGCGCAATATCCGCGTTGATCACGCTCACCAGCGTGGCGACGCGGCGTTCGTACTCCGCCGTGACGCGGCGCGACATCTCCCGGCGGATGCCGAGACCAAACACGAGCAGCGGAATCAGCACCACCACCCCGAACGCGGTCAGGAGGCGGGTGCGGAAGGTCATGGTGCGAGATGAACCGTCCCGTCCTGATCGACCGTCCAGCGCGCGACCCCGCGACGCACAATCGCGGTCGGACGCGTGTCCACGAGCGCGGTGATCGTGGCGGCCCATTCCGGCAGCAGCGTCTTCGCCGCGCGACAGGGATCGGCGGTCGCGCGCGGCAGCGCGACGATGTAGCCCCAGTCCTTGCCGGCTGAGACTGCGGCGCTGAGATCGTCTGGCGAGCGTGCCGTCGCGGCCGCCCGCGTCAGCGCGGCGAGACGTCCCGCCAACTCGCGCGCGGTCGGATCGGAGCGCGCATAGAGAATGCGGCGCTGACCGGTTGACGCCGGGGGGGAGACGCTGTGTCCACTCCCAAGACCGCAGGCGCGCAGGTCGAGCCACCAGAAGCCCCCCTCGGCACGCCGCGCCTCGGCGCGAACGGCCTGCTCCAAGCCGTCGAATCGGGTCCCACCGGCCTCGGCCGTGATGTAGACGTATGTGCGATCCCAGGGCAACGCGACCACCGTGAGATCCTTCAACGTCGCTGCGTAATCGCGTAGCGCGCGATCGCGCGTGACCAGCAGGTCCACCCCGGCATCGAGCAAGTCGCGCGCATCGCCGCTGGCCGCAGAGCGGAACACGAGCGTATCACCACGCGAGCTTTGCGCGCGGATCTCCTGCGCCGTCGTCGTGGCGCTCGTCGCCCAGTATGCACCGGTGCCGATCGGCCAGCTCGAATCGGGCGCCGGCTTCGAAATCGCCAATCCCGGATCGCCCAAGACCGGAGGCACGTCGTCGGCCGGCTTCGCCAACATCACCGTGATCACGCGCGTCTCGAGCGCGGCCAGTGTGTAGCCGACACCGCCTCTGCCAAATACCAGATCCTGTGCCGTGACCGGCGCGCCGTCCCAGAACTGCGCGCCGTCGCGCAGACGGAATGTCCAGCGCCGGCCGCCGTCATCCCGCACCCACTTCTCCGCCAGCAGCGGCAGTACGTGACGTTCGCAGTCGATGCGCACCGGGGTCTCGTAGAGATGACGGAAGACGAGTCGCTCCGCGTCGTTCTGCGGGATCGGCGCATGGCGTGGATCGACGGGATCGGTGAGGCCGATTGTGATCTTCGGCGTCCGGCCGGATACTGCGCCGGTGGAGAGGAGGCAGCTCTCACTGAGAGCCTCGCGCGGACCCGTGGTGACCCCGGTGCCGCCGCTGCGCGGATGCGCGCAGGCGGCGAGGAGCGAGATGCTGGCGATGACAGAAACACGACGCGCTGGCATGAAGTAACGATACACTACACTATCTCCCCATGGGATTCGCACGCAGTCTCCTCCTCAAGGCGTCCCGCAGCCAATGGCTCGCGCGCCAGCTCCGCGAACGTCGCTTCTTTCAGCGCGCCGCCAAGCGCTTCATGCCCGGCGAAACGCTCGACGCCGCACTCGACGCCGCCGCGCAGTTCGGGAAAGCCGGGATCGGCAGCGTGCTGACGGAGCTGGGTGAACAGGTGACCAACCGCGCGGAAGCAGCGGCCGTGCGCGATCATTACCTCGGAGTGCTCGACAAGATCCAGCGGCGCAAGCTGCCGGCGCACATTTCGGTCAAGCTGACCCACCTCGGTCTCGAGGCGAGTCGTGAAGGCTGCGTGCAGGACATCCTGAAACTCGCCGCTCGAGCCGATCAGGCTCGCTCGTTCCTGTGGATCGACATGGAAGAATCGCGCTACGTGGATGCGACGCTCGACGTCTACCGCCGCGCGAAGTCAGAGTGGTCGAACGTCGGCGTCTGTGTGCAGGCGTACCTGCGACGCACGCCGGCGGATCTCGAATCGCTCCTCGCGCTATCGCCTGCGATTCGCCTGGTCAAAGGCGCGTACAACGAGCCGGCCGACGTCGCCTTCCCCCGGAAGCGGGATGTGGATGCCGCGTACTTTCAGCTCGCCGAGCGGCTGCTCAAAGAGGCGGCCCGGCAGCGCGTCAAACCGGTGTTCGGCACGCACGATCTCGGGGTGATCGGGCGGATTCGTCAGGCCGCGGGGG
>Ga0193739_1000185_pt1 | contig 17237 bp, 18 predicted proteins | sample L2a2metaG_FD_144926 | JGI IMG/M metagenome (GOLD analysis project Ga0193739, IMG submission 144926) | Soil microbial communities from a riparian zone of the East river system, Colorado, United States - L2a2 | ecosystem: Environmental > Terrestrial > Soil > Riparian zone | place: USA: East River...
TCTAATCAGTAGGTTAAACGAACTTGGGCTAGTAAAGAGAGAAAAATACGGAAAAAATGTACGGTATCATATGACCGACACTGGAAAAAAGTATATCCAAAGTATATCCGGGAAAGGGGAGGTTAAAGAGGAGTACGTGTAGGAGTCAGAAGAAATGAGCGTCTATGATTACGTTAAAGGAAAGGAGACAAAACCATGTCCCATAAGCAGCGACACTACTGGGAACATGGTTGTAAAAGGGCTTTACATGAATCCGGTAGTTGCTTGGAGAGAAGCCGAGTGTGATGTTGGTTCCACATCTCCCGGTCTGAGAGATGTATTTACTCCCCGAGTCATTACCTGTTAGCTGGATAGCTGAATTTAAGTGAAGCCGCAGGAGACTCTCATATGACCAGTAATAACGGTAATGAAAGGAGCATATTGCAACTTGGAAAAATCCGTTATCATTCTAAGCAGATATGATTTCAGCAGCTTGATTGTTGCAACCTTCTATATCACAGACCTTATCAACCATGATTGTTGTTATATCGAAGTACCTTCAAGCTTTATCTAAATAAATCCCACAAAAAAAGTCGCAGGAAGACTCAAGGCGTAATCAGCTCAGTTGAGTCCAACCTGCAGACTTCGGGGAGATCTTTTGTCAAGTCAAGCAGTGGGAGTTAGCTCAAGTGCTGCCAGCATTATAAGTGATAGACATCAGTAGGGAGAGGGAGGGAATAGCTAATATAGCTGATTTGCGAAATATTTTCAGACCACATACGAACGTAGGAGCCTGCACGATTGGCGTGGTTGCAATCCCGGATGTCCGGTAACCAAAACCTACTGTTATTTTATGCGAGTTTAAACGTGTACAAACTTCATTTTATGAGTATATGCTAACTACAACTCAGTTTTGACACATAGTTTTGTAGGAGGCTTAAATAACCATGTCTGGTCATTCATGAGACATTGAACTTTTTCTATCTCTACACTGAACGATAACAGCTATTTGCCAAAGAACACCTTGACACTCGGTCTATAGAGATAATAGATAACCACAGCATGTATTATTATGCTAAGTATACTTCCAATGTTCCCAGCAGCAATTGAAACGACGGCCAATATAATACCTATCCCTGATAATATCAAAGTAATAGTCCATGCCCATCGTTTACCATTCCACAAACCATAGGCCATAACAAGATACGCAACCCCCAACGCCAAAAATATAATACCTATCCCAATTAGAAGAAGAACTGCTCCACTAGCAAGAAATATTATTCCGCCAATCGCTGTCAGTACAGCTATTATTGTAACACCCAAAGGTCTATCTTTAAGACTTTCCATTTAGTTTCCTATTCTAGTGATAGTATTGTTAGCCATGATATAATCCATTTAGATCAACTTATTGAATAATGAGTTCAATATAATTAACCCAATTCGATACTAATTCCTCATGTCGTGATTGGATGAGGCAAAATAAATCTGAAACTGCCTGTGTTATTAGGCTTCGATCAAAGTGACTATTTATATCTAATATTTATAACAATAAGATAATGGGTTATTATATATCATAATCCATCATTCAAACAATAAAGGTTTTCTATTAATCATACACGGAACATGCAAAACTAATTGAGCAGCGCTCCACCATCAGATCCTATGAGTAAAATGATGTATGTAAAGGCTCCAGCGCCAAAGAGGGAAGAAGAGGTAGTAGTAACCAAGCCCTTAACGACCCACCACAACACATTGATGATTACGATTGCCATTATCGTAGGAGCATCATTACTAATAGGAATTGGATTCGCATATATGGGATACAGCTCAGGTCATTATTCAAATGAATATGGGCTCTGTAAAGATGACATTTTATCACATGAAAGGATGGGAGCGTATCAATCTGTGGATGAAACTATGGCAGCACTAAAATCCTGTGACGGAGTAACCAGTTAGCAGGATATCTTTTTTATTAAGACGGCTTACATCTTACCATCACAAACTGTTATTTGTCATAGATTTTAATCTAGAAAATTGACACACTATATATTTTAGTGTTATTTCCAAAATATTTTAAGACCACAAAATTAGGAGCCTGCGCTATTGGCGTGAACTTAGTGAAGATCAAACGAAAAATTGAGTGTACTAAGTTATACTCTTTTTCTCATTGATTTATCTTGAGAAATAACTGTATGCATAAAAAGAGACCTAACACCAACCTTAGATATAATTAGTTCCGCTCGAAATTTTAAAACTAGTAGAATCTTCACTTAATGTTATTTAATTTGTTCATTTCAACACATAAATTAGTCAAAACGATGTAGCATAAACCTTAATTAAAGCTGGTTTTTGCGCCCCTTGTTAATAGTTGAGTATGCTTTTAATCTGTTATTTTATGACGTAAATTGTCTGAGATGAAAAAGTATCAAGGAAATTTAAGGCTGAGTGTTCATTTCTTATTTTATTCATTTAACTCCAATTTTTATGATCTCAACTGGATCTATCTCTGATGTGATCACTCGATTAAAAATAATGTTGTCAATGACCTTATCCTTTGCTGCCTTCAAGTCACTCCTGCAGTCTCCTAGATGCATTGCGGGATCAATATTCTGATGCTAGCAGATTTATATTACATTATTAGTATTATTTTTGTATTTATGGCGAGGCCAGTAAAGAAAAGAAAGAGGACAAGGGATCGATGTCAATAAAAGTTGGTAATGAAACGAGGTGGGTATGTAGGTGTGGTTTAAGCAGCAGACATCTTTCTTTGATGATTCTCACAAAATGACAGTGGATGAGGAGGCAGACAAAATATATGATACTATCTATAAGGTACTCGAATTGAGAATCAATAGATTTTCTTGTTCATTTTCTAACAATTGACCATACGTTATGAAAAGACTTCAACATTGTGGTAAAAAGAATCTATATGACTAAATGTAGTCGTTGTGCCGCCGATTCAATTGAAACCTATTCTTGTCAGCACACAAACGAAATGAAATTGTGTTCCGAGTGTTATCAAGAGATCCATTGGCTTCTAACATGAGTATTTAGCAAATCCCAAGTTATAGGTACATAGGTCGGATAAGAAATGCATATGTAGGTAAGATTTTTTAGTTTTGACATATACTCGTTATGAGAAGGTATAAAAATAGGAGAGTCGCTACAGGTGCAGCGGAAATTCTATTGGCTAGCGTTGACTCTATGAATGAAATTATGGAAAAAATGTTTAGTACAGTCAGACAGAATCTCAAGGATGAGCGCGATAAAATTATTAACACTATAAAGGAAGATTTGAACTCAGCAAAACAAAAGGCGCTAACAAGAATGCAGTAGCCATAGAAATATTGACCTGTATCTATTTGGGTGTTCATGCCCCGACCTATTATGGCGGGGGAACTCAATCGTCTTTTTAACCAGCTATCTACTGATATCTTTGGTTAAGAACTTCGCTAGCAAGCGAAGCCCAAGATTGGGCCCACACTCTCATATCTTACGACAATGATCCGAAATACGGCCAAAACAGCAGCAAAGCTCATGATCTTCTACTGTCATCCTTACTTGTACATCTTTTCATCATGATTCATTTTCTCAATAATTTCTATATTTTCTTGCGTCTCAATTTACTTAAGAATAGTAGCTACATGATTTACTAAATCTTCTATTGCTTTTGGTTTTCTTATAAAATATTTGAATTCGTCTAACATAGGAAATGATTCCTTAAACTCTTCTCGATAATCTTCAAATGCGGTAATAAAGCATACTGATACCTTGTCATCAATGTTTCTCATTTTTCTATATAATTCAAATCCGTTTATTGTGGGCATTCGAATGTCTAACAGTAGTAAACCGTAGAAATTCGGTTTGAAATCATCTAATGCTGATGTGGGATCGGTATATGCGTCAACTTCATAGCCATTCATCTCTAGTATCATTTTGAAGACAGAAATCACATCTACCTCATCATCTACGAGAAGGATTCTTCGCAACGGTCTGTTGTCATTACTGTTACTTCTAATATCTGTAGTTGGCATCCGATGTGGATCTATTATATTTTAACTGATATCGTATGTAACAATTTCTGTAGTATTATATCTAAAGCATTTATTTCAATTTGCAGTCGGTCTAAAAAAACGCATTTGAGAGGATTCCACAAAGGTAGGAAAAGACTTGCTCAAAAACTTGTTTACTAAAGCAGACCAATCAACAAGTCTATATTTACGATAAGGCATGTAATAAATATAGTTAATTCAATCATTATATATAAGTAATATAGTCTTCCTACATATCACGCTATAAATGTCTAGATAAATAACCGAAAAAGTAAAAATATCGCAGTGTGTCATATATTTGTATAAGCATTAATGAATACACAATCATACGAACTAGGGTCTTGGATGAAATGAGGCAACTGGACGATATAACTGAGCCACAGCGAAACCTCACAACTCGATTAACCATATTAGGGTTTGGACTAGTTGGAGGATTGGTATCGTCCTTGGCTATTAGTGGTCTAATATTAATGGTGGAAAAGGTAACTGCAGTACCACTTGGCACTTTCTATATGGTGCTTATGGCTGCGATTACAGGTTCGCAAGTCTATTCTGTTAATATGATTGCGATTGGATTGTCATTACATCTCATATGTGGAAGTATTCTCGGAATTATCATGGCGCTGCCTTTTGCTTACCTCAGAAAAGGTTCAATATATCAGTATGCACCTGTCTATGGATTGGTATTCGGGTTGGCGTTATGGTCAATATTGTTTCTTCCTATCACATTCTGGATGGTTCTTCCCTTGATAAGTTCAATTGAAATTCAACCTATATCGCAGCAAGTACCGACAGGTCCAATTGCGTCAATCGACAATAGTAAACTATTAGAAATGGCAAACAAGATAACATTCGGAGCCCTTCCTTTCAATATGTTTTATGGACTGGTAGGAGCGATTGTAATAAAGTCCTTATCTGAGAATTATCTACATAAGAAAAGGTCCTTAGAGCATTCATTAAACAACGCCGACTAGTCTAATTCTCTTGGACAGGTAATCTCAATCTTGACCTAGCATTGTAGCCTATTAGTTGAGAAGTGAATTCTAAAGTTTTTCAGAGGACAGCATAGGTACTTCGGTATGTTTGATTGATATATCTTTCAGCAAATATTAAGGTGTAACAGGTCGATCTAACTAATAGGTCATGATAGCTTTCAGAAGGAGGGAAAGGAATTACTTCACGTTTAGTTTGGTGTAGCGAGTAATGTTTGCGTCTCATCTGCTATAGATGCCTCTTCGCTATTTGTCCCTTCATTTACACATATGGTCCAGCCACTGCAGACATTCTTCTGCCCAATATCTTGTTCGGTACTGGTTTCACTATCGTCAGTTTCCTGTGCATAAGTAGTAGTTGGCGTTAGTATGGTGGATAATCCAAGCGCGGAAAAGACTAGAAAAGAGAATACGAGCGTCGTCAAAATGAATATTGATCGAGAATTCATACTATTAACTAGATAATTGTTATGGTATTTTTGAATTAGGATACTTATAACCCCCTTCTTATTATGGATGGACAGAGGGGAGTAAGAAGGGATAGTTAAAACATGGAATTTTTGTACTCCTATGCTTTATCATGAAATTAAATATGAATTTGATTACTTCTACCGGTTCTTTCGATTGCTGATTCCATTTGTAAAATCGTTTACAAGTTAGACTTTCATAGTTGATATCTATTCGAGCACTGTGTTCTATCTTATAAGTTACATCGCCTTTAAGTTGCTACATAGATGAAACCGAATTCAAACATTTCCTATGTTTCCGTTAAAAAAGCTAGAAGCATACTAGAACAATTCATCTTACGCAATAGAATTCTCCACTCCGAGACGATCTACGTCCGGAACTGTTACAAACGTGTCTTGGCTAAAAATATCGTAGCTGATGTGGATATACCAGCTTTCGATAGTTCGCATATGGATGGTTATGCAGTAAAGGCTGAGGATATAACTTATGCATCAGAACAAACCCCAGTTGTTCTGAGGCTCAGACGAGATAAAATCAAACCTCTGAAAGCTGTTCCTTCTGATTTTATTCTACAAAGACAAGAGGCGTTTCGGATAAATACTGGTGGATATCTGCCTCAGGGAGCAAATACCGTTGTGCCAGTGGAGGACGCCCAAGCGACACATAAAAAAAAAGAGGTTCGTATCATCAGAGCCCTTCCAGCAGGATCTTTTGTGTATCCAAGGGGCCTTGATATAAAGAAAGATCATGAAGTAATGAAAAGAGGTAGAATTTTGAGGCCCCAAGACATTGGGTTATTGGATTCTCTATATATTACCAAAATTAATGTCCTTAGGAGGCCTAGGGTGGCTATTATATCAACTGGTAGTGAACTTACAAATAACAAAAAATATGTAAAATCAGGAAAGGTGCTGGAGAACCATAGTCGAATAATTTCTAAATTGGTAGAGGAATTGGGTGGGATCCCATTCAGGATGGGTATAGTTCCCGATGACGTCACAAAAATACGAAACAAAATTGAAAAGGCCATTAGCCAGTCAATGGAATTGATCTTAACACTTGGAGGTTCATCCGTGGGAGAGCATGATCTAGTAGAAACAGCGATTAAATCTATGGGTGTTCCACAAATATTTTTCCATGGGGTCAAGTTAGACCGCGGCAGGGTAACAGGAGCCGCCATTAGTAAGGGCAGGCCTATAATTATTATGCCCGGACCAATCCAGGGCGCTATCAATGCCTTCATCATTTTTGCTTATCCCATCATTAAGTTATTATCTGGTCAAATTGTGGGAAAACCAATAACACTAGATGCGAGATTGACCCAGGAATGGAATGCTCGCAAGAGATTTCCTAACTTTTCAAAGATAGTGTATGTGCACCTAAGAAGTAAAGAAAATGGGGAGTATGAAGCTGATTGCGTCCCCGGAGAGACTGAAACGTTAACGACATTTACTAGATCTGATGGTTATATTATTGTTGATGAAAAGACCACTTGCATCAAACCGGGAGAGAAAGTTAAAGTTAGCTTGTTGCCCGGTCTTTCTTATGTAAATGGTCAGTTGGAAATCTAGAGGGAAGTGGTAAACATTAGAAATGAAATAATTATTAATTTCGTTCAAATAAAATTAAGGCTTAGCTTCAAGGCACGTCATTCATTTAAGATGCCGCCCATTCAAGATAAAGCATTAGAAGACGCATGTGTTTCCTTTACATGACTTGATAGCAAATCTTTCGTACTATACTTTGTGTTACAATGGGGACAAATTAGTAGAGAACTCCTCTCTTCTATATGTGACGATGCAAGTGGGTTCATGATACATAGAGGAGCTGATGAATCCATTTTGAAGACATTTTCCATTTGTACAACTGCCTTTTCCATTTTCGTGATAATATCTTCTCGGTCTATAATACCATAAATATTGGTGGAACCTGAGCTAACAACTGCCTGTCTGATATCATGCTTTTCCATTACTGAAAGGGTATCAGAGATTGACATGTCTAACGGAATGGAAATTATAGGTGATGACATTATATCTTTTAATGCGACTTTTTCTGGGTTTTTGTGCAATGATACAACTCTATAAAGTATATCTGTTTTTGAGACCAATCCTATAATATTGTTATTTTCTGAGCCTGAAACAAGAACACAACGAACGGAATTCTCCTTCATTACACTAACCGCGTCGGCTGCTGTCTTATTTTTGTCAAGTATAATTACACTATTATTCTTAGCCGAGTCAGTTGGATTTAGCATAGAAGAAATAGGGAAGGTAGACATAGCTACTATACACGAAGTCCTTGCATTTATTGTTATACCATTGGTCTGTGAGTTCTGCCGTATTTCTAAACAACGTGAGCAAAAAACTCTCGTTATAAAATTGAATGTTTAAATAATTTATGACAATATTAAAAATATGAGTATTCTGTCTTCATGCATGAAAACTATACACCATCTAACGAATAAGTAGTAGGATAGTAGTAAACGTTGATTGACAATTCTCTAATGTCCTTTTCCTTCTAACATGTCGAATACATGTAGTAATCCTGGAAATATGGAATCCAGAGATTGAGAGACGGCTCTCAGACTCCCGGGAAGATTAATTATTACTGTCCTCTCTCTTACTCCAGATATTCCTCTAGACAGCATAGATGAAGGTACCCTCCTCTGACCAAAGGACCGGATTGTCTCTTCTATCCCAGCCAATTCTTTCTGAATAACCTTCCTTGTGGCATCAGGAGTAATGTCACGCGGACCCGCGCCCGTCCCACCTGAAGTCACAACAAGATTTACCCTTAATTCATCACAGAACCACTTCAAACTTGATTCTATTTTCTCAACTTCATCAGCAACTACCTTGTACTCTACAATTTCAAATCCATTTTCCTTGAGCCTATTAAGTATAAACCTCCCTGATTTATCCTCATTATATCCTCTTGAGTCGCTAGCAACAAGAACAGCAGCTGTTAACTTCTGCGGTGTATCGAATCGAGGAAGATTCTTTGTGCCACCCTGTTTTTCTATCACTTTTAGTGACTCGATCGACATTGATTCATCTATTGGTTTTAACATATCATAGATTGTAAGAGAGGCCACAGAAGCAGCTGTTAAAGCCTCCATTTCAACCCCTGTCTTCCACACAGTTTTTACATGAGCCTTGATCACAATTGAACAATCGTTATCATTCAAAGTAAAATGAACTTTTATGTCATCTATCGGGATAGGGTGGCAGTATGGTATTATATCTGATGTCTTTTTTGCTGCTAGGGTAGCCGATACTCTTGCCGCATTGAAAATGTTACCCTTAGGTGTCTTGCCTTCTTTAATAAATTTTGATGTTAGAGGATTTATTCTAATTATTGCCTGTGCGGTTGCCATTCGTAAGGTATCAATTTTGTCGGCAACATCAAACATCCCACCGTCATCATCACTGTTTGCAGGCATTTTACTTGTTTTCGTTGTAGTGATTCCTTTTAATATGGAAAGGGAGTAATCCATTCTTCCAAGTAGCACTCCCTGATTCAGATAGTTCCTTCTTCCATATGGGTGTCCTATCTTTTATGCTGTCAATAGTGTATTTACAAGCTTCAAATGCCTCCCGACGGTGTTCTGTCGTTACGCCAACTACTACACTTATTTCATTAACCGTAAGATTTCCAATACGATGTATTGCTATAAATTTTTTTACATCCCATTTTTTAAGAACTTCGTTTTCAATTTCCATCAATATATTTTTTGCCATTTTTACATATGCTTCATAATAAATTCCAATCACTCTTCCTTTCTCATTGTGATCTCTTATATAACCTGAAAAAAGAACTGTTGCGCCAGCAGACTCATCCCGACATTCTTTCATCACTTTAGAGATATCAATTGGATGGTTAGTGATATCAATCATTATTCTAACATATTCTCCATCAACCCCCACTGATAGGTGGTAGAAGAGCTATTTCATCTTCCGCAGTTATTTCTGTAGTATACATATTAGGAGTATTAACATGATTATCATTTGGTTGCCTTTCAGCCACAATCTTATAATTTACTGCAAGTACGAAAGGAATGCGTTTCAACTGAGGGTAGACTTGTAAGAGTCTCTCTTTAATATCGGTAATTTTTACTGATTTTCGTTCAAATTCTAGTTCTATTTCCCTCTTCCCACCAGATGCCTCTCTTGCTAATGCAAACAACTTAACTTTGAGTGGTTTAATAGCCGACCTTTTTTTTCTTGTCACTTTTTGATTGCTAACCACCTATTCTATGCATCATATTAAGTGAAGGTTCTAACTTATTACCCTTTATGATCCTGATTATGCCTTCAGGTTTTTTCTTCACATTAGCTATCAGTCGTTTCTTAATTTCATGGTCTGAAATTCCTGCACGCAGAATATTTCGTAGATCATATCCTGGCTTTTCAAATAGACAAGTTAATAGTTTACCATCAGAAGTTAGTCTGATTCTGTCGCAACTATTGCAGAATGGTTCAGTAATTGAGGGGATGAATCCTACGATTCCTTTGCCATCAGCAAAACAATAGAGTGTTGCGGGATCAGCGTTTGGCATGTTCATACTATCACTACTATTGGTAGCAGCATTAATAGGTACAATATTTCCTATGTTTTTAATTATTACATTAATCATTTCGTTCTTCGAAAAAACTAAGTTCGTCTGCCATATTCCGTCACCATCCAGAGGCATGAATTCTATAAATCGAACTATATGTCCGCTATTTCTTGCAAATTCAACAAAATCCACGATTTCGTCTTCATTCCAACCCCTGACTATAACTGTATTTATTTTTACTCTTAATCCTACGCTCACTGCTGCATCGATACTGTCCTTTACCTTCTTAAGTCCATCTGTTCCAGTGATTGCCTTAAATCTTGTCGGTTTAAAGGAATCAAGGCTAATATTTACACTGTCTAATCCAGCTTCCTTTAGTCGTTTAACCTTGTCTGCAAGCAAGAGACCATTAGTTGTCATACTGATGGATTTTATCGGGTTTATCCTTTTCAAGGAAGCTACTAGATCTTCTAGATTAGGTCTTAGAAGTGGCTCCCCTCCTGTCAAGCGTATTCTGTCAATACCTAGACTTGCGAGAATGACGACAAGCCTAAAAATTTCATCATAGGTTAGAATATCCTCGTTTTTGAACCATTTAATATTGCCCTGTGGCATACAATATTTGCATCGCATATTGCACCTGTCAGTTAAGGATATTCTGAGCTTTCTTGCAACTCTGCCAAAACTATCTGAGAGTGTAGTTTGTTTAATTGGTAGCTCTAATGCGTTCGTATTCAAACCTTCGCTGTAAGTTTTAATCATTTGAATTTTCACTTACATTTCCTACTCTCATTGCAAATTCTGAAGAACTATTTGCCCATCTTGGAGTCAAGGATATATGGTTAAACTCAAGAAGGTAGAATCTAAATATTGTGTTCTTTGGTTGAATGCTATACCACAATGCCTATTACAGCAGCTCCAAGTGGAAGTATTCTTGCGTATCCATTTCAATATCTTGTACCAATTTTCCATTTATGAAAGTATCTAAAACAATCAAGCTGATAGTCTCGGTCGATATATTGAAATTTCTTCCCCGCGTTAACTCTGGATATCGAATTTTTAAAAGCATAATTTTTCTAAACTTTGCCTTTGACATTGATATCCATCCGACACATTATATGAAATGGATATGGTTTTGTGAATATGAATATGTTGACTTGTCTGGTCTACTGAATAGAACCGACCTTGTTTGGTTGCAGGTACCATATCCAATCCACAGCTCCACCTACGTGTATTGGCAATTTGGAATGATTCATCAGTATAGAATCGAATAAAAAATCCTAGTAAACTAGGAAAACGATGACATTAGTCTTTTACAAAAACTCCATATGCTTCTGTTGCAGAGTAATTAGATTTAAAATGCAACAAAACTTGAATGTCTGGATCTTAAACCTTTACTAATAAATACCTCAATTTCTCTTCACTTAACTATGTCGGAATATGACGAAGGCACGTTTAGATGTACAATTTGTGCCAAGGAATTTCTCTCTAAGGATGAGGCTGACAGACATTTCAAGGATGCTCATTCTGGAGAAAAGACTAATGTGATGGAGTGAAACGAAATTGTATATCCATATTCCTATTCTTACTAAGATTCAAGTCTAACTCAATAATGCGCCTCTCATTACAAATAAGTGCACACTATTTTTTGTATGACATTAGATAGGTTGAGATTGGAGTATTCCACCCCCAGTACGACTTTCATCAGTAAAATTATGCATCTGTCAAGTAGGTTGGATACCCGGGATATTCTTCGGGGAATGAATACGGCTTCGACTTCGAAAGCTATGTTTTTATACTCATTTTATGGAAATTGTTGAGATTCACATCGTCACTAACCCTCGTAGCGTGCTGGAAATGCTCAATAAAATTAAAGGCTAAATTTTAGCTGCAAGTCGAGTTCCAACCCACAACAAAATATTATCCATCTTCATTTGCTTGTTCGGGCATTGGTATTAAAGCTAAAGCTGGAAAAACGACTTATATAAGGCGTAAGAAAAATGATTCTAATTGTGAATTTTCTAACCAATACTATTCTAATATTTCTTAGCTTCTCCCTTTCATATGCTCTTGAAACAGGTCTCAACTCATCAGCCACAGGAAGTTATGGAAACAATATCATACGCTATGCAAATGGAGAAGAACTGGAAGCAAGAGAAATTGACAATTATCCAATCGCATCATCTAACAAAATATCGCTGACAAACACCAGCGATAGAATAGAAGGAACGCTTATTGTTACAAAAAAGGTAATTAACGAAAATAGTGAAAGTAGTAAACCTTCGGATTTTACAATAAATGTGCATGGTAATAATGCCTCGCCGACATCATTTCCAGGTAACTCTTCTGGCACAGTTGTAAAATTAGAAATGGGTATGTATAGCGTAACTGAATCAGGCCCTTCAAATTATAACTCAACCTCTTCAATGGATTGTTCAGGTGCGGTGATGTCAGTTGAAACCTTGAGATGTGATCTAACTAATACCCATCTCAACAACTCAGATGTAGAACCTAAATAGTGGCTCAAATGACTCTAACTATGTCTTCTATGATTAAGGTATTCCTTCATCAAAATCCAGTAACTTTTCCAAAGATTAGAAACATTCTAGTTGCAGGCATAGTTAGCAAGGACTATCGTTTTGGCATTTTTGATATGAATATTAACTTCATTGTTAACGGTTCTTACGAATTCTAGGATAATATATATCGAGGTACTTTTCAATTAGTAGATTGTACGTCGATCATATGGTAGCCAGTTGCACCATTTGGAAAGGGTTCTCTTGCTTCTCCTGTCTGAATTTTCCCGGTTTTATCTGTCGCTCTTACCATGATCCTGTAGTTACCCTTGTTTGCAACATCTAACTCAGTGGTCCAAATAACCCAGCTATATGGAGATAGGGGGTTTTTGATTCTTGCATCTTTCCAGGTAGCCCCGTCATCGGTGCTTACCTGTATTCTTGCCACTCCTCGATCTCCCGCGAATGCAACACCTGCGATTGGTATTTGTTCGCCTACCACAATATTCATAGACCCAATATTTCTAAAAATTTTCCTTATAGGTGCATTCCCTGGAATAACGATATATGAATGGGTATTATACTGTGCGTTATTTGCCCAACCTTTTTTCTGCCAATACCCTTCGTAAACTCTATCAATCAATTCAATCTCCGTTATCCATTTTGGATTCATCATTCCGTATAAGCCGGGGATGATAGCCCTCACGGGATAACCATGTTTGGCATTTAGATCCTCCCCGTTCATACCATATGCCAAAATGGAACCTTCCTGGAGTCCTCTCTCCAGTGGTATGCCTACGTCATAGCCATCTGAGCATCTAAAAACAATATATTTGGCATTGGATTTTACGCCAGATTCCTCGAGGAGACTCTTTAATCTAATTCCATTCCATATTGCAGTACCAATAAAATCGTTGGCTATCTTGTTACTTATACATTCAAGTGTAGCAATCTGGGTGACCGAAGGCTTTGTCTTTAATTGCTCATAAGTAATTGATAAAGGATTACTGACTAAACCCTTGACAACCAGTCTCCATGAATTCGCATCTACAATTGGGGGGACGGGATTAATGTCCACCCGATAGAATAGGTCTGTGGGAGTTATTTCTGAGGCGAGTAACGCGGTAAGCCTTGAGTCCTCAAATCCAGCTGGTCTAGGTTTAGATGCGATCTCTGACGCTAACGGCAAACGCGATTGGGTGCTTTCTCGAGGAAATAGTAGATTATTTAGACCTAGATATAGGAGTGGTACAACAATGACAGAGGCGATCCCTGCCTTAATAATGAGCCTTCGGTTTTGGTCAACTCCTGATATCGAGCCAGATGTCGTATCGGGAGAAGATACTCCTTCTTCGGGTGTAACTTTTGAAGCTCTTGATTTAATATTTTTATAAAAATACGCCGACATAATCCCAAATGCGATCTGAGGTGGGATGAGGTAAATAATTAATGCCTGGATTGAAACAGATTGGATCGTAATATCCGCTATGGCAATTAGTACAATAGAAATAATCAAAATAACAACATAAGATATTACACTTGATGTTGCCGCGGCTGTTAAGAATGAATTACCTGATTTGAACTTGGTATTAATCTTGTAGATAAATAGGCCCAGAATCCCATATACTACAAGATTAACAATTAGAGCACTAATAAATGCAGAATATTTTGCAATGGGACCAAATGTTTCAACAGCTTCTGATTCAATTTCTCCAGGAGTAATCGAAAATAAGGTCTGAGATGCGAGTTCGGGGATGAATATTGCACCAGAAAATGTTCGTAGATATAAGGAAACTGCGATAGCTATGGCGCCACTAAGGAGTCCTAGAAGGAAAAGTGAAGCATAAACATGACTTGACTTATGGACCACAAGAATAGGGTTACGGGGGATGATTTAACTTTTTTTCCAGATTGAATCATGGAAATTGTATTCATAGTTTGGTCATGTATGCACGTTGTGATTAGAGAGTGGATTAAGAACGCCTCGAGAGTAGATTATGTCATTTCCAGCCATGTCACTTGATAGTACGCTCCAATCATCTGTTGTAAACTTCTCTGGACTTGAATCGCAAGTGCCAGCCATAATTGAAAACATTCTGGACCTCTAATCACCAATATGAATTCTGATGAAGGATTATTCTATGGATCTTTGAATTCAGGAAATAATCTTGAAATTAATGGCCATGATATCCTTACCCTTCGATTCACCCACAATTTATCATGATACTATTATCTTTTCAGTATTTCCCCGTTAGTATGATTTTTCAAAACTTTTTTTATTCAGTTGCCAGATGGGCCCTTAGCATCCAGGCCATTTTTTCATGTTTTTCCATTGTCCCTATCAAAAAGTCATTTGTACCCATGTCATGATATTCATCTTCGCACCTATCTGCATCCTTACGTAAAGTCCTAATTATTTGCTCATGGTCAGATAGCAGATTGGATATCATAGTTATATCTTTGGGATAATTTCCAGGCAATTCCTTTAATTTTCCATGATCTAAATATTCGGTATAAGTGCCTAGTGATTTCCCATTGAGATCGCGAATCCTCTCTGCTAGGTCGTCTATGATTTCGTCTAGTGCTTCATATTGTTCTCTAAAGAAAGCATGTCTTTCACTAAAATCTGGTCCAACAACATTCCAATGATAATTTTTAGTCTTTATGTAAAGAATATTTTCATCACACAGTTCTCTATTAAGAATCTCTATAACTCCATGGCGAGATTCTTTTGCAAGTCCAATATCCATCGCGGTTTTACTTTCTCTTATCAGGCGACCAGTTGACTTTTCCATTACCTAATCGCTATGTATTGTGTAACATGCTTTTTTAAGATTTTAGATCACTTAAGGCATTTTGAACTAATGAAAAGCTAATAATAGTATGACTTAACGTATTATTAGCTCTTTTAAGACGTAATTTTTAACGAGATATTCAACGGACACATTATATTGCCCGTGTGCATGACGTTCAAGATTATTATCAATTTTTATGATATAGATGTCAGAATATAGACATACGCATTGCTCCGAGTTGGTTGAAGTTGTTGTCTTGTATCTTAACAAGAAGCTGATACGGGTATATACCCACTTGTTACATTCACTGATATAGATTTGATATTTAGATGGATTTTTTCCAAAAAAATGGCAATATACTTCATAGCTCAAATTTACACGTATTTCATGTTATCTTTATAGTGAGTATGATCAGTAACATTCTCAATGAATAGAGTCTTGGCAGTTTCAACCTTCATATAAGTTGGAGTAGCGGTTCTCGCAGGCTCGGTACAATATGCACAAACAAATCTATGTAGTGAAATCGGTATCCGTTCTAGTGGAGACGTCTACTATGAATTCTACGGCCCCATAGTTATATATGAACCGTAAGAAATCATGGATTATGTTGTTATCCATATGGATGAATCAGGATATAATTAATAAAAGTCATTATTACCAATTATATTAATGACTAATGAAGTCCATTTTTTTAATAAAAAAAATAGAGTGATAAATGTGAGATGAAATTCATGGATTGGGGATATAAGGACATAAAAACAATGTTTGATTCTCAGATAGCATATCCCTGTTAAATGTCGGCGATCAATCAAGGATATGTAAAAATCGAAAGCTACGAATGAAAATGAGAATTAAACTGATGAAGTGAATTATTATAATGCAACAGGATCCGCCTACAAGTGATAATAATGATCAGCATTATATTTTCGGAGTATTTTTCATATCCATAGCTATATCCATAGCTCTGGCTGCTATTATCACAGAAATTGCATCTATTAGCAAAGTGTCAATGTATTATTATCCCATTATATGGATAGGGAGCTTTGCAATTACATTTCTCACATTATTTCACGACAAACGCGGCCTTATGCGTTCTCTCCAGAGCAGAATGAAAAATAGCATTAGATGGCCAGGAAAGGTCAAAGTTCTAAATGGGATATGTTGGGCAGGACCCTTTGCTGCAATAGCTATCTATCCCGCTCTTTTGCCATATTTAGTATTGGTGGGCATAGGACTAGGAAATATTTCCACTTATCTATTTTTAAGGAAGTATAATGGGATAAATCACCGTGAACAACTAATTGTTGGCCTAGTGTCATTAGCTGCAATTCCTGTTACCTATGGAATGCATACGAGTATTATTGCGGTTAAGGAGGATATCGCTGTAATGCTATCTCGAATCTTTGTAGCTTTAGCTTATGCAGTTGGCGGTGTATATGCAATACTCACAAATAATGGACAATAAGATATTTTTAATCTCTATTGTGGAAGCGATGGACTCATATAGCTGCCGACTCTGCTAATGCGATTACTTTAACATTAGTGTAGCTGTGAATTTAGGTTATGATATGTCTGTAGTTTGGAAAGAAGGGGTATAGATTAATAATCCTCATAATAAATGAATTGGTTAGGACATTGAATTGAGAGGTTCGAAAAAAATTCATGCTATTATCAGAAAAGGATCCAACGGCATGCTCAAGGATAAAAATATTCTCAGTTGTGATTTTATTGAAGTACAAATCATTAGAAGGCAGCAATGGCAATTGAAAAATGGTAATGAGTAATGAACGGTGATAAGAAAGGAGATTGGTGTATTGTATCTCTTGATGGAACAATTATCAGAGCCAAAATCATCCACAAGAGCAGAGGAAAATACA
>Ga0193739_1000186_pt1 | contig 17236 bp, 14 predicted proteins | sample L2a2metaG_FD_144926 | JGI IMG/M metagenome (GOLD analysis project Ga0193739, IMG submission 144926) | Soil microbial communities from a riparian zone of the East river system, Colorado, United States - L2a2 | ecosystem: Environmental > Terrestrial > Soil > Riparian zone | place: USA: East River...
GAGGTCGTCGGGCGTCGCCTGATGGGACAGATCGTCGGCCCACGTCCGAAAGAGGTCGAGATCCGGCACGCAGGCGGCTCGATGACGGTGCCGGCCGACGACTACGGCCGCTTCCGTGCCGCGCCGATCCCGCCGGGCCCGATCAGCCTCGCCTGCCGCTTCGCCGGGAGCCGGCGCCCGATCGTCACCAGCTGGGTGACGGTCTGACCTGCGCGCTGTCAGCGCCCCGGCCGAACCGATCAGCTGATGCTCACCAGTAGGGGCACGAGCATCTCGTCAGCGGTCAGCGCACCGTGCAGGCCGATCAGCTTGGCCTCGACCGGGAAGACACTGCGCATCTCGACGGCACAGTCGCCGCCAACCGAGGCGACGACGTCGCCGATCCGGTCGAGTACCCGCCTTTCGACCGCACCGAACCAGCCAGAGGTGACAGCCTCCTCGCGAGTGAGCACGTCGGCGCGCCCGCCGAGAACGCTCCGCCAGCCCGCGAGCACGTCGGCGGCCGCACCGGGCTCGGCGTAGACGTGCCGGAACCTGGCCTCCCCCCCGACCAGGACGACGCCGTCGCGGAGCGCCGGCTGGTCGTCGACGTCGACCCGGGCGTCGGGCTCGACGTCGACCATGCCGTGATCGGCGGTGACGAGCAGGACCGTGCCTGCCGGAAGGGCGTGGTCGACCTCCTCGGCGAACCGATCGACCATGGCCAGCTGGTGCCGCCAGGCCGCGGACCTGCAACCCGCCTTGTGCCCGGTGAAGTCGAGGTCGCCGTCGTAGACGTAGACCAGGCAGGGCTCCTTCGCGGCGCCGGTGGCAGCGGCCGCGACCCGCTCCCCGAGGCTGTCGGCCCCACGGAAGCCCGGGCCGCGCAGGCCTACGGTCGTCAACCCGGACGAGCGGAACCGACGCTGCCCGACAACGGTGACCGCCACGCCGGCCCACCCGGCCCGCTCGAAGACCGTGGGATGCGGCTGGTAGGCCACCGGGTCGACCGCCGGGTTCCACTTGAGGGCGTTCAGTAGTTCGGTGGTACCGGGCCGCCGCGTCGTGTAGCCGAGCACCCCGTGCCGTCCCGGCGGCAGGCCGGTGCCGAGGCTGGTCAGGCTGGTCGCGGTGGTGGTCGGGCTACCGACGGTGATCGCCCGCCCGGACAGCGACGCCAGGAACGGCGCCTGCGCCGGGTGCGCGCGCAGCAGGTTCCAGCCCAGGCCGTCGACGAGGAGCACGCAGTAGCGCCGCGCGGGCGGCAGCCCGAGCGTGTCGTGCTCCCCGGTGACGCCGAGCGCGCCGAGCACCGACGGCAGGAGGTCGGACAGTGACGCCTCGCCGTACCGCGGCAGGATCAATCCGTCGGACGGCGGGACGCCGAGGCTCACCGCACCTGCACGGTGGCCACCGACAACGTCCGGGCGAAGGTGAGCATGTCCTCGACCCTGCGCCCGCCGTCGGCGGCCTCGCTGACCCGCAGGGAGAAGTCGTCGGAAGTGAGCGCACCGGTGTAGCCGTGGTCGGCCTCGCAGTCGGGATCGCCGCAACCGGCCGGCTCGAGGTCGACGCGGCTCATCGCTCCCCAGCCCACCGTGAGCACGACCTCGCGGGCCGGGTCGCCGGTCTGGTACGACGCCGGCGAGGTGACCGTGCGGCTGACCACCACGGAGGAGACCCGGTCGAGCGGCACAGCCTCGGTGGAGGTTGTGGCGTACGGCACGGGATGGCTGTCGTCCGAGGGGTACTCGTCGGTGTGCCCGACCACCAAGCGGGTCGGGGTGAGCACGAGGACGCTGACGTGGCGGCGGAGCTCGTCACGGTCGAAGTGTGGTTCGTGGTGCACGACGTAGGACTGGACGGGCTCGCCCGCCAGTGCGGTCTCGAGCGTGTCCGCGACGAGGTTGGGGTAGTAGCCCGCCTGCTGGATGGCCAGGCGAAGCCCATCATGGGTACCGGTGTCCGCCATGGCCTCCATCCTTGCACGCGTGTTCAGGCCAGCCGCCTCGTATACCAGTGCGAGCGGGGGTCCGGCGGTGCCACGTGGGCCGATGCGTTGACGACGGCGAGGCCCTCCGTGCCCACGAGCACCGGCCCGAGCTCGACGTCGGCGACCTCCGGGAGGTCGTCGGTGAGCCTGGACACCCGGTGGAGGAGATCCTCTACCGCCCTCAGGTCGGCCACCACTCCGCCGCGGTAGCCCAGCAGCAGCGGCGCCGCCTTGACCTCACGCACCATCTCGGCGGCGTCGAGGTCGGTCAGCGGCGGGATCCGGTACGAGCGGTCCCCGAGCAGTTCCGTGGTCACACCGGACACTCCGAACGACACCATCGGGCCGAACAGCACGTCCTCCTGGGCGCGGACGGTCACCGGAATACCCGGCGGCGCCATCGGCTGCACGACGAACCCGGCTCTGGCCGGGTCGGCGAGCTCCCGGGACATGGTCGTCCACGCGTCGCGCATCTCGTCCGGATTGTCGATGTGTCGCCAGACGTCGGGGAGATCGGGGCGGTGGCGCAGGTGCTGGTCGGTGGCCTTGAGGACGACGTCCCACCCCAGCCGCTCACCGGCGCGGACGGCGTCGTCGACTGTCGCGGCGGGCACCATCTCCAGCAGGGTTATCCCGTAGCTCGCCAGCAGTGCCGACAGTGCGGGCTCCTCCAGTGGGCCACCACCGGGGCGCCCGGCGAGCTCGCCGGCGACCAGCGTTCGGGCCGCGTCGACGTCGCATCCGTCGATCGGCGGCACCTGACCGCGCGGCTGGGCACGCCACTGCGCGTACGACGTCGCGTGCGCCAGCGCCCGCGCGGCCTCCTCCGGTGACGGGTAGGAAGGCACCGACCCGCGGCCGGTGACACCACGTTCGTCGAGCAGGCGCAGGGCCTCCGGCACCCCATGGCTGCCGAGGAACGTCGTCACCACGGGTTTGGTGCTACCGGCGGCCACCGCAGCCAGTACGCGGGCGACCTCCTCGGCGCGGCCGGACTCCAGCGTGGGCGCGAAGACCACGACCACCGAGTGGACGCCGGCGTCGTCGACGAGCTGGGTCAGCGCCTGCTGGAAGTCGGCCGTCGTTGCCCTCGGACCGAGGTCGCGGGGTGTGCCCACGACCTCGAGCCCTGCAGAGGTGGCGGCGTCGGCGGCGAGCAGCCCCAGCGAGTCGGAGTTGCCCACGACCGCGACCCGCCTGCCCGCGGGCAGCGGCTGGAGGGCCAGCACCTGCGCCACGTCGAACATCTCGGCGAGTGTGTCGACGCGGATCACGCCGGACTGACGGAACATGGCGTCGAGGGCGGCGACCGGCGCGTCGGTCAGCCGCACGGTGTGTCCGAGCGGCACGCCCTGCGTCGAACGCCCGCTCTTCACCGCCACCACCGGCTTCTCGACCGCCACCCGGCGAGCGAGGCGGGAGAACTTGCGCGGATTGCCCAGCGACTCGATGTAGAGGAGGACGGCCTCGGTGGCCGGATCGTCCTGCCAGTACTGGAGCAGGTCGTTGCCCGACACATCGGCCCGGTTGCCCGCGGAGACGAACGTCGACAGGCCCAGCCCGCGGGTCGCCACGGCCTCGAGGATCGCAATGCCGAGGGCGCCGGACTGCGAGAAGAAGCCCACCCGGCCGGGAGCCGGCACGACCGGTGCCATCGACGCGTTCAGCGAGTACGCCGGATCGTTGTTGACGATCCCCAGGCAGTTGGGGCCCACGACTCGCATTCCGTGCGACCGCGCGATCCTGACCAGCTCGGCCTGCCGCTCCCGGCCGTCGGCGCCGGTCTCGGCGAAGCCGGCAGACACCACCACCAACCCCTTGACCCCCTTGGCCGCACAGTCGTGCACGACGTCGATCACCGCCTCGGCGGGTACCGCGACGACGGCGAGGTCGACATCGCCGGGCACGTCCCGGACGCTCGGGTAGGCCGCCACCCCGAACACCGCGGTCGCACCGGGGTTGACGGCATAGACCGGACCGGTGAAACCGCCGCGGACCAGGTGCCGTACCAGCGCCTGGCCGACCTTGTCCGGGGATCGGCTGGCGCCGATCACCGCCACGGAGCGCGGAGTGAGCAGCCGCTTGATCGAGCGGGCCTCCGCGCGGTGCTCGCGGGCCGACATGACCTCGATCGAGTGGTCGGTCGGGCGGATCTCGAACGCGACATGGACCACGCCGTCAGCAAGCCGGCTCGCCATCGTGTAGCCGGCCTCGCTGAACACAGTGATCATCTTGTCGTTCTGGGGCAGGGTCTCGGCGACGAACTTCCCGATTCCGCGCTCGCGGGCGGCCTGTGCGAGGTGCTCGAGCAGGATGCTGCCGACGCCCCGGCTCTGGTGCGCGTCCTCGACGAGGAAGGCGACCTCGGCTCGGTGTGCGTCGAGCCGTTCGTACCGGCTCACCGCGATCATGTCGTCGCCGATGAGCATGATGAGCGCCACCCGGTCGGCGTGGTCGACGTGGGTGAACTTCTCCACGTCGCCGGCGGACAGCGTCGGATAGGGCGCGAAGAACCGGAAGTACTTCGACTCGTCGCTGACCCGCCCGTAGAACGCGACCATCCGTTCGGCGTCGTCGGGCCGGATCGGCCTCAGGTGGGCCGTCGCCCCGTCGGAGAGAACGACGTCGGCCTCCCAGTGCGCCGGATACGGCGCGGCCGGCGCAGGCCCGTCCACGGCACCGACAGTAGCGGCTGGGCATCCGCCCGGAGCTCAGCGAGCGTCGGCGACTCCGGTGAGGCGGCAGGCGTCGGCCCAGGCCGGCGCCGCCGGCTCGAGGTGAGCGCGGTCTGCGGGGCCTGTCCAGTCCGCGACCACATCGATCGCCTGCACGAGCATCTCGCGCAGGAGAACGTCGGGGTCGGGTACGCACGACCTCGCCATGCCATCGACGGCGCAGCGGACGGCGTGCGGGGCGGCCCGGCGCCGGAAGCCCTTGAGCCGGGTGCCGAGGTCGCCGGTGAAGCTCTTCGCCCACTCGGCCGCGTGCGGAACTCGCTCCAACGCCCGGCGGCTGTCGTCGTGGAGGCTGCCCGCAGGCAATCCGTCGAGCTCCGCCAGCACCCGCTCGCACACGAGAACCGACACCGCCATCACACGCTGGCGCTCGGCAGCCACGACCGGCAGTGCCAGCGTCGCGGAGCGAAGAGCGATCAGCGCGTCGACGTGCGGGTCGTCGCTGGTCAACCCGATCACCGAGGGGATCAACCCGGCGAGCCTCGGCCGGCCGTCGTCCGAGGTGTAGTCGTTGACCAGCCGCGCGACACCGGCCAGCAGCGGGTGGGTGCAGTCGGGATGGTCGCTCCAACGCTCCCCGGCCAGGTAGGACGCCAGCTCCATGAAGCACGCGCCCTTGCGCGGACTGCGGTGCTTACCCCGCGACAGCATCGGGAGCAGCTCGGGCACGTTGTTCGCGTCGGTCGACATGACACGTCTCCCCAGGATCGCCAGACCTGATGCGACCTAGTCTGCGCTCTGACCGGCGTCCACGCCACTGTGCTCGGGACACCCGCCTCTGCGCGGGTCGGTGCCCGGCCGCCCCGCCGCCGCGGGCCAGAATGGGATCGACCCCGAATCGTCGTGAGGAGCACCACCGCGATGGCCCGCCGGACGACCAGGAACCCGCCGCCCGAAGACGTCGAGGAGACAATCCTCGACGTCGACGTCACCGAGGAGATGCGCGGCAGCTTTCTCGAGTACGCCTACTCGGTCATCTACTCCCGCGCCATCCCCGACGCCCGCGACGGCCTCAAGCCGGTACAGCGGCGGATCCTGTTCCAGATGAACGAGATGGGCCTGCGCCCGGATCGTCCACATGTCAAGTGTGGGCGCGTGGTCGGCGACGTCATGGGCAAGCTCCACCCGCACGGCGACGGCGCCATATACGACACGCTCGTACGGATGGCGCAGCCGTGGGCGATGCGGGTCCCACTGGTCGACGGCCATGGAAATTTTGGATCCATGGACGACGGTCCAGCGGCATACAGGTACACCGAATGCCGGATGGCGGACCCGGCAACGCTGCTCACCGGGTCGCTTGACGAGGACGTCGCCGACATGGTGCCCAACTACGACGGCACCTACGAGCAGCCCGAGGTGCTGCCTGCGGCCTTCCCGAACCTGCTGGTCAACGGGGCCAGCGGGATCGCCGTCGGCATGGCGACCAACATGCCGCCGCACAACCTCGGCGAGGTCGTGGAGGCAGCACGGCACCTGCTCGCCCATCCCGACGCCACCCTCGACGACCTCATGCGGTTCGTTCCCGGGCCCGACCTGCCCACCGGCGGCCGGATTGTGGGGCTGGACGGTGTCCGCGAGGCGTACGAGACCGGGCGCGGCTCGTTCCGCACGCGGGCTGCGGCGCGGATCGAGAACATCACCGCCCGGCGTCAGGGCATCGTGATCACCGAGCTGCCGTACGCGGTCGGACCCGAACGGGTCCGCGAGCGGATTGCCGACCTCGTACGTGGCAAGAAGCTCCTGGGCGTCAACGACGTCGAGGACTACACCGACCGGAACACCGGCCTACGCCTCGTTGTCGAGCTCAAGAGCGGATTCGTCCCGGAGGCCGTCCTCGAGCAGCTCTACAAGCTCACGCCGCTCGAGGACTCGTTCTCGATCAACAACGTCGCCCTGGTCGACGGCCAACCCCGGACGATGGGCCTCAAAGCGCTCCTCGAGGTCTTCGTGGCGCACCGCCTGGAAGTGGTGCGTCGCCGGTCGGAGTACCGCCGGAGGAAGCACCGGGACCGCCTGCACCTGGTCGAGGGTCTGCTGGTCGCACTTCTCGACATCGACGAGGTCATCCAGGTCATCAGGTCCTCCGACGACGCGACGGTCGCGCGCGACCGCCTGATGTCAGTATTCGATCTGTCCGAGGTGCAGGCCCGGTACATCCTCGACACCCCGCTGCGCAGGCTGACCAAGTTCGACCGGCTCGAGCTCGAGCACGAGGACGAAACGCTGCGACGCACGATCGCTGAGCTGACCGCGATCCTCGACGACCCGGCCGCGATGCGCCTGTTGGTTTCCGACGAGCTCGCCGAGGTAGCCGCGGCCCACGCCACACCTCGCCGCACGGTCCTGCTGGAGTCGGCCGGGCAGCCCGCCGTGGCCGTAACGACCGCACTCGAGGTGACCGACGATCCGTGTCACGTCCTGCTGTCGTCCACCGGGCTGCTGGCGCGCACGACATCGGACGATCCGTTGCCGGAAAGCGGCAAGCGGGCCAAACACGACGTCGTGGTTTCGTCCGTCGGTACGACCGCGCGTGGCGACATCGGAGTGGTCACGAGCGCCGGGCGGCTGGTGCGACTGCCCGTACTCGACCTCCCGGCGCTTCCTCCGACGGCGCAGGCGCCGACATTGGCCGGTGGGGCTCCGCTCACCGAGTTCCTCGAGCTCGGCCGCGACGAAAAGGTGCTGTGCCTCACCTCACTCGACGACGGCTCCCCCGGCCTCGCACTCGGCACCGAGCGGGGCGTCGTCAAGCGCGTCGTCCCCGACCACCGCGCCAACAAGGACGGCTGGGAGGTCGTCCGCCTCGACGAGGGCGACCGGATCGTTGGTGCGGTCGAGCTTCGGACCGGTGACGAGGACCTGGTGTTCGTGACCTCCGACGCCCAGCTGCTGCGATTCGCAGCGGCGTCAGTCCGGCCCCAGGGCCGCGCGGGCGGCGGCATCGCCGGTGTGCGGCTTGCCGCGGGTGCCCGGGTGGTCCACTTCGGCGCGGTCGACGCCGGGCGCGACGCGGTCGTCGTGACGGTTGCCGGTTCGTCTGCTGCCCTTCCCGGAACCCAGCCCGGCACGGTCAAGGTCGCCCCCTACGAGGACTACCCGGCCAAGGGTCGGGCCACCGGTGGTGTGCGCTGCCACCGGTTCCTGCGCGGCGAGGACACCCTGCTGCTGGCGTGGGCAGGTGCGTCACCGCCGATGGCCGCCGCCGGGAGCGGGGTTCCGATAGCGCTGCCCGAACCCACCGGACGGCGCGCCGGCTCCGGCACACCGGCTCCGCAGGCCATCGCCGCAGTCAGCGGGCCGCCGGGTCAACGGTGAGCGATGCGCGTCACGTGCTGAAGTAGTCCGCCATCCGACGTTCCATCTCTTCCGGGCTGACGTCCTCGACGTGTTGAGCCAATCCCCACTGGTGGCCGAAGGGGTCCTCGATGCGCCCCCCTTTGTCACCATAGAACTGGAGCTCCAGCGGGAAGATCTCCTTGGCCCCGGCGGCGATGGCTCGCTCCCACATGGCATCGACGTCGTCGGTGTAGATGAACATCACCACCGTCGTTGCCCCAGCCGAATGCGGCGACCGGGTCGGTGAATCGGGGGACTCGTCGGCGAGCATGACGATGGTGTCACCGATCTTGATCTCGGCATGAGCCACCCGGCCGTCGGGATCGGTCATCGGAGGACCGGTCTCTACGGCTGCGAAGGCGTGCACATAGAACTTGATGGCATCAGCGCACGGGCTGACTATCAGCGAAGCCGTCACCGAACCGTACTGTTCGGGCACTGGATCGACAGGCACGATTGGCCCTCCTCATCTATCGTCGTCATTCCCCGAAGCTATTGCCGTCTGGCTCTTCGGGCTTGTAGGCGTTGACCGTGAACACACCACCTTGCGGATCGCTCAGCACTGCAGTCCTGACCGGACCTGCCTCGAACGGCGGCGTCAAGACCCTGCCGCCGAGCTCAGTCGCCGTGGCCGCAACACCATCGGTGTCGGCGACCGAAAAGGTCACGCTCCAGTGCGACGGGACGTCGTCAGCTGACTGGTCCCTCGTCATCGGCTGCATCCAGCCGATGCAGTCCGAGAAGCCGGGTGGCGCGCCGTGCTCGGCATGCCGGCGCCGCACGTCGGGATCGAACCGTTCGAGGAAGTCGGCGTATCCCGGGAGCCGCACCATGGTCGACTCGCCGAATCCCATGTCCAGCGTGTCGGTTTCCCAACCAAACACCGACCCGTAGAAGGCCTTCGCGCCATCGAGGTCACGGGTGCTGAGGTCGCTCCAGTTCCACGCGCCGGGTTCGTTGACCGCCTCGGCGCCCCGGTGAGTTCCCGCCTGCCACAGGTAGAACACCGCGCCGGACGGGTCGGCACAAGCCGCCGTCCGCCCGGCGTCGTCGACGTCGAACGGCTCGGTGACCACGCGACCTCCGGCGTCCTTGACACGTGCGGCTGTGTCTTCGGCGTTGTCGACCCAGACGTAGGTGTTCCAGACCGGTGCGGGCGACGCGGCCTCCGGCTGGGACGAGACGGCGGCGACATCGCGTCCGCCAAGCCGGGCGACGAAGTATCGACCCGGCGCGTCGGCCGGCATGCGATCCTCGAACTGCCACCCGAACACACCACCGTAGAAGTCCACCGCGGCCTCCGGGTCGGGCTGCATGGCGTCGACCCAGCACGGGACGCCGGGCGGGTACCCAAATCGCTTGAACACGTGCCTTCGCCTCCTCAAGACGTACGCGAACCGTATCGATTCGCACCGTCAAGGTCCCTCCGGGCGGGCGGATGGGTCGGGCACGCATGGGAGAGCGTCGCCTGGCAGGCTGCGACCCATGTGCACGAATCCAGGTCGCGCCGGCGCAGCTCCTGGCGGTGCGCCGAGCGTGAGCGCCGTCGTCGCGGCGGCGCTGCACGGACCGCGGGCGAAGCCCGCGTGAGCGCGTGCTCCGAGCTCAGCCGGCTGCTCGACGAGCCCATGGTGGGGACGGCTCCGGTTGCCGCAACGTGGATCGTGCTGGAACAGCCGGGACCCTGGGGACGCGACGCGCTCATCGAGTCGCATCTCGATCCGGTGCTCGGCGCCGCCCTCGCGACGGCGTCGAGCGCCCACGGTGCTCGGGTTGCGCTCGTGCGCAGGCCAGGACGGCACCCGGATCTCGGCAACCGGTCCCGTCGGGTCTGGATTGCCTCCACCCGTCCCGGACGAACGTGGCTACTGGGCGGATCCGTCGACGACGTCGCCGACCTCGGAGCGCTTTCCTGGAGTGGCGTCGACGCCGGCGACCGCTCGCTGGTGCAGGCGTCGCTGCCGGTCCTGCGGCCCGAGGCCGAGCCGTTGCTTCTCGTCTGCACCAACGCCCGCCGTGACGTCTGCTGCGCCAACTTCGGCCGGCCTCTTGTCGCCGCACTCCGTGAGCCGTTGGCAGGTCGCGTGTGGGAGACCACACACCTCGGCGGCCATCGGTTCGCACCGACGGCCGCTCTGCTCCCCCACGGCGTCGTGTACGGGCGGCTCGATCCCACTGACGCCCTGGAGGTGTACACACAGTCCCGGGAAGGGCGCCAGGTCGGCCGCAGCTATCGCGGCCGCAGCACCTTCGACCGGCCGGGTCAGGCCGCCGAGGCCGCCGTGCGTGAACACAGCGGTGTCGACGGGCTGGACGACCTCGACGTCGCATCGGTGACCGAGCACGAGGACGGTTCGTGGCAGGTCGTCGTCGGGCACCGCGATGGTCGTCGGTTCGCCGTCGCCGTCAGATCCCTTCCGCTGGAACCACCACGGCCGGAATCGTGCCGCAAGGCGGTCGTCCGGCCCCTGGCTTATTTCGCCGACACGCCTGTCCGGCATGAGTGACATGGCCACCCGCACCGAGATCGGCAAGACTGCGCGGCATGACCTCGACGTACGTCGCCGCTGACGGCCGTTACGACCAGATGACCTATCGCCGGGTGGGACGCAGCGGCCTTCAGCTGCCGGCCGTGTCGCTCGGCCTGTGGCACAACTTCGGCGACACGACTCCGATCGCCACCCAGCGGGCCATCCTGCGCCGGGCGTTCGACCTCGGCGTCACCCATTTCGATCTCGCGAACAACTACGGCCCGCCCTACGGATTCGCTGAGACGAACTTCGGGCGGATCTTCGCCGAGGACTTCGCTCCCTACCGCGACGAGCTCGTGATCTCGACGAAGGCCGGCTACGACATGTGGCCCGGGCCGTACGGGGAGTGGGGCTCGCGCAAGTACCTGCTGGCCAGCCTCGACCGGTCGCTCGACCGGATGGGCCTGGAGTACGTCGACATCTTCTACAGCCACCGCTTCGATCCCGACACGCCGCTCCAGGAGACGATGGGAGCGCTGGACACCGCCGTGCGCTCCGGGCGGGCGCTCTACGCCGGCATCTCCTCCTACTCGGCGGAGCGGACGGCCGAGGCGGCGGCGATCCTGCGCGGTCTGGGCACGCCGCTGCTGATCCACCAGCCGTCGTACTCACTGCTCAACCGATGGGTCGAGGACGGCGAGCCTAACGTGCTCGAGACCCTCGAGGCCGAAGGTGTCGGCTGCATCGCCTTCTCCCCGCTGGCGCAGGGCATGCTGACGGATCGTTACCTCGACGGGATACCCGCCGACTCACGGGCTGCCCAGAACACTTCGCTGTCGCCGGACCTGCTCACCGCGGAGGCACTGCGCCACATCCGCGCGCTGAACGTGATGGCAGCCGAGCGCGGCCAGAGCCTGGCGCAGATGGCGTTGGCCTGGGTGCTGCGCGACGAGCGGGTCACCTCCGCTCTGATCGGCGCCAGCAGCGTCCAGCAGCTGGAGGCCAACATTGCCGCCCTCGACAACCTCGGCTTCACCGACGACGAGCGGGCAGCGATCGACCGCGACGCGGTCGACGCGGGAATCAACCTGTGGGTGAGATCCAGCGAGGGATGACAAGCACTCGGCCTGCTGGGTCCGGGCCCGGCATCGTCGCGTCGTGCTCTACCGATGCAGCGAACAGGTCAGGCGCTGCTCGGGGAGCCTGCGACGGCGTCGTGACGCCCTATGCGTCGATGCGGGCGCGGTCGAGTTCGGCCGCGCCCGCGACGATGAAGTCCTTGCGTGGGGCGACGTCGTTGCCCATGAGCAGCTCGAAGACCGCGTCGGTCGCCTCGCCCTCAGTGGCGGTGATCCGCCGCAACCGCCGGGACCGCGGGTCCATGGTGGTCTCGGCGAGCTGGTCGGGATCCATCTCGCCCAGGCCCTTGTAGCGCTGCGGCGGCTGCTTGTACCGCACCAGCTTGCGATCGAGCTCGCGCAGCGTGCGCTGGAGCTCGGCGTCGGTGTAGGTGTAGACGTAGCGGTCCTTGCCCTTGCGCGGGTTGGCCAGCTCGACCCGGTGTAGTGGCGGCATCGCGGCGAACAGCCGGCCGGCCTCGACCAGTGGACGCATGTAGCGGAAGAACAACGTGATCAACAAGGTGCGGATGTGGGCGCCGTCGACGTCGGCATCGCTCATGAGAATGATTCGCCCGTAACGGGCCTGGTCGAGTTGGAAGCTACGGCCGCTGCCAGCACCGAGGACCTGGATGATGGCCGCGCACTCGGCGTTCTTGAGCATGTCGCCGACGGATGCCTTCTGGACGTTGAGGATCTTGCCGCGAATCGGCAGCAGCGCCTGGTACTCGGCATCGCGGGCGGCCTTGCCCGTGCCGAGTGCGGAGTCGCCCTCGACGATGAACAGCTCGGAACGGTCCAGCGCCCCCGACCGGCAGTCGACCAGTTTGGTAGGCAACGCGCTGGTCTCGAGCGCGTTCTTGCGACGGACCGTCTCCTTGTGCAGGCGGGCCGCGGCGCGTGCCTTTGCAGCGCCGACGACCTTCTCGAGCACGGCTGCGGCCTGGGCCTTGTCGGCCCGCTTACTGCTGGTGAGGCGGGCGGCGAGCTGGCGCTCGACGATGCGGGCGACGATCCCGCGCACCGAGCTGGTGCCGAGGACCTCCTTGGTCTGGCCCTCGAACTGGGGCTCGGCCAGCCGCACAGTGACCACAGCGGTCAGCCCTTCCAAGACGTCGTCCTTCTCGATCTTGTCGTCGCCGGCCTTGAGCCGGCGGGCGTTCACCCGGACCTGGTCGCGCAGCGTTTTGAGCAGCCCCTGCTCGAAACCGGCGAGGTGGGTGCCCCCTTTTGGCGTGGCGATGACGTTGACGAACGAGCGCACCTCGGTGTCGTACTCGACCCCCCAGCGCACGGCGATGTCGACCTCACAGTGGCGGTCGACGTTGCGCGGCGTCATGTGCCCGGCGTCGTCGAGCACCGGCACGGTCTCGGTGAACGACTCGGTTCCGTGCAGTCGCAGGGCGTCGCTGACTGCGGTGTCTGTGGCGAGGAAGTCGACGAACTCGGTGATGCCGCCTTCGTGGCGGAACCGCCGCTCGGACGGCTCGGACCCGGCGTCGAGACGCCGCTGGTCACGCAGCACCAGTTCGAGCCCGGGGACCAGGTAGGACGTCTGCCGGACCCGGGTCACGAGCTCGTCGAAGGCGTACGCGGCGCCGCGCAGGAAGATCTGCGGGTCCGCCCAGAACCGAATCCTGGTGCCGGTGGCGGCCTTGCGGACCTTGCCGGTGATGCGCAACTCGGAGTGGTCGGTGAAGGGCGCGAATGCGGCATCGGGCCCGGCTGCGTCGAAGACCCCGGGTTCGCCACGGCGGAACGACATCGCGTGGGTGCGGCCGTCGCGGTCGACCTCGACGTCGAGACGGGCGGAGAGCGCGTTGACGACGCTGGCGCCCACGCCATGCAGTCCTCCGGAGGCGGCGTACGAGCCACCGCCGAACTTGCCGCCGGCGTGGAGCTTGGTGAACACCACCTCGACGCCGGACAGACCCGAGCGCTGATGGACGTCGACCGGGATGCCGCGGCCGTCGTCACGGACCTCGACCGATCCGTCGGCGTGCAGCGTGACCTCGATCGTGGAGCAGTGACCGGCCAGCGCCTCGTCGACACCGTTGTCGATGATCTCCCACAGGCAGTGCATGAGACCCCGGGAGTCGGTGGAGCCGATGTACATACCCGGTCGCTTGCGGACAGCCTCGAGGCCCTCGAGCACGGATAGGTGCCGTGCCGTGTAGGCAGCCCCGCGCGGCGCCGCGGACTTCCGCGACGACCTCGGGTGCGGCGTACCGAGCGGCAGCTCGGCAGGCTCTGCGGACACGGTCGGGGTTCTCCTGTCGGGTTGGGCCGCGTCGCTTGCCGCGGCGCTGCCAGCGTAGTCGGCGCCAGGGAGGTGCCCATCGCGCCGCGCCGCCGCGCTGTGGACAGGTGTGATGCATCTCGCTTCGCTGAGAGCGAAGCGCCTGTGAACGACGCCTCCGGAACAGGGCCGGTCTGTTTTCATGTTGTACGAGATGACCGACCGATCGCCGGGAAGGAGCACCGTGACCACTGCCGTCGTCAGCCCACTCAAGGCCGTCGACCGCTGCGACAGCTGCGGCGCTCAGGCATACATCCGCGTCGTCCTGGCCGGAGGCAGCGACCTGCTGTTCTGCGGCCACCACGGGCGGCGCCACGAGGCCAAACTCCGTCCGCTCGCCGCCGAATGGCACGACGAGACCGACCGCCTGATGGACATATCGGCCACTGCACCGGCCGACGAGCGCTGAATCTGATCACACGACACGGCGAAGGGCCCCGGCCACCTTGGTCGGGGCCCTTCGCCGATTCCTGGCACGATGCCGTGCGTGGAGCCCATCGGACTTGTCCTGGTCGGCGCGGCCATCCTGCTCGGCCTGGTCGGCATCGTGCTGGTCTTCTTCCCCGGACTGCTGCTGATCTGGGGGGCCGTGGTGATCTGGGCGCTGGTCGAGCGCACCGCCCTGGCCTGGGGGGTCCTCGTCCTCGCCACTCTGCTGGCCGTCGCGGGGACGGTCGTCAAATACCTGCTCCCTGGGCGCCGCATGCGCGATGCGGGAGTCCCCAGAGGCAGCATCGTGGTCGGCGCGGTGCTGGGCATCGTGGGATTCTTCGTCATTCCCGTCGTCGGGCTGTTCGTCGGCTTCGTCGTCGGGATCTACCTGGCTGAGCGGGTCCGGCTGCCCGGCCACGCGGAGGCGTGGCCCGCCACTGTTCACGCCCTCAAGGCGGTCGGCCTGTCGATCCTCATCGAGTTGCTCGCCGGCCTGCTGATCGCAGGCGCCTGGCTGCTCGCCGCGATCGTCGGCTGACTGCACCGGCGGCTAGCGCCGTGATCAGGATCGGTGGACGATCGTCGCCGATGCCTGTGCTCCCGCCAGGACGACCACCTCGGCCACCTGGACGTGCGGTGGGCGGCTGGCCACCCACACAACCGTGTCGGCGATGTCCGCTCCGGTGAGCGGCTCCAGACCCTCGTAGACCGTCTCTGCGCGGTCGGCATCGCCGCCGAAGCGGACCACGGAGAAGTCGGTCTCGACCAGGCCGGGCTGGATCACCGAGACCTTCACCCCGGAACCGACGACATCCATGCGCAGGCCGGTGGTGATCCGGTCGACAGCGGCCTTCGACGCGCAGTACACCGCCCCGTTGGGATAGGCCTCCCGGCCCGCGATCGAGCCGATATTGACGATGTGGCCACGTCCGCGGGCGAGCATCCCGGGCAGCACGGCGTGGGTCACGTTGAGTAATCCCGTGACGTTGGTGTCGATCATCCGGTCCCAGTCGTCCGGGTCGCTGTCCTGCAGCGGCGCGAAGCCGGCGGCGAGCCCTGCGCTGTTGACCAGGACGTCGACCGCGGCCCAGTCCGCGGGCAGCCCGCCGATGACGGCGTCGACCGCTGACCGGTCGCGGACGTCGAGCTCGACCGGGTGAGTCGGGACGGGTAGTACGGCCGCCAGATCCTCGAGCCGGTCACGCCTGCGCGCCGCGAGCACCAGCCGGGAACCCTCGGCCGCGAACGCTTCCGCGCAGGCACGGCCGATCCCGCTGGATGCGCCGGTGACCAGCACGCAGGCGTCGCGCAGACTCGTCGCGCCCATGTCAGTCGAGGCCGGCGGGCAGGAGGCACGAAGGAGCGATGTGCATGATCAGGCGCGCGCCTCCCGTAGACGGAATCGTTGTGCGTCCGATGACCCTACCGCCGCACCGGCTGCGAACCGGAGTCGCCGATCGAGATGACCGACAGTCTGCGCTGTCTTGACAAGAGAGTTTGTCGGTGGCACCGTAGCAGAAGCCCGACAACACACAGAGGAGATCATCATGAGAAAGATCGTCGCAGGACTGTTCATCTCTCTCGACGGCGTCATCGAGGCTCCGGAGACCTGGCACTTCCCCTACCTCAACGACGAGATGATGCAGGTGGTCGGATCCCAGATGGCCGACGCGGACACCATGCTGCTCGGGCGAGTGACCTACCAGGACTTCGCCGGCTACTGGCCTCACCAGGGCAGCGACGTCGAGATGGCGGACTACATGAACAGCACTCCGAAGCTCGTCGCCTCGACCACGCTGGACACGGTGGACTGGCAGAACTCGACACTGATCAAGGGCGACGTTGCCGAGGAACTCGCCACGCTGAAGAAGCAGCCCGGCAAGAACATCGCGATCACCGGCAGCCCCACCCTCGTCCGGTCGTTGCTGCGGGACAACGTGCTCGACGAGCTGCAACTCCTGGTCCACCCGATCGTCGTGGGCCGCGGCAAGCGCCTATTCGAGGACGGGTCCGACCAGATGCCGCTGAACCTCGTGAAGTCCACGACGTTCAGCACCGGCGTCCTCTCCCTCACCTATGCGCCGACCCGCGCGTAGGTGCACATAGGTCCTGTTCGTCGGCCCGGTGGGGCGGCTCCGTTCCGGGCTTGCTGCAGGCACCGGAACGGAGCCTCGACGGGATTGGTACCGCCGTGCAGACCACCGTACTGCTGGCCGCGCCGCCGTGTCGGATGTTGCCGAGCTGCTCAAGGGCGTCGCATCACTGTATGGGTGGTGCTTGGCGTCGTTGCACTACTCGTCTTGAGGCGAGTCCTCGTTGGGCGAGGCGGATCCGCGGACCGCCTGCTCAATCTTGCCCCTGCAAACTCCAAAGTGACTTCACCCGGGCCAACACCCAGCTTGCTAAACGCAGACGAGTCGATTCGCACCGCGATTGGCCAGGCGGCGAAGTGTTCGGTCGTTGACCGGTTGCAGCGAAACGCTGATCTCATTGCCAGTGCCCGGATTCTCTGGGTTGATGATCACCCTGAGAACAACACTCCAATCGTCGAGCTGCTCCGCCTGTACGGGGCGGCGGTGGAGACCCCGCGGTCGAATCATGAGGCGCTGGCTCTGCTCAAGGTGCCCGATATGACGTCATCATCAGCGACGTAGCCAGGACCAAGAGGGGTCGGCAGTGACCTAAAGGGAGTCGAGCTGGCAGAACAGGTGTATCGCGGGCGGGGCCAGTCCGTCGTTCTCTTCCTGCGAGATTCGACCCAGCGAGGGTGCCGGGCAAGAGTATCGAAGAGAGGCTTGACCTCGTGATTCCGCTCGACCGGGCAGTGTTTGGGCGAACCAACCGCATGGACGAGGCGCTTCATCTGATCA
>Ga0193739_1000187_pt1 | contig 17205 bp, 11 predicted proteins | sample L2a2metaG_FD_144926 | JGI IMG/M metagenome (GOLD analysis project Ga0193739, IMG submission 144926) | Soil microbial communities from a riparian zone of the East river system, Colorado, United States - L2a2 | ecosystem: Environmental > Terrestrial > Soil > Riparian zone | place: USA: East River...
CGGCCGTTTCCGGGTTGACGATCGGTGAAGCCTGGCTGCAGCGCGACGAGCCCAAGGCGCCCGAGATCGTCGCGAAGTATCACAACGCCGTGGAGCAGCTCGCGCGGGGCGTTCCATTCCCCTATGCCGTCGGACGGGCGGGCTTCCGCTCGCTCGACCTGCTGAGCGACGCGCGGGCGCTCATCCCGCGACCGGAAACCGAGGGGCTGGTGGACCTGGTACTCGGGGCCCGGGGCCTGGGGCCTGGGGGTGTGGCAGCCGACATCGGGACGGGCTGTGGGTGCATCGCGTTAGCGCTCGCCACCGAGGGGAGCTTCGAGCGCGTGATCGCGGTAGAGCGGTCGCCGGAGGCGGCGGCGCTGGCGCGCGACAACGTGGCGCTGGTGCAGCCCCCTCCCCGCACCAAGGTCGAGATTCGTGAGGGGAACCTGCTCCAACCGTTGGCGGGTGAGCGCTGTCGCGTTATCGTGTCGAACCCGCCCTATCTCACCGAGGCCGAGTACGAGGCGCTGGCGCCCTCGGTGAAGCAATTCGAGCCGCGCGAGGCGCTGGTGAGCGGCCCCGACGGGCTGGTGGCGACGCGCGCGTTGCTCGCGGGAGCCGCGGCGCTGCTCGAGCCGGGGGGCGTGCTGGCGTTGGAGATCGACGAGCGACGCAGCGACCCGATACGCGCGTTGGCTCACCAATTCGGGTGGGCGCGGATCGATGTGCACGACGATCTGTTCGGCCGGCCACGGTACGCGTTGGCGTTTGCCCACCCTAGGGAGGCGTGAGTGATCGACGATAAGGCGGAGGAGCTGGGCCGGTTGCTGGGCCAGACGGAGGAGTACAAAGCGGTGCGCCGGGCGAGCGACCGGTTGCGTGAGGACCCGGCGGTGCAGAAGATCATCGCCGAGGCCGAGCAGCTGGCGCAGGATATCGAGCGGGCGGCGCAGCAGGGGCAGGAGCCGACCAAAGAACAGGTCGAGCAGTACGACAAGGCGCTGCAGGCTGTCCAGGGGAATCCGGTGTATCAGCAAATGGTCGCTGCCCAGGCCAACTTCGAGAAGCTGATGTCGAAAATCAACGCTCGGATTTACGATGGCATGAAGAAGGGCTCAGCGAGCCCCATCATCACGCTGGGATGACATTCATCGTCGTGGAGGGCCCGGAAGGGGCCGGGAAGTCCACCCTGACCCGGTGGCTCACAGGCCAGATGCTCGCCGAGGGACGCCGGGTGCTGACGGTGCGGCAGCCGGGCGGCACCCCGATCGCGGAGGCGGCGCGGAAGCTGGCGTTGAAATCGAAGCACGAGATCACGCCGGCGGCCGAGTTGTTCCTGTTTCTCGCGGCGCGCGCGGATCTCGTCGACCGCGTGGTCCGGCCCGCGTTGGACGACGGCCAGGTGGTCGTGGCGGACCGCTACGATCTGTCGACGCTGGCGTACCAGGTGGCGGGCCGCGGCCTACCGCGCGCGGAGGTCGCAGCGGCGTTGCGGCTCGCAACAGGCGGATTGGTCCCCGACTTGACGCTCGTGCTGGACGTGCCGGTGGCCGTCGGGCGGGAGCGCCAGCGGCGGGCCCAGAAGGAGCAGGACCGAATTGAAGTGCAGGACGATGCGTTCCACGAGCGCGTGCGGGAGGCCTACCGCACGGCGACTGGACCGGGGATCGTTCACATCGATGCGAGTCGGAGCAAGCAAGCCGTGCAGGATGCCGCCTGGCGTGAAGTTCAGGCGGTGACTGCACCATCACTGCGAGGCGTCACATGATGCGTCATAAATTTGCTGTCGTTGCCGTCGTGGCCGTGGTCGCGCTCGCGACCGGCGGCTGGTTCCTGCAACGCGAGACCGAGCCCGAGGGATCGGTCTACCAGCAGGCTCGGCTCTTCGACGACGTCCTCGCCCACGTGTCCGACTACTACGTGGACTCGATCGACGAGCGCAAGCTCTACGAGATGGCGATCGACGGCATGCTCGATCAGCTGCAGGATCCCTACTCCGTCTATCTGAAACCCAACGACTTCCGGCAACTAACGGAAGCGACAACGGGCAACTACTCGGGGCTCGGCATTCAGATCGACGTGCGCGACGGGTGGATCACTGTCGTCGCGCCGCTGCCCGATACGCCGGCGGAGCGGGCCGGCGTGCAATCCGCTGACCGCATCATCGCCCTCGACGGCCGCCCGACGGAGGGCTGGAAACAGGACCAGGCCATCCGGGAGCTGCGCGGGCCTGCCGGAACACCGGCCGCGTTGACGATCAGGCGCATCGGCGTCGACAAACCGATCGAGTACAAGCTGACTCGGGCGACGATCCACATCCGCTCGGTGCAGATCGCGATGATGCTCGACGACCGCGTCGGCTACGTGTCGCTCTCGCCGGTGAACGAGACGTCCGCGAACGAGGTGGCGATGGCGGTCGATTCGCTGATCAAGCAGGGGATGAAATCCCTCATCTTCGATCTGCGCGGCAACCCGGGCGGGCTGCTCGACCAAGGCGTGGGCGTCACGGACCTGTTCCTCGATCCCGGCAAGGAGATCGTCGCGACGCGCGGCCGCGCCCCGGGCTCGACGCGCGAGTTCCGCGACGCGAAGGTGCAGCGCTGGCCCAGTCTGCCAATCGTGGTTCTGGCGAACGGCTTCAGCGCGAGTGCCGCAGAAATCATCGCAGGGGCCCTTCAGGACCACGATCGCGCGCTGGTCGTCGGCACGCCCACGTTCGGCAAGGGGCTGGTGCAGTCGTTCTGGCGGCTCACACCGGAATCGGGGCTGAAGCTGACGACGGCGCGCTGGTACACGCCGAGCGGGCGCACGATTCAGCGGGTGACGCGGACCGAGGCCGAGCAGGAAGCGCAAGTGCTGGCGGCGCAGCGGGGGCAGGACGTGAAGGTCGATTCAACGCTGGTGTTCCATACCGATGCCGGCCGCACGGTCTATGGCGGCGGCGGAATCCGGCCCGACCTGTTCGTGGCGCCGGATACCTTCACGGCCGCGGAGCGTGCGTTCACACGCGCGCTGGGCGAGAAGATTCCCGTGTTCCGCGACGCACTTGCGAACTATGCTCTCGAGCTCAAGGAGGGGCGCCGGCTCCCGGCGGCGAATTTCACGGTCACCGACGGTATGGTGGACGAAATCGTGCGCCGCATCCGCAGTAAGGGTGCGCAGGTGCCCGATTCCGTGATCGGCGGCGCGCGCACGCTCATCGCGCAGGAGCTGTCGTACGAGGCGTCGCGATATGTGTTCGGGCGCCCCGCGGAGTTCCGTCGCCGCATGGCCGATGACCGCCAGGTGCAGCAGGCGCTCACGCTGGCCAAGCGCGCCAAATCGCCGCAGGATCTGCTGACCCTGGCCACGACGCCCGCGCCAATCCGGAATCAGTGACCCCCCCCCCGACCCCCGCCCGGATTGGCGCCGGGCTCATCGGGCCCGGCCGGGCGGGGGTCGGTTTGGCGCTGGCGTTGAGCCAGGCCGGCTACGCGGTGCGGCTCCACGGCCGTAAGAAGAAGAAAGTGCCGGCGCCCCTCACCCTCACCGTGGGCGATGGGGAAACGCCGCCCGAGTGGATCGGCGCCACGGGCGTCGTGATTCTCGCGGTGCGCGACGATGGCATCCGCCCGCTCGCTGAGGCGCTCGCCGCGGCACGGGCGATCACCGCCGACCACGTCGTCCTTCATCTCTCCGGCGCCCAGGGCCAGGAAGCGCTCGGCGCCCTCGTCACGAGCCGGGCCGCGCTGGGGTCCCTGCATCCGTTGCAGACGATCGTCGAGCCGGAACGGGCGCCGGCGCGGCTCAAGGGCTCGTGGGCCGCCGTCGAGGGGATGCCGCGCGCGACCCAAGCCGCGGAGCGGCTGGCGCAGGATCTCGGGATGCGGCCCTTCCACATCGCCACGAAGGCGAAGGCGATCTATCACGCCGGCGCGGTGTTCGCGTCGAACTACCTCGTGGTCGTCGAAGCGCTGGCCCAGCGGCTGCTGCGCCACGCGGGGATGACGAACGCGGACGCGTGGGCGGCGTTGCGGCCGCTCGTCGAGGGCACGCTCGAGAACCTGGGTCGTGCCGAGCCGAAGGATGCGCTCACGGGCCCCGTCGCGCGGGGAGATACCGCGACCATCGTGCGCCACATTGAATCGCTGACGTTCGACGACGGAAAACTGTATCGAGAACTGGGGCGCGCCGCGCTGGAGTTGGCGCAGAAGCGGGGGATGGATGAAGCGACGGCCGAGCAGGTCGCCGCCGCCCTGGCTACGGATCTACCACACGTAATCCGGCCGGTGGGGAAAAAGTAAACTCGCGGCCGGGGACCCCCCCGTTTACGACGAGTTTGTCGAGCACCAGCGTCCGGTGTTGTCCGGAGCTCTCTTCGATGTCGATGCGCCGCACCAAACCGTCCTCCCGATCGATCCACACGACAGCTTTGTTATAGGGCAGGTCGGTCGTCTTTGGGACCAACTCGACCACGTCCATCACCCGTCCCGCCACCGAATCGGCGCGGACGTACCGCGCCCGGTAGCGCTCGCGCGGGCGTTCGACGAATTGGGCGATGAGGTTGGGCCCCGTCGTGCCCGCGCTGGGGATGGCGGTGCGGATCACCTGGCCCGGCGTCGTGCTGGGCGTGTAAAGCCAGAGGTGGCGGCCGTCGGCCACGATGCGGTCGCCCTTGGGATGGGTGAAGCGCATCGCGAAGCGACTGGGGCGCATCTGATAGAGCTTGCCGCGCGTCGTGTCGGGCGCGCCGAGCAGCGGGTTCTCCACGACCTGCGTGAACTCCGCGGAGAGCGTCCGAATCGTCTGGTACGTCGCGGAGGCGCGGTCGAGGGCCGGCCCAGGGTCCTGCAGGGTCTGGAGGGCCGCGAGCAGGAGCAGCGCGAGGGTCATGCGCCGACGGCGGCGGGCTCGGCGACGCGGCGACCGATGGCCTCCGCGATGATCCGCACTTCGCGCATCAATTGGGCGAACTGGTCGGGGTAGAGGGTCTGCGCGCCGTCCGAGAGCGCCTCCTCCGGGTTCGGATGCACCTCGACCATGATGCCGTCGGCGCCGGCGGCGACCGCCGCGCGGGCCATCGGGATCACCTTGTCGCGCAGGCCGGTGCCGTGCGATGGATCCGCGATGATCGGGAGGTGGGACAGCTTGTGCACCACCGGAATGGCCGTCAGGTCGAAGAGGTTGCGTGTCATCGTGTCGAAGCTCCGTACCCCGCGCTCGCACAGGATCACGTCGTGGTTCCCCTCGGCCAGGAGGTACTCGGCCGACAGCAACAGCTCAACGATCGTCGCGCTGATGCCGCGCTTCAGCAGGATGGGCTTGCCGCACCGTCCGGCCACTTTCAGCAGGGAAAAGTTTTGCATGTTGCGGGCGCCGATCTGCACGATGTCCGCCATCTCCGATACCCAGCCCACGCCGTCCGGGTCCATTGCCTCGGTGCAGATCAGGAGTCCCGTCTCCTCGCGCGCCTTGGCGAGCAGCTTGAGGCCGGGCCGCCCTAGTCCCTGGAACGAATACGGCGAGCTGCGTGGCTTCCACGCGCCGCCGCGCAGGACCACCGCGCCCGCTTCTTTCACGAGGCGGGCCGCCTCGACGATCTGGCGCTCGGTCTCGACCGAGCAGGGTCCCGCCATCGCCACGACTTCGGTGCCGCCCACGGTCACGCCGCCCGCCCCCCCCAGGCGCACGACCGTCGACTCCGGCCGCCACTCGCGGCTCACCTGCTTGTACGGTTTGGAGACGTGAATGACCTCTTGCACGCCCGGGAGGCCCTCGAGCCGCGACGCGTCCACCCGGCCGTCGTTGCCGACGAGACCGACGGCGGTTCGCTGCGCCCCGGGCATGGGGGCCGCTTGGTACCCCATCTCCTCGACGACCGAGATGACCTTCTGCACCTCGTCCGCCGTGGCTCCATGCCGCATCACGATGAGCACGACTACTTCCCTCCGATGGTGAACTGGTCGCCGTCCCGGGCGGCCGTCACGCGGCCCTCGAACCGCGTCCCCGCGATTTTCGCCGGGTCCGAAGTCTCTACCGGAGGATAGAAGTGCGTCAAGACTAGGTGTTTCGCCTTGGCGTCTCGCGCGAGATCGCCCGCCTGCTCGGGCGTCAGGTGGATATCCATCGCCATCGACGCCGGGAGGGAGCATTCGGCGAGCAGGAGGTCGCAGTCCGCCGCCCAGCGCGACAACTCGCTGCTCGGTCCCGTATCGCCGGTGTAAACGAGCCGCCCTTCCGGCGCGACGAGCGAAAGCGCCACGCTCTCGTCCGTGTGCGGCACGGGGAAGGTCTCGAGACTCACGTCGGCGCCGAGAGGGAAGGGCTCGCCGTCACGCACGTCGAGGATGCCGATCGGAAAGCCGGGATCGAGCAGCCAACCGCCGTATCCCTCGGCGAGCGTGCGCAGCAGCTGGACGACTCCCGGTGGACCGAGGATCACGAGCGGCTCGGTGCGCGGCGGGACCGTCGTGTACTTGAGCGCGTACACGAGCATCGGCAGCTCGCCCCAGTGGTCGGGGTGGAAGTGCGACAGCACCACGTGGCTGATCTGGTGCCACGGGAGCCCGAACTCGGCGAGTCGATGCAGCGATCCCGCGCCGCAGTCGAGGAGGACGCGGACGTCGCCGCGGGCCACCCAATGACAGGCGCAGGTGCGGTGGGCCGAGGGAGCGACGGTGCCGGTGCCGACGGTGACGAGGTCCATGATCACTTTCCGCGGAAGACGATGCGCTTGAACAGGACGATGCCGGGCGCCTTGAGCTTGTAGAGATAGACGCCCGCCGGCAACAGGCGCCCGTCGCCCGCGCGGCCGTCCCACATGAGGCGTGGGTCGCACGTCGCGCCGCCCCCCTGGCCGCGGCCGTAACGTCCCGCCGTCAGAATCGGCGGGAAGTCGGGCCCGGGCACGAACCGCCGCAGGGAGTTGCCCCGCAGGTCGAGAATCTCCACCTCCACGATACCTGTGGTCGAGAGGTCGAACCACAGGCAGGTCGAGTCGCGTCCCGCGCTCGGAAACGGGTTGGGGAAGTTCTGGTAGGCCAGCGTAGCAGCGGGTGTCGAGCCGTCGAGGACGAGGAATGACCCGAGACTCGAGACGAGGCTGGTGTCGGTCGCCGCGTGCACGACGAGGTGCCAGTGGTACGCCGTGTTGCGCTCGAGCGGGTCGGGGATCCGGAACGTCCTGCCGCTGAGGCCCGCCACGCCGAAGTCGGGGACCGGCTCCGACACGCGTTGCACGAACAGGTCATAGGTGAACGGTCCGGGCGGCGTCGCGATCGTCGGAGAGGTCCAGGTGAACGTGGGCTGCACCGAATCGGTCACGGCCCCGGCGGGGTGGCTCAGCGAGGTGAGCGAGGCCCAGGCCGGCACGGCGATCGGTCCGACGATGCCGGTGCTCGCCGTGTCTCCCGTGGCTGCGGTGGCGTCCACCCGCCAGAGCAACGGCTTCCCCGGCTTCAGAGCAACGCGCAGGTCGTAGGTCTCGACGTCGGTGAGGGTCGTGTCGACGAGCGGCGCCCCCCCCGAGTCGCGTGCGATGCGCAGCCGATACGCCACCGGCGTCGCGGAGGGGGGGACGCCGCCCGCCGTCCACGTGAAGGTCGGCGTGACCGACGACAGCGGCCCGATCACCGGTGCGAGCGCGGTGACGCCCGCCGGAAACACCGCGGCGGACGTGACGTCGGGACGTCCCCAGCCGCGGAAGCTGTCGGGCGCGGCTCGGTTCGTCGCCCAGCGGCGAAACGCCGCGCGCAGCGCCATCGGCGCCAGCGTCGGGTGCAGTTGCTTGACGAGCGCGGCGCTCGCGGCGAGGAGCGGCGTCGCGAACGACGTCCCGCCCAGGCGGCGCACCGTGCCCCCGCCCGTGACCACGCAGACGTCGACGCCCGGAGCGGTGAAGTCCGGTTTGATGCGGCCGTCGGCCGTCGGCCCGCGCGAGGAAAAGCTGGCGAGCGTGCCGAGTGAATCTTCGGCGCCCACGGCGAGCACCGAGTCGCCGTCGGCCGGGCTCCAGAGGGTGCGGGCGCCGGGCCCCGAGTTCCCGGCCGCCGTGACGACCAGGATGCCGCGCTGGGCGGCGACGTCGGCGGCGACGGTGGTGACCGCGACGTCGCCGTTCAACTGCGAGGGCGCGTAATTGAATCCGTTATCGAAGATCAGATACGCGAGACTCGTGGAGACGATGTCGACGCCGATTGAGTCGGCCCACTCGAGGGCGGCCACATAATTGTCTTCTTCGACGCGTTGCTCGGTACGCACGTCCTCGGTCTTAGCCAGCAAATAGGTCGCGCCGCGCGCGACACCGTGCAGGCGCCCCGGGACGTCGCCCGCAAAAAGCGACCAGACCGCCGTCCCGTGGCTCTGAGCGGACGGGTCGTCCGCGGGCTCATTGCGCACGATCGTGTCGCCGAACACGAAGTCGTACTGCGCCGTGACGGTGATCCCTGTGAACGCGGCATCCTGCGTATCGAATCCGCCGTCGAAGATCGCGATCCTCACGCCGCTGCCGTCGACCCCGGCATCGGTGAGCGGCCGGAGGCGCAGCTGGCGATACGGCATTTCGGACGGACCGAGCACGGGATCGCCACCCGCGGGGCAGGTGTCGCCCGGCGCGGCCGGTGAGGGCGCGACCAGGCGCTCCAGGCGCGCGCGCGGCGCGAGCCGGAACCGGCCGAGGGGCTGGATGCGGCGCAGATCGGGATCGAGTGCGAGGGTCCGGAGTGCAGCGGTGGGGGCGTCGACGCTCACGGCGTGGAGCCAGCGGCTGCGCACCCGCACGCGCGCGCCAAGGCCGGCAGCGCGCGCCGCCGGGGCGGTGAGCGACACGCCGGGACGCACGAACAGCCACACGGAGATGACGGTATCCCGCGCCCACGCGCGGGGCAGCACGGGAGAGACGGCTGGGCGGGACGCGGGCCGCTGCGCCGAGAGGCTCGCGGGCAGGAGCGCGAGCCAGAGCAACCGGCGCACGGCGCCTACACCGGTTCCATCTGGCCGAGCCGCACGCCGACGATCGTGGAGACGCCGGGTTCCTGCATCGTGACCCCGTAGACGGCGTCGGCCGCCTGCATGGTGCGCGGATTATGCGTGATCACGATGAACTGCGTCTGGTTCTTGAATTCGGCCAGGAGCCGGACGTAGCGGCCCACGTTGGAGTCGTCGAGCGGGGCGTCCACCTCGTCGAGCAGACAGAACGGGCTGGGCTTCGTCAGGAAGATGGCGAAGAGGAGCGACACGGCGACGAGCGTCCGCTCGCCGGACGACAACAGGTGGATCCTCTGGGTGCGCTTGCCGCGCGGCGCGGCGTGAATCTCGATCTCGCTATCGAGCGGCTCGTCTTCGTTGGCGAGGCGCACGTCGCACTCGCCGCCGCCGAACAACGTCTGGAACACGGAGCGGAAGTTGTCCCGCACTTTTCCGAAGGAGTCGAGGAACAGCGCTTTGGCCGTCTGATCGATCTCGCGGGCCGCCTGCTGCAGCGAGTTGCGTGCGGCGACGAGGTCGTCGCGCTGCGTCATGAGGAACTCGAGGCGCTTCACTTCCTCGGCATGCTCCTCCACCGCGAGCGCATTGACGGGGCCCACGGCGTCGATTTGTCCGCGCAGGCGATCGTTCTCCTGGCGCAGCCATTCGATGTCGCCCGCCACCTCGGGCGCTTCGGCCAAGAGGCGGTCGAGGGGCTTGCGCCATTCGGTTTCCACGCGCTCCACGAGTCCGCGCCGGCGCCCCTCGATCTCCGTGCGCTCGAGCTGCAGGCGATGCTCTTCCTCGCCCAGCGCTTGCAGCGCTTTGCGGGCCTGATCGAGCGCCCCCTCGCCCTGCGCCAGGTCGGCCTCGGCGAGGCCGACGTGCGCTTCGGCCTCCTTCGCGGCCGCCTCGAGCTCCACCAGCGCCAGGCGGCGCTCCTGCAGCGCGTCCTGCCACTGCGCGCGCTGGGCCGTCAGCGACGTACTGTCGCGCTCGATCCGCGCGATCTCTTCGGCTCGCGCGGCGGCCTGCTGGCGCGACTCCCCGGCGTCGGCCCCGGCTCGCTCGGCGCGCTCTCGCGCTGCCGTCCACCGCGCCTCCACCTGCGCCGCCTCCACCTGCCACCGCACCCGCTGCTCGCGCGCGGCCTCCTGTTGTCCTTCGAGTCCCTCGAGCCCTGCGCGCTGCGCGCCGAGCTGCTCGTCAGCCCGCACGCGCTCCAGCTCCCGCTCTTGAAGCTCGGCGTGCAGCGTGCCCAGCCGACCATCGACCTCTGTGAGCCGGCGCGTGAGCCGCTCCACCTGCGCCGCGGCTTCCTCACCCTGGCGCCGCGCGTGGATGACCGCCCGCTCCGCCTCGCCCTTCTCGGCGCCCGCCTCGAGCTCGGCGTGGCGCGCGCCTTCCGCGGCGGTACCCGCCGCCGCGAAGGCCGCCTCGGCCGCCGCCAGCTCCTGCACCGCGCGGTCCAGGGCGGCGCCCGCGCGATCCCGCGCCGCGGCGGCGTCCCGGACTTCCTGCTCCAGCGTCTCGAGCTCGGCGCGCCGCTGCAGCGGTCCAGCGCTGCTCCCGGCCGCCGTCGTCCCACCGTCCAAGAACACGGCGCCGTTGGCGCGGCGCAGCGCGCCGCCGGGCAGGACTTCGTGTCCCGCGAGGAGCGCCCGCACCCACGCGGCCGCCGGGCCGTCCACGCGCAGCTCGTCCTTCAGGGGGTGGCCGTCGGCGGCGAGGCGCGGCCCCGGCACGCAGGGGAGGAGTACGAGGGGCCCGGGCTGCGCCTCCGCGTGCCAGGCGCGGATCGCCTCGATGGCCGACGCATCGCGCACCAGCACGGCGTGGAGCCACTCGCCCAGCAGTCGCTCGGCCAGCTCGGCGTCGCGCCGGCTGGTGCGGACGAAATCGGCAAGCGGGCCGATGACGGCGTCGCCGAACCCCTGGCGCGCCTTGAGGAGTGCCTGTGCGGCGGGAGCGAGGCCCACTCGCTCGCGGTCGAGCTCGGTGAGCGCGTCGCGCCGGGCCTCGAGCTGCGCCAGCGCTGCTTCAGTCTGGCGCCGGGTGGAGCGGGCCCCCATCTCCTGCTCCTGGAGCGTGGCAACCTGGCGCCGTGCGTGCTGCAGCACCTCGACGGCCCGGACTGCCGCTTGGGCTTCGCGCGCGGCGCGCTGGGCCACCGTATCGGCTCGACCTGTCGCGGCTTGTGTCGCCGCCTCGCGCGCCTGGCGCTCACCGGCGGCGCGCGCCAGCTGTTCGCGCAGCTCGGCGCCTTCGCGCTCCAGGGCCGCGCGCTCGCCTTCGAGCGCGCGCGCCGCCTCGGCGCGGCGCTGCAGGACCTCCTCGAGGTCACGAACCGCCGTGCGCTGCGCGGCGAGCCGGCCGCGCACGTCGTCCTCGTGCTCCGCCCGCGTCCCGAGCTCGCCTTGCACGGCCGCCAGGTCGCGCTCGGCTGCGGCGCATTCGGCCGCCGCGGCTTCACGCTCCCGCTCCGCCTGCGCGGCGCGCCGCTCGCCCTGATCCCGCTCAAGGGCCGCGGTCTGACGCCCTGACCCGCGTTGCCGAGCCGCTCCGCCGCCAGCGCGAGGTCGCTCTCCAACCGGCCGACCTCGAGCTTCCCGTCGGCGAGGCGGCGCTCCACTTCGGTGCGACGCGCCTCGGCCGTGTGCCGCCCCTGCACGCGGGTTTCCCGCTCGCGCTCGGCGTCGGTCAGGCGCCCGCGCGCGGCAGGCAGCGCCTCGGCCAGCTCGCGCGCCCGTACGCCCAGCGAGCCGAGCGCGAGGTCGAAGTCTTCGATCTCACGCCGTACCAGCGTCAGCGCGACCCCGAACCGCTCCTCGATCATTTTGCCGTAGCGCTCCGCACGGCCGCGCTGCCGCGCGAGGCTCCGCACCTGCGTCTGCACCTCGCTGATCAGATCCTCGATCCGCGCGAGGTCGGCCGCGGTCTCCTCGAGCCGCCGCTCGGTGCTCTTCTTACGGTCGCGGTACAGCCCGATCCCCGCCGCTTCCTCGAACAGCGCGCGCCGCTCTTCGGCTTTCTCCGAGAGCAGCGCCTCGATCATCCTCGCCTCCATCACGACCGCGGCGTCTGCCCCCAGTCCCGTCCCGCGCAGCAGGTCCTGGATGTCCCGCAGCCGCACCGGCGACCGGTTCAGGAGGTACTCGCTCTGGCCCGAGCGCGACAGGCGACGCGTCACCACGACTTCCTGGTAGGCGATCGGCAGCGTGCCGTCCGAGTTGTCGAAGACGAGCGACACTTCGGCGACGTTCACCGGCCGGCGCCCCGTGGACCCCTGGAAGATGACGTCTTCCATCTTCCCGCCCCGGAGCAGCCGCGGCGACTGCTCGCCCAGGACCCACCGGACGGCGTCGGAGATGTTGGATTTGCCGCAGCCGTTCGGGCCCACGATGGCGGTCACGCCGGGCTCGTAGGGCAGCTCTACCGACCCCGCGAACGACTTGAAGCCCGACAGCTCCAGCCGGCTCAATCTCATTGTGCGGTCCCCACACGTGGGAGAAGAGTGGCGCGCACGCGGGCGCGCGTCAGCGTCGCTTCGGTGAAGGCAGCTTGTTCGCGGGTCTCAAAGGCGCCGATCAGCACACGGCTGCGCCACCGGACCGCGGGCAGGCCGCGGCGGCGCAGCGCCGCGAGCGAGGTATCCGTCGCGGGCGCGAAGGAATACGGCGCGCGCAGCAGGTCCCCGATGCCGCGCGCCGTCGTGCCACGGCGCCACAGCTCGGCGCGCGCCGCCGCCGCCGCTTCGCGCGAGGCGTAGGAGCCGGCCAAGACGCGATACCAGACGGTGCCGGCGCCGCTCTGCTGCACCGGGGTCACGAGCGCGGCGATCCCCGTCTCGTCGGCCAGTTGATCGGCGTGCGCGAGTGCTTTGGCGGCAGTGCCGTACGCGGCGAGCTGGATCGTCCAGCCGAGCGTGTCGGCCCGGGGGGGCGGCGCCGCCATGGTCGTGGATTCGGGCGCCGAGACGGACGAGGCGGGCGTTGCGACCGGTGTCCGTGGCGTCGGCTCTCGCGAGGGAGTGAGAAACGATTCTGTCGCGGTCGCGAACAAGGCCCAACCGCCCACCGCCGCACCGGCCAGGACGAGGGTGACCACCGCGGCGCGCGCTCCGCGCGGCCGATGGCTCGGTTCCGGTAGTGGGTCGAAGGTCGGTGTGGCGCTCGGCGTCGGCATCCAGCGATCGCGCGCCACGCCCAGGATCGGCGTGCCGCGTTCGACGACGGCGGCCAACTCCTGGCCGACGGCGGATGCGGGGTCCAGTCCCTCGGGCGCGAGCACGATCGCTCCATCCGCCACCGCGGAGAGTTTCCCGAGCCCCGGCGCGGAGATAAAGAGCAGGAGCAGGGCCCCCTCGGAGCGAAACCCGGCCTGCAGTTTGCGCCAGCGCTCGTGTGCATATAAGTCGCCGGCACTCGCCGTGTACGACCCTGCGCCGATGAAGAAGACGCCGTCCACCTCGTGCGCCGCCTTGGCCAGCGACACTCCGTACTCGAAGGCGTCCACGATACCGTCGCTCGGGGTCAGGCCCACGGTCTGGTGCAGCGACGGGTCTTCGACGCCCAGGTCCACGAGCGCCACTCGGCGCCCGCCCCGCGCCGCGATGCGCGCGATGTCCCACGCCGCCTTCGCGGCCCAGACGAGGTCGGCGGTTGTGGGGACGAGCGCGACGAGTGCCTGCGATTCGACCAGGGGAGGAATCAGGTGCCCGAGGCGCGAGAGCGGCAGCTGGCGCGGAGTCGTCACTGGCCGGGCTGGTAGATCCAGAAGGGTCGGCCGAGCTTGCGTCCCGTCGCCTCGGCCTGCGCGCGCGTCGCGTACGGGCCGAGCACGACGCGGTAGCCGTCGTCGGGCCCGTGGGGCGGCAGCACCCGCGCGGCGAGGCCGGCGCGGATCAGGTCCTGCGCGAGGCGCCCCGACCAGTCGGGATTCTGAGAGGTCGACACCTGCACGTACAACGGACCCTCGGCGCCCACAGTGTCGGCCGCGGCGGCGTCGGTGCTCGTTGGCGTCGCGCCGCTGCCGCGCGGCAGCCACGACGAGAGGACCCAGAGGTCCGCGGCGCCCTTGTCCACGTGGCCGGTTTCCGTCAGCGAGTCGGGCCGCACGGCGACGACGTCGTCATCAAGCCGGTAGAGGAGCACGCCGTCGGGAGAAACCGCGGGGAGGTCGGCTTGCCACGCCGTGGCGATCGCGCCGGTGTGCCGTTTGATCGGCAGGTCCACGATCCACGTCGAGTCGCCGATTGCTGGATGCGCGAGCAGCCACCGTCCCAGCGGATCGAGCCGCAGCGCGGCCGCGGGGCCGGGGAGGGCGACGCCGTCGAGCTCGCGCCGTTCGTAACGGTCGATCACCGCGAGACCGAGGGCGCCGCGCCGAGCCACATAGATGCGGTGCCCGGACGGCGAGAACGCGAGCGCGCTCGGCTTGTCCGGGAGCCGTACGAACGTCGGATCGCGGCGGCCCAACGGATCGTAGAGTGCCACGCCCGAGTCGCTCGCCACAGCGACCAGGTCGCCCCAGCGCGTCGCCGCGACGTCTCCGCCCGCGGAGATCTGTCGCACGGCAGGGGGCTTGTCGGCGGCGGCGATGACGAGCCGCGGCGGGCCTTGGGGGATCACCGCAACGAGGCGCTGATCGGTGGAGCCGAACAGCTCGCGCGGGACGCCGGTGAGGAGCTGCGGCCAGGCGAAGCGCGTGCGCCGCGACAACGAGACGACGTGCCCCTTCGCGTCCACCGCGTAGAGCGTTCCGTCGGGACCGAGGGCCGCCTGCGCGATCTCCTTGGCGACGGTGTCCACGCGGCCGCTCCCGAGGTCGAGGGCGAGCAGCTCTTTCTTGACGGTGGCCACGAACAGGAACTCGGACTCGGCGTCGAGGCCGACGACCCGATCGAGCGGGGGCAGTCGGCCTCGGAGGGCGCCGGGCACTTCGATCAGGCGGGGGAGCCGATAGAGCCGGGGAGCGCCGCCTTGGGCGGCGAGCCGGATGGCCACACCGGTGGTCCGGGTGGCGGACCGGCGCTGCTGGTTAACCTGTTGTGGTTCTTGTGTTTGCGAAGATGCGGCGGCGGGCGCTTGGGACCGGCAGCCCCAGAGCGTCACGCTCGCGAGCAGGACGTAGCAACCCGGGATACGCAAAATGGCCTCGCCGGAAAAGATAGACAACCGGCGAGGCCATTGCAAGTGTTTTAGCGACGCGGAGTTAGAACGTCGGACCGAGGCTGATGGTCCAGTAGTTCCGCTTGAGCGGCCGGTCGATCGGCTTGGTGTAGTCGAACCGCAAGATCATCAAGCCGAGCATGTTGACACGAATCGAGGTGCCCCAGCTCTTGAGTGGCGCCCGGACGAGTACCGGATTCTCGCCGGCCTCTCGGTTGCCCTTCACGATCGAGCCCTCGCTCCACGCAATGCCGGCGTCGTAGAACAGCGCCGCCTCGATGGGCGGGAAGCCGATCGGGAGGAAACCGAGCACGAGACTGCGCGTGAGCGGGAAGCGCAGCTCGACGTTGGCAACGGCGACCTTCGAGCCGATGAGCTGGTCCAGCTCGGCGCAGCCGGTCTGCGAGTTGCTGCCGGGGTCGGCGATGCACTCGTTGTCCCGGAACGACCCGTAGGTGTAGCCGCGGAGCAGCTCGGTGGTGCCCAGGAAAATCGGGAACCGTTCCGCGTCGCGTCCGTAGCGGCCGAACATCAGGCCGCGCACGGCGAGGGTGAAGGGCCGGAGGTACAGGTACTTCCGGTAGTCGACGAGGCCGGCAGTGAACTGCCAGGTGCCGAACGCGGGTGAGACCTGCAGCCGCGAGCGCGAGCCGGCGAACGGACCCACGTAGCCGAACAACGAATTGTCGTGCACCAATGCGAACGATGGCTGGATGAAGCTGATCGACGGGCCTTCCTCGGTGATGTAGTTCTGGCCGATGAACGCCCCGTTCTGCGGATCTCCTGGTGTGCCCCTAAAAAACCCGCTCTGGAGTTGCAGCGTCGCGTCGGTGATGTTGACGGCGTGGATGCCGAGCTCTGCCCGGCTGAAGCGACTGAACGGATAATACGACTCGACAAAGGCGTCGCGGATCACGAAGCGGCGAATGCTCGTCGTCAAGACGTCGACACTGTCCGTCCCTCCCGGCGACGCGTCGTAATCCTGGCGTGTCCACGCGCTGCCGGCGTAGAAGTACAGCGGCTCCTGGGAGAAGCCTCCCGCCCAGTTGAAGCGACGCGACTGATTGATGTACACCCCCAGGAACTGCGCTTCACTGATGCGTCCATTCACCGACCCGGACAACACGATGGTGCGGTTGCCCAGCATGTCGGAGAGCGAAACCGCGGTGCCACCGAAGAATCCGCGGCCGAAGTTGTCGCGCTGGTAGCCGACCGTCGGGCGCGCCACGTAGTCGGGTGTGAAGCGGACGCGATAGGGGCGCAGCGTGAATTCGGTGGTGTCGGGAAGGGACAGGCTCGTGGAATCGAGCAGCTGGCGCACCGAAATCACGCCCGGTGCCGAGAGCGACTCGGCCGGCTGCGGTGCCGCCGACGGCCGGAACCCGCTCGCCGCGCGATACACCGACTGCGGCTCACCAGAACGATCGAGCGGGGCACTGACGCGCGCCGAATCCGTGGTCGTAGCCACGGTCGTGGCGCGGCGCGCCATCGTGTCGCGTGGAGCGGACGCGACCAGCGAAGTTACCGGCGGCGTGACCGGTCCACGGAACGGCGCGCGCCGCAGCGAGCGCGGGTTCTCCAGGGAGTACACGCTGTACTGCCCGTCCTCGTAGTAGACGAAGGCCAGACGGTCGGCCTGCCGGGCCCACGACATCACCGGCGACAGGGGCGTGATCCCCTGGACGCCCGTGTACAGGCTGGTGATCTGATAGATGTTGCGGTCGCTCAAATCGTACAGGTAGATGTCGCTGATCCCGGTGCGGTCGGAGACGAACGCGAGCGACTGGCCGTCCGGCGCCCAAACCGGGTTGATGTTCTTGCCCTGCTCCATGTGGCCCAGCAGCTCGATCGTGCCCGCGTCGAGATGGAAGAGCGCGATTCGCAGGTTGCCGAACCGCAGCTGGTCAAAATCGGTCTCGCCGCCGCGGTCGGTGACAAACGCGATCGTCTTGCCGTCGGGCGACCAGGCGGGATGCAGGTCGGCGTACCTGTCCGTGGTGAGGCGCCGCAGACCGGTGCCGTCGCGGTTGATGACGTACAGGTCCGACAACCCGCCGTCGAAGCCGGTGAAGACGAGCTGTTTGCCGTCAGGAGACCAGCTGGGCGTCTG
>Ga0193739_1000188_pt1 | contig 17130 bp, 17 predicted proteins | sample L2a2metaG_FD_144926 | JGI IMG/M metagenome (GOLD analysis project Ga0193739, IMG submission 144926) | Soil microbial communities from a riparian zone of the East river system, Colorado, United States - L2a2 | ecosystem: Environmental > Terrestrial > Soil > Riparian zone | place: USA: East River...
ACGGCCAAGAGCGCGCGCTGGGCGCGCCAGGCGGCCACGACGATGACCGGCTTCGCCACGTCGGTAATCGGCTGCAAGTGCGAGGCGGGGATCGAGCGCGAGCTCCCGGAGCACGAAACCTTGGACGGGCGCCCGGGCGTCAGCGTATTACTCCTGACGATGGACAAGGACAGCCTGCCCCAGCGCCTGATCGAGCGGCTCGGGCAGACCGTGCTCACCTGTCCCACCACGGCATGCTTCGACGGGCTGCCGGACGCGCCTGACCGGCTACGTGTCGGGAAGGCGCTGCGCGTGTTCGGCGATGGATTTCAGGCGAGCAAGGTGATCGGTGGCCGGCGCTACTGGCGCATCCCGGTGATGGAAGGCGAATTCCTCGTGGCCGAGACGTTCGGGATGCAGAAGGGGGTGGGCGGGGGCAACTTTCTCATCCTCGCCGAGGACGCGGACAATGCGCTCGCCGCGGCGGAAGCGGCCGTGGACGCCATGAGCCACCACCCAGGCGTGATCCTCCCGTTCCCGGGCGGGATCGCGCGCAGCGGCACCAAGGTCGGCTCGAAGCGTTACTCCAAGATGATCGCCACCACGAACGACGCGTTCAGTCCCACGCTCCGCGCGATCACGGAGAGCGAGCTTCCCGACGGCGTGAACAGCGTGTTGGAAATCGTGCTCGACGGCCTGGACGTGCCGTCCATCGAGGCCGCGATGCGCGCCGGCATCCGGGCGGCCTGCCGCCCCGGCGTGCGCGCCATCTCGGCCGGCAACTACGGCGGCAAGCTCGGCCCTCATCACTTCCCGCTGCGCCGCATCATGGGCGCCGCGGCTCCGGCATGAGCGACCAAGTGGTCCTGACGCTGCGCGCGCCACTCGAGCAGCGGCTGGAGGCGGACGCGATTGTGCCCGATCGCTTCCCGGCGCTCGACGCGCGAGCAATCGCCGGGCTGCCCGTGTGGTACGGCGGGCGAGCCGCGGCGTTGGGCGACCTCTTCACCGTGACAGGCGAGCGATCGGAACGCGTGCTCGTGCAAGGTGACCTCACCTGGGCGGTCGGGCTGGGGGCGGGCATGGTGGGCGGCGAGCTCGTGATCGAGGGGGCCGCTGGGCGCGACGCGGGTCTTGCCATGGCAGGCGGAGTGATCGAGATCCACGGCACAGCGGGCGACAACGCGGGGGGCGCGGCGCCTGGCGCGTCGCGCGGAATGACCGGCGGGGAGATCGTGATCCGCGGCAACGCCGGAGCCGACACCGGCGCCCGGATGCGGCGCGGGCTGATCGCGGTCACCGGCGACGTGGGGCAGGGGACCGGACGCGGCATGATCGCCGGCACCGTGGTGATATTCGGAGCGGCTGGTGGCGGGACCGGTCGGTGGATCAAGCGGGGTTCGATCGTCAGCTTCGGCGCGGTAGTGCGCCCGGCGTCGTTTCGTTACGCGTGCACCTACCGTCCGCCGCACATTCGGCTGCTGCTTCGCTATCTGGCGACCCGCTACGGCCTGCCCGTAACCGACAGTCAGGTCGCGGGCCGCTATCACCGCTACAGCGGTGACCTCGCCGAACTCGGCAAAGGAGAGATCCTCGAATGGGCGGGAGCTTGAACGAGCACGCCTGGACGATCGCCGACCGCATGGTGGCCCAAGCCGGTGAGCTGCGCGTGGCGGTACGCACGCTCGGCAACGGAGCGCGCGTAATCGATGCCGGCACTGACGTTCCTGGCGGCTTGGGTGCCGGCCTCGCCCTGGCCGAGATCTGCATGGGGGGGCTCGGGCACGTGACGTACGCGCCGCTCGCGATCGCCGGCGAGACGTGGCCCGGGGTCCAAGTCTGGACGGACCACCCGGCGGTCAGCTGCATGGCGTCCCAGTACGCAGGTTGGGCGATCCACGTCGACAAGTACATGGCGATGGGCTCGGGTCCGCTGCGAGCGCACGCGCGCGTGGAGCGGGAGCTGTTCGCCAAGTTGGGCTACGAGGAGCGGGCCACCCGCGGCGTGCTAGTGCTCGAAACCCGCAGCTCGCCGACGGACGAGGTGGCGGCCTGGGTGGGACAGAAAGCGGGGCTCGAGCCCGCGCGGCTCACCTTCGTCGTCGCGCCTACCGCGAGCGTCGCGGGGGGCGTGCAGATCGCGGCACGCATCCTCGAGACGGGACTCCACAAGATGGACACGCTCGGGTTCGACCTGAAGAAGATTCTCGGCGCAATCGGTACGGCACCGGTCCCGCCGGTGGCGAAGAGCGATCTGCGCGCCATCGGGCGCACAAACGATTGCATCCTCTACGGCGGGCAAGCCCACTACACCGTGCAGGCCGACGACGCCGAGCTCGCAGCGCTCGTTCCAAAGATCCCGGCGTCCGCGTCGCGCGACTACGGGACGCCGTTCTCCGAAATCTTCAAGCGTTACGATGGGGACTTCTACAAGATCGACCCCCTGCTGTTCAGCCCCGCGGAGGTATGGATCACGAACGCCTCGAGCGGCAAGACGTATCACGCCGGCGGTCTGCATCCCGACGTGCTGCGCGCGTCGCTGCGCGCCGGCTGACGCGGGCCCATGCGCATCGCGATTCTCGCCGCGCGGCAGGGCTGGCACACCGACGAGATCTGCCGCGCGCTGGCCGCTCGGGGACACGTGGGCTGCGTCCTTCCCTACGAGGCGCTGGTGGCGCGCTTCGAGCGCGCGGGGGCGCCGCTTTTCGCCGCGGCGGGAGAAGACCTCGGCGCCTGCGACGCCGTGCTCGCGCGCATCGTGCCCGCCGGCTCGCTGGAGCAGATCATCTTCCGGATGGACTTGCTGCATGCGCTCGAGGAGCGGGGCGTCCCCGTCATGAACTCGCCCCGCACCATCGAGCGTACGGTGGACAAACTGTGGACGACGGCGATCCTCGAGCGGGCCGGGCTCGCGGTCCCCGAGACGGTCGTGTGCGAGAGCATGGATGAGGCGATTAGGGCGTTTCGCGCGCTCGGAGACGTGATCGTGAAGCCGTTGTTCGGCTCGATGGGGCTCGGGATGGTGCGGGTGAGCGATGAGGACATGGCCTTCCGTGTCTTCCGCGCGCTAGAGGCGATCCGCGGCGTGTATTACATTCAACGCGCGATCGATCACGACGGCCGCGACGTGCGCGCGTTCGTCGTTGGGGGACGGGTGATCGGCGCGATCGAACGCCGCGCCTCCGGCTGGCGCACCAACCTGGCGCGAGGCGGCCGGGCGCAGGCAGTGAAGCTCGACGGTGAGCGGTCGACGCTCGCGCAACGCGCGGCCGAGGCGGTCGGCGCCGAGTACGCGGGCGTGGATCTACTCCCCGCGCGGGACGGCACGGTCTACGTCCTCGAGGTGAACGGGATACCGGGATGGCGCGGCCTGCAGGAAGCCACTTCCGTCGACGTCGCCGCAGCGATCGTCGAGCACCTCCTCGGGCGCCTGGCCCGCCCGTGACGGCTGCCCTCCGCCCGGAGGAGGTGGCCGCCGCGGCGCAGCTCGCCTGCCTGTTGGAAGTCAGCGCCCCCAAGCCCGGGAACGTCACAGCCACGGCCGCCTTCCATGACGCGCGGTACGAGGACTACCTCGCCAGCGCGATCGCGATCGGTCCCCCCATCGCCGCTGCGGGGACGCGGCCGGTCGGCGAGACCATCCGGGCGGCCGTGGCTGCCACGAGTCGTTGGGTGCCGAGCAACACGAATCTCGGGATCGTCCTGCTCCTCGCGCCGCTCGCCCGTGCCGCGCTCCAGCCCGGGGCGGGGCCGCTCCGCACGCGACTGTCGGTCGTGCTCGCCCAGACCACGGTGGTTGACGCGCGCGAAGTGTACGCCGCCATTCGGCTCGCGGCGCCCGGGGGATTGGGCCGGGCGGTGGAGCAGGACGTCGCCTGCGAGCCCACGGTCCCGTTGCGGGAGGCCATGGCGCTCGCAGCCGAGCGGGACGCGATCGCGCGCGAGTACGCCACGGACTTCGCGACGATCTTCGAGATCGGCCATCCGGCTTTGCGGGGGGCGCTGGCCGCCGGCCTGAGCTGGAGCGATGCGACGCTCGAGACCTATCTGACGCTGCTCGCGGCTGCACCCGACACGCACGTCGCGCGCAAGCTTGGGGCCCACGCGGCCGCTGAGGTGCAGGGGCGCGCGCGCACCGTGCTGGAGCGCGGAGGGGTGCGCACACCCGCGGGGCGGGATGCCATCGCGGCGCTGGACGGCGACCTGCGCGACCCCCGGAACACGCGGAATCCCGGCGCCACCGCCGATCTCACGGCCGCCGCGCTCTGCGTCGCGCTGCTCGAGGACGGCTGGCGCCGGCGGGAGGAGGAGGGAGACACGCATGACCGGCCGTAGCGAGTTCAGGATCGCGGTGTCGAAGGACAACATCATCTTCGCCTCCGCTCATTTCATCACCTTCCCCGGTCACCGCTGCGAGACGCTGCACGGGCACAACTACCGCACGCGCGTCGTCATCGAAGGCGCGCTCGATCCCGAAGCCCACTACGTCTTCGACTTCGTCGAGGTCAAGCGCCTGATGAAGCGGCTGACGGACGAGATCGACCACAAGGTCTTGCTGCCGCTCGAGAACCCGAAGCTCCAGATTTCCCAGCAGGACGACGCCGTGACGGTGTCCTACGAGGGTCGGCTACGCTACCGGTTTCCGAAGATCGACTGCGCCCTGCTCCCCATCTCCAACACGACCGTCGAGTTGTTGGCGCAGTACCTTGCCGGGCGTGTGCGGCAGGAGCTCGCGGCCGCCGGTGCGGTGCACCTGCACGCGATCGAGATGGAGATTGAGGAAACCTTCGGGCAGTCCGCGACCTATCGCGAGTCGTTGGGGTGACGGCGGAGATCGCTGGCCGTCAGCCGGCCGTCGTGCAGCGCCGTGGCGACCAGCACCGCAACACACCCCGCCGCGGCCAGCCGCGCGAGATCCGCGGGTCCCGCCACCCCACCGCCCGCGAGCAGCTCGACGTCCGGCAGGGCGCGTCGCACTTGGCGCACCAGCTCCAGATCGAGGCCCATGCCGGTGCCCACACGGGCGAGGTCGAGGACGAGGAGCGCGCGCACGCCGGCGGCGACGGCGCGCTCCGCAAGCTCGAGCGCCGAACCTTCGGCCGGTGCCCTCTCCCCCGGGCGCACGAGCGGCCACTGCGGCGCGCCGCCGCCGATCGCGTCCAAGTCCGCCACGTACCACTCCACGCACCCCAGCACGGGGGTCACCCGCACAGCCCGACCGGGACCGCGCAGCGATGAGATCGATCGTCGGCTGGGACATCGGTGGAATGAACACGAAGGTGGCGCGCGTCGTCGGCACCGACGTGGTCGCAACGGGTGTCCGCCCGTTCGCCATCGAGCGCGATCGCGCCGCGCTCGCGCCCCTGCTTCGCGAGCTCGCCCGCGGGGCGGAGGCGCAGGCCTCCGACGTTCACGCCGTGACGATGACGGCCGAGCTCTCGCAGGTGTTTCGCACCAAGCGTGAGGGGGTAGGGTTCGTACTCGACGCCGTGGACACCGCGTTCCCGGGCACTTGCGTCCGTGTCTTCACCGTGGACGGACGCTTTATCGCCAGCGAGGTCGCACGTCGCGAGCCGCTCGCCGTGGCCGCGGCCAACTGGGCGGCGACGGCGCGACTCGTGGCCCGGGCCCACCCCGACTGCGTGCTCGTGGACATCGGCTCCACGACTACGGACGTCATCCCCATCGTGGGCGGCGAGGTCGTCGCGCGCGGCCGGACGGACCCCGAACGGCTGCGGGAGGGCGAGCTCATCTATACCGGGGCGCTGCGCACACCGGTCGAGGCGATCACGCCGGCGGTCGAGCTCGACGGCCGCACCACGGGCGTCTCGGCCGAGGGATTCGCGATCGCGGCGGACGTGCACCTGTGGCTCGGGGCGATCGCGGCGGAGGACTACACCTGTCCCACGCCGGACGGCCGGCCCGCGACGCGCGCGTACGCGGCGGAGCGGCTCGCGCGCGTCGTCTGCGCCGATCGGGAAATGCTGGACGACGCCGCGATCGACGCGATCGCCGCTCGGGTCGCAGACACGCAGGCGGACCGCGTCGCCGCCGCCATGCACACAATGCGCCGGCGTCACCCCGCCCTCCGATTGGCCGTACTGACCGGACTCGGCGAGTTCATCGCGGTCCGCGCCGCGCGCCGCGCCGGGCTCGGCGTCGCCTTCCTGGCGCAGCTGCTGGGGCCGGCGGCGCGGCACGCGCCGGCCGCCGCCGTCGCGCTGCTCTGCGCCGCCGCGGAGTTGTCCCCTGTGTGACGAAGCGCCCGAGTGTGGTCGCGGTGGTGAAGGTCGGCGGTGGTCTGCTGGGCCGGAGCGGCGCATTCGAGCGCGTCACGGGAGCGCTCGCCGCCTGCGGTGGCGGCCGGCCGTTCCTCGTCGTCCCTGGAGGAGGACCGTTCGCCGAGGTCGTGCGCGAACGGTCACATCACCTCCAGATCGACGCCGACACCGCGCACTGGATGGCGATCCTCGGCATGGACCAATATGCGCACGCGCTCGCGTCCCACATCCGGGGTGCCGCGCTGGTGGAGCGGGAACGGGACATTCCGGTGGCGCTGGCCGCGGGCCGGATCCCGGTCCTCGCTCCCTACCAGTGGCTGCGCGCCGCCGACCCGCTGCCGCATTCCTGGGACGTGACGAGTGATAGCATTGCGGCGTGGCTCGCCGGCACGCTGGGCGCCGCGCGCTTGATCCTCGTGAAGCCCGTCGCGGGCGATCCGGTGACGCTGGCGGACCCCTACTTCCCGCGCGCGCTGCTGCCCGGCGTGGAGTGTCAGGTCGTCGCCCTGGATGACCTGGCGGCGCTCGACCGTGCCCTAGGCGACGGCGGCAGCGACGAGGGCTGAGAGCGCCGCCACGCGCGCGACCGACACGCGTCCCGTGCGACCGCCGTCGCAGGCGGCGCCGCGCACACCGACGATGTCCGCGCCCAGCGCGAGCGCCGTGCGGAGGCCCGGTTCGCCCCCCCCCAGGCTGCCCGCCAACGCGGTGAACAGTCCAGCCGCGCGCGCCGCCGCGAGCCACTGCGCGACACGTGCGACATCGAGGCGGTCGAACAGACTGCCCTGGTCCTTGAACGCCGTATCGAGCAAGACACCGCGCGCGCCAGCGGCAGCGGCGATGTCGGGGACCGCGAGTGGCGGCAGGGTTCCTGCCCGGGAGGCGTCGGCGTAAGCGACGAGCACGAGCTCCGCGCCGGCCGCTGCCGCTCCCTCGGCGGCCCGGTGGGCCAGCGCCCGCGCGTGCCTCGCGTCTCGCACGTCCCGCAACCCGACCTTCACGTAGGCCGCGCCGCGCGCCGCCGCCAGGCGCGCTGCTTGCGCCACCACGCGCTCGTCCGCAACGTCGCCTAGCGCCGCGCTCACCGGGATGCCGGGCGGGACAGCGGCTCGGATGCCGGTCAAGGTGCGCGGGGTGACTGGTCCGAGCGCGCCGCGGCGCGGGTCCTTCGCATCCACAATGTCCGCGCCGCCCCGGACTGCGGCACTCGCGTCGCGCGCATCGCGCACGCTCACCAAGAGGCGCATCGCGCCATCCTCCCTTGTCGCTCTCAGGAAACCGCTGATAGGTTACGGATCGGGGTAGGGGATGTCAAAACGCCGCGCCGGGAGAACGACGGTTGCCCACCACTCGTGCCAATCTCCTGTCGCTCGAGGGAAAAACCGTTCTCGTCACCGGCGCGTCGCGGGGCATCGGCCGCGCCATCGCGCTTGCGTGCGCCCAGGCCGGGGCGAACGTCGCGCTGACTTACCGCTCGAACGTGCGGCAGGCCGAAGACGTGGCGGCGGCGGTCCGTGCGCTCGGCCGGCGCGCGCATGTCATGCGAGCCGATATCAGCCGGCCCGAAGATGTGGCGACGCTGGGGCCCGGCGCGCGGGAAGCCTTGGGCCGGGTGGACGTCTGGGTGAACAGCGCCGGCGCCGATATCCTCACCGGTGAGGCGCGCCATCTCTCGGCCATCCAGAAGCTCGATCTGCTGCTGGCCGTGGACCTGCGCGGCACCGTGCTCGCCTCCTGGGCCGCGGTGGAGCTGATGCGCACGCAGGGCGGGTCTGGGGGTGTCCTTCTCAACATGTCCTGGGACCACGTCGTCGCGGGCGGCATGAGGGGCGAATACGCGCAGCTTTTCTGCGCCGCGAAGGGCGGCGTGTACAGCTTTTCGCGCGCGCTGGCGCGCACGGTGGCCCCGGACATCCGTGTAAACGTGCTCGGGCCCGGGTGGATCGAGACCGCGTATGGCGCGGGGCTCGATCCGGATCAGAAGGCGCGCATCGGGGCGTCCGTGCCGCTCCAGCGATGGGGCACGCCGGAAGACGTGGCGCACGCCGCGGTCTTCCTCGCCTCCGATGCGGCGGCCTATATCACCGGGCAGATGGTGATGATCAATGGCGGCGGGGCGATGTAGGCCTCGCGAAGGAGAGTGTCATGCCTACGAAGAAAGAGCCGACCTACGACGAAGCGCAAATCCAGGAGAAGCTCAGGGACCTCCCCGGCTGGTGGTACGAGGACGGGTGGATCCGTCGCACCTACAAGACCGACGGGTGGCCGATCACCCTGATGCTGGTAGGCGCGATCGGCTACGTGGCCGAAGCCGCTAATCACCACCCGGACCTGGCCGTGACCTGGGCGCGCGTGATCGTGAAGCTCCAGAACCACGCAGCAGGCGGCATCACGGACAAGGACTTCGAGCTGGCGCGCCAGATCGACGCCACGGTGCTGTGGCGGCCGCAGGGCGGGGCGCTCGAGGGCACGCCGAACAAGTTCGTGCGCTCCGGCGATCCTCGGTGAGTGCGGGTCCCCCCGCTCGCTCCCTTACGCCGCGTCGCGTGCTGTTCGTCACGGGGCGGCTCGCCGAGCCCGCCCTGCGCCGGACGCTCGCCGAGATGGCGCCGGCCTTCGTCTGCGACGTGGCCGTCATGAAGATCACGGTGGCCGCCTTGATGACGACGCCGTGGATCGCGCGGTTCCTCGAAGTGCCCGCCGGTACGGACCTCGTGCTCATCCCGGGCCTGTGCGAGGGTGACGCCGCCGTGATCGCCCACAATGCCGGGGTGCGGGTCGAGAAGGGCCCCAAGGACCTGCGGCAGATACCGGCCTACTTCGGCCGCCCCCAGCCGGCGGGGGACTACGGCGCCTTCGACATCGAGATCATCGCCGAGATCAACAACGCCCCGCGGCTCACGCGCGAGGCGATCCGCCGCGAAGCGGATTACTACCACTCGGCCGGCGCCGACGTGATCGACATCGGGTGTACGCCGGGTCGCGACTTCCCCGACCTCGGCGGCGTGGTGCGCGAGCTGGTGGAGGCCGGGATGCGCCTGAGCGTCGATTCGTTCGATCCCGGAGAAATCCGCACGGCTGTCGGGGCCGGTGCGGAGCTGGTGCTCAGCGTGAACGGCTCGAACCGCGACGTCGCGCGCGAGCTCGCGGGAACGAAGGCACGGGTCGTCGCCATTCCCGACTTCGGGACCGGGCTCGAGACGCTCGAGCCGACGCTCAACGCGCTGGAGCGCTGGGGCGTCCCGTATCTCATCGATCCGGTCATCGAGCCGATTGGGTTCGGGTTCATGGCGTCGCTCGAGCGCTTTGCCAACGCGCGCCGGCGCTATCCGGCGGCGCCGCTGTTCATGGGCATCGGCAACATCACCGAGCTCACCGCCGCCGATTCGACCGGAGTGAATGCGCTGCTCCTCGCCATCTGTCAGGAGCTGGGAGTGCGTGCCGTGCTCACCACGGAGGTAATCCCGTGGGCGCGGGGCGCGGTGCGGGAGGTGGACATCGCCCGGCGCCTGATGCATTACGCCGTGACGCACCGGTCGCTCCCCAAGAACGTGGACGACCGGCTCGTCACGCTGAAGGATCCCGAGGTCTTATCCTACAGCGAAGCGGAGCTTCGCACGCTGCAGCGCGCCGTGACGGACCCGAACTTCCGCATCTTCACCGACGGCGCCACCATCACGATCTTCAACAATACGATCTTCGCGCGCGGCACGGACATCGACGATCTGTTCGCCCGGCTCGATGTGGACGAAGCGACGCACGCCTTCTACCTGGGGCGCGAGCTGATGAAGGCGCAGATCGCGGTCACACTGGGCAAGACCTACCGTCAGGAAGGGCAGTTGCAGTGGGGATACCTGACGCCGCCCGAGCAGCCGTCCCGGCACGTGAAGCTGACGCAGCGCTCCAAGCGACGGCGCTCACCAGCGAAGGGCGGCCGGTGAACAAGCAGGCGCCCCCCCCGCTGGTCGAAGAGCTCACGGTAGTCCCCGACCCGCTGGACGCCTGTGTCCGTTTCGCCGACCTCCCTTACGTGCTTTTGCTCGACAGCGTCGCGAGCCCGGAGCGGCTTGGCCGGCATTCGTTCCTCACGGCCGATCCCGCGGTGGTGGTGCGGAGCAAGAATGGCCGGACCGAGCGCGCGGATCGGCATACTGGCGGCCGCTGGTCGCCCGTCGCGGCCGATCCGCTCGATGCCGTGCGCGAGTTGCTCGCGCCTCACGTCGCCGATCCCGTGCCTGGTTTGCCGCCGTTCCAGGGCGGCGCGGCGGGATACATCGGCTACGACTGGGGCGCCGGCCTCGAGCGAGTGCCGCGGCCGCGCTACGACGATCTCGCCGTGCCGGACGTGCTGCTTGGACTGTACGACTGGGTCATCGCGTGGGAGCACCATGCGGGATCCGCGTGGATCATCTCCACGGGGCTGCCGGACCGGGACGGCGCGCGCCGCGCCGCGGCCCGGCTCGAGTGGGTGAGGGAGCGGCTGCGGGGAGAAGGCGGCGTGCCGCCAGGTCGGATGGCCGGACCGTCGGGACGAGCCGCGCGGCAGCGGGCGCCGTCCTATCCCGTGACCGCCACGCCGGCGGCGGCGGAGATTGGCCTCCACTCGAACTTCACGCGCGACGGCTATCTCCAGGCCGTCGCGCGCGTGGTCGAGTACATCCGGGCGGGCGACCTCTTCCAGGCCAACCTCTCGCAGCGTCTCGAAGTCAAGCTCGCCGAGCCGCCGCTCGCGCTCTATCGCCGGCTGCGTCAGCTCAACCCCGCGCCCTTCGCTGCGTACTTCGACTGCGGCGACCTGATTGTGGCGAGCTCGTCGCCGGAGCGGTTTCTCCAGGTGCACGAGGGCCGCGGCGTCGAGGCGCGGCCGATAAAGGGCACGCGGCCCCGGGGAGTGGGCCCCGAACACGACGCGGCTCTGGGCTTGGCACTCACGGAGAGCGAGAAGGATCGCGCCGAAAACGTGATGATCGTCGACTTGCTGCGCAACGATCTCTCGCGCGTGTGCGTGCCGCTGACGGTCCGCGCACCCGAGCTCTTCACCCTCGAGCACTACGCCACGGTCCACCACCTCGTCTCCACGGTCGTCGGGGAGCTCGCGCCCGAGCACGACATTGTGGACCTGCTGCGCGCGGCATTTCCCGGCGGCTCGATCACCGGGGCCCCGAAGATCCGGGCCATGCAGATCATCGCGGAGCTCGAGCCAACGCAGCGCGCCGTGTACTGTGGCTCGATCGGGTATCTGTCACGCACCGGCACGCTCGACACCAGCATCGTCATCCGCACCTATCTGATTCTTGGGGACGACGTGTATTTTCAGGTCGGCGGCGGGATCGTGGCCGATTCGGATCCCGAGCAGGAGTACTGGGAAACGTTGCACAAAGGACAGGGGCTCGTGGCGGCGCTCGCGAGCGCCGCCTCCCCGACGCGGTGAGACCGTGATCCTGTTGATCGACAACTACGACTCCTTCGTCTATAACTTGGCGCGGTACGTCCGCGAGCTGGGGGAGACGCCGCTGGTGGTGCGTCACGACGCGGTGACGGTGGACGCAGTCGCGGCGCTCGCACCCACGCACATCATCATTTCGCCTGGTCCCTGCTCCCCCGCGGAAGCGGGCGTCTCGACCGACGTGGTGCGCCGCCTCGGCCCGACGATTCCCATCCTCGGCGTCTGCCTGGGGCATCAGTGCATCGGCGCCGCCTATGGGGCGGCGATCGTGCGCGCCCGAGCGCCGATGCACGGCAAAGCGTCCCGGATTCAGCACGACGGCCGCGGCCTTTTCGCGGGACTGCCGAACCCGCTCCGCGCCGCCCGCTACCACTCGCTCGTGATCGCCCGCGACGCGGTGCCCCCGGAGCTCCGTGTCACGGCCACGGCCGAGGACGGCGAGATCATGGGCGTCGAGCACGTCCGCCATCCCGTCATCGGCCTTCAGTTCCACCCCGAGTCGGTGCTAACCGATTACGGCTACTGGTTGCTCGACCGCTTCCTCGGCGGGGGCCGCTCGCGCGTGGCAGAGCTGCCGTCGCGGGCCGATCAGGCGCCTCCGGCGCCGCCCGCCGGCGCGTTCGTGCCGCCGCCCGTCCATCTCGTGCACTGAGCTGCGGTGCGATCCGCTCGTTGCCACCCATGATCATCGAGTCGATTCTCACGACCATGAACGGCCGCGGGCGCGTCAACTTCGCGCCGATGGGCGTCGAGTGGGGCGAGGACGAGATCGTGATCAAGCCATTCCTCGAGACCACGACGTTCGAGAACCTCCGTGAAACGCGCGCGGCGGTCGTCAACCTGACCGATGACGTGATGCTGTTCGCCCGCGGCGTGATCGCCGACGCCCAGTTCCCGGCGGTTCCCGCGACAGCGGTGCGGGGCGTTGTGCTCGAGGCCGCTTGCTTCTGGCGCGAGGTCAAAGTGGACACGATCGACGACACGCCGCCGCGTGCGCGTGTCGTCACGCGGGTGGCGCATCGCGGCACGCGCCGGGAGTTCCTCGGCTTTAACCGCGCCCGCCACGCCGTGCTCGAGGCCGCCATCCTCGCCACGCGGACCCACCTGCTCCCGCCCACGCAGATTCGCGACGAGTTCGCGCGGCTGCAAGTGATCGTCGACAAGACCGCCGGCCCACGGGAGCGCGAAGCGATGGCGCTCCTGACGACCTACGTGGAGACGGCGCCCCGGCCCGCCACAACGTGAACGACGCCGTTTTCGTCGAAGCGCCCGCGCGACTCCACTTCGGGATGCTCGATCTGCGCGGCGACCTCGGTCGGCGGTTCGGCGGCATCGGCGCCGCCGCACCGGCTCCGTCGCTGTTGCTGGAAGCGACCGCCGCCCCCGACCTCAGCGCCGAGGGTCCCGATGCCGACCGCGCACTCGAGTTCGCGCGCCGCTGCGCGGCGTACCACGGGCGATCGCTGGGCGCCCGGTTTCGGCTGCACCGCGTTATTCCCGCCCACGCCGGCCTCGGCTCGGGAACCCAACTCGCGCTCGCCGTGGCCCGCGCGCTGGCCGAGCTCCACGGCCTGCCGACCGAAGTGACGGCACTCGCCCGCTCGGTAGGGCGGGCGCGCCGCTCGGCCATCGGGACCTGGACGTTCGCCCACGGCGGCTTCGTGCTTGAAGGCGGCCGGCGGGCGGACGGCGAAGAGCCCGCACCGCTGGTCGCTCGCCTGCCGCTGCCCACCGCGTGGCGCGTCGTGATCGCCGTGCCGCGCGGCGCGCCGGGGCTGTCGGGAGAGGAGGAGGCGGCCGCGTTCGAGCACCTCCCGCTCCCGGACGCGCGGGAGGTGGAGTGCGTGGCCCACCTCGTCCTGATGCAACTCCTCCCCGCGCTCGCCGAAGCGGACCTGCCATCATTCGGCGCCGCGCTGTCAGAAGTGCAGCGCCTGACCGGCGGATGGTTCGCCCCGATCCAAGGCGGCGTGTTTGCGCCGGGCGAGAGCGCAGCCCTGGTGCAGCGGCTGCGGGACTGGGGCGCCGCCGGGGTCGGCCAAAGCTCTTGGGGCCCGGCCGTTTACGGTATCGTCGCGGGGGAGGCCGAAGGTCGCGTGCTCGCGCAGCGGGTCCGCTCAGTCCTCGGCGCGCAGGGCGTCGTCTTCGAAGGCGGGGGTCGCGCGGAAGGGGCGCGAGTCTGGCACGGGGAGGCTGTGAGGGCTTAATCCAATGGGTGATTGACAGGTCCCGAACCTGGGGGTATGTCCTCTGCGATGACCGTTTCCTGCTCTGAACGCGGGCCTCCAAGCCCCGCCGCGGAGCCTCGATGATCGGCTCCGCCGCGAACTCCGCCATTCTTCCGTCCGTTCACCTCTAGCAGAGTGTGTCTATGAACCTTACACGCGTGGTATCCGGTGGAATCGCCGCCGCGCTGTCGTTGGTCGTGGTGGCCGCCGCCGGCGCACAGGACCTGACGAACCCGCCGCCCGGGCAGTGGCTGTCGACGGGGCGGACGTATGACCTCCAGCGCTACAGCCCCTTGCGCCAGATCACGAGGACGAACGTCCGCAACCTGAAGGCAGCTTGGACGATGTCGACCGGCGTGCTGCGCGGGCACGAGGGCAACGCCCTGGTGGTCGGCAACGTGATGTACATACACAGCGCGTTCCCGAACATCGTGTTCGCGCTGGACCTCACCAAGCCGGGCGCGCCGATGCTGTGGAAGCACGTCCCGGATCAACCGGCCGATGCCATTCCCATCGCATGCTGCGACCTGGTGAACCGCGGGGTCGCCTACCATCCGAGCGGGAAGCTCTACATCCAGCTGCTCGCCGGTGAGCTGCTGGCCCTCGATGCGAGGACGGGCAAGCAGCTGTGGCGCGCCAGGCATCCCGATCGCTCGCCCTCGGGCCCCGAAGCGACCGACTACAAGTCGGGCGCCACGATGACGAATGCCCCGATCGTGATCAAGGACATCGTGGTCGCGGGGATTTCCGGTGGGGAGTTCGGCGTGCGTGGTCGCGTGTCGGCGTTCGACGCCAACACCGGCCGGCACCTCTGGACCATGTACAGCACGGGTCCCGATGCAGAAGTGGGCATCGAAGGCGACGCCAACCCGAACTATGCGTCGCACCGCGGCAGGGACCTCGGCGTCTCGACGTGGCAGGGTGACGAGTGGAAACGTGGGGGCGGGACGACGTGGGGCTGGTACTCGTACGACCCGACGCTGAACCTGCTCTTCTACAGCGTCGGCAACCCGGGCACCTGGAACCCCGATCAGCGGCCGGGCGACAACAAGTGGTCGATGACGATCTTTGCCCGCAACCCGGAGACGGGGAAGGTGAAGTGGGCCTACCAGATGACGCCGCATGACGAGTGGGACTACGATGGCGTCAACGAGAACATCCTGGCCGACCTCATAGTCGGCGGCCGGCCCGTCAAGGCCCTGGTGCATTTCGACCGCAACGGCTTTGCCTACACGATCGATCGTACCAACGGCAAGCTGCTCGTCGCTGAGCCTTTCGGGCCGGTGAACTGGGCCTCGAGGATCGATCTGACGACCGGTCTGCCGGTGCGGAACCCGCAGTTCGGGACCACCGCACGGAAGAATACCAGCGGCATCTGCCCCGCCGCGATCGGCTTCAAAGATCAGCAACCCGCAGCCTACTCTCCACAAACCGGACTCTTCTACGTTCCCGCGAACCACATCTGCATGGACTACGAGGGCGTGGAAGTGAAGTACTCCGCCGGCCAGCCGTACGTCGGCGCGATCGTGCGGATGTATCCGGGTCCGGGCGGCAACCGGGGCCGTTTCATCGCCTGGGACGCCACGACCGGCACAGTACGGTGGGAGATCAAGGAAAACCTCGCGGCCTACGGCGGCGCTCTCGCGACAGCGGGTGGCGTGGTCTTCTACGGCACGATGGAAGGCTGGCTCAAGGCGGTGGACGCCCGGACCGGCCGCGTGCTCTGGCAGTTTAAGACCCCGTCGGGCATCATCGGTAACCCAATGACCTACGTGGGGCCGGACGGCAAGCAGTACGTGGCCGTGCTCTCCGGGGTCGGCGGCTGGGCCGGAATCGGCGTGGCCGCAAACATCGGGCCCGAGGATCCCACCGCGGGGCTGGGCGCGCTCGGCGCGTTCGGTGACGCGGGCAACTACAGCAACCAAGGCGGCGTCTTGACGGTCTTCGCGCTGCCGTAAACGCAGGACGGCAGTCGGCTGTAGCAACGTCTACCCGGTGCGGGAGCGAACATGGCTTCCGCACCGGGTGTAGTATCTGGCCCGTTTTCACACTGGGAGACCGATGAGTCGCACACCCGTCAGGCTGGTGGGCATCCTACTCTGTACCGCGTCACTTGCGCTCGTGAGCGGCGCCCTCCGTGCCGGTCCGCAAGATCCGAAGCAGCTCCGGGTCTGCGCCGACCCGGACAACCTCCCCTTCTCCAACGAGCGCCAGGAAGGGTTCGAGAACCGGATCGCGCAGTTCCTCGCCCAGGAGATGCAAGCCACGCTCAAATACACGTGGTGGCCGCAGCGTCGTGGCTTCCTGCGCAACACGCTCCAGGCGCGATCGTGTGACGTGCTCATCGGCGTGCCGAAGGAGTATGACCCCGTGTTTACGACCAGCCCCTACTACCGCACGACGTACGTGCTCGTGTTTCGGCAGGACCGCGACCGGGGCATCCGCTCGCTCGACGACACGGTGCTGCGGCATCTCAAGATCGGCGTGAATCTGATCGGCGACGATTATCAGAACCCGCCACCGGCGCAAGCGCTGGCCGCGCGCGGCGTGGTCGGCAACCTGGTGGGCTTCGGCACGTTCTACAGCGCCGAGCAGCGTCCCGAGGCGATCATCGACGCGGTCGCCCGCGGTGAGGTAGACATCGCGATCGTCTGGGGGCCGCTCGCGGGATACTTCGCGCCCCGGGAATCGGTGCCGCTCGCGATCGTCCCACTCCCGGACTCCGTGGATCGCAGCGGCCTCCCGATGGCGTACGACATCGCCATGGGCGTGCGGCGCGCGGATCGCGCCGCACTGGGTCAGCAACTCAACGACATCATCGCGCGCCGGCAGGTGGAGATCGCGCGCATCCTCGAGGAGTACCACGTCCCCAGGCTCCCGTTGGCGCGCGCCGCGCGCCCGGGCGGTGGCGCGGCGGCTGGCAGCCGCGCACCGGCGGGGAGAGACACGGCTGGCACCCGCGCCACAGCGGGCAGAGCACCGGCACGCGCGGTACGCGACAGCCTGCTCGTGTCCGACGACGAATACCAGGGGTGGAAGTGGTTCCACGTGTACTGCTATCGCTGTCATGGGACGGAGGCGTTGGGTAGCACGCTCGCGCCCGATCTCCGGCACTCGGTGTCGCCACAGGGGACCGCGACGCGCGACGCGTTCCTCACCACGGTGCGCGACGGGCGGATTCCGAAGGGCATGCCCT
>Ga0193739_1000189_pt1 | contig 17081 bp, 20 predicted proteins | sample L2a2metaG_FD_144926 | JGI IMG/M metagenome (GOLD analysis project Ga0193739, IMG submission 144926) | Soil microbial communities from a riparian zone of the East river system, Colorado, United States - L2a2 | ecosystem: Environmental > Terrestrial > Soil > Riparian zone | place: USA: East River...
ACCAAATGGGAATTCAAAGGATAGAGAGGGCGTCAGGACTAAGGTACCCTTACTACTATATCGATCCAACTCTCATCATCGCTGCCCCATCCTCTTCCGCTGATATTCAATATGCCCAATTTGGTTTTCTATATGCACAGACCATTCCGGTGGTAAAAAAAAATAATGAAATTGACATAGTTATTCAAGTTACAGCACCATTAGTTGTATACGGCTTGCTTGGGACTATTCATGCCATTCTGGCCCATGAGTTCATGCATTATCTAGAACTACTGAGTAGGATAATTAAGATGGAGGTAGTTTCCGATGAGATTAGCGCAAGCTTATTTGAAAATAGGTACCTTGATTCTGGTCGCTTGATAGAGGCAAGATTTGTGTTCAGATCTGATAGCGTGTTACGAGATCATATTACTAGAAAATTTCCTGAGGGTTTCAAGGATACAAGACTGGAAGAGAAGACAATAAAATATTGGATGAATAAGGGACTCCCCTCAATCTCAGTGTCTCTAGATTCCAACGTAACCAAGATACCAGTTGAAGCTATGGCGAAGCTAAATGTAGATCAGGACGTAAGGGACAAGATCTTTGAATTCGAAAGTGCAGCTATCCATGAGCTTAAAAATAAGAAATAGCATCATGAATGAGAATTAGTTATACCATCCTATCAAAGGAAGAAACAAATGCCGTAGACAACTACCTTGATAAACTGGCTAAACATCGCAAAGTAATCGGGGCTTGTCTGTACGGATCTAAAATTGCAGGATATGGAAATGCAGATAGCGATATAGACCTAATTGTTGTTGTAAAGGATTACTCATATACGGTAAAGTATTCTTATTCCAGGACAAAAGAGGCCAAAATATCCGCACTCATAGTTGATTATAATGCCCTGCAAAAGGATGTAAAGAGAGGGTTATTAGGAGAATTTGTAGCAGGCAGATTCTTGCATAAATACAAGGCCCTAATTAATCAAGATCTATTTAAGTCAATGGAAATTTTGTATAAGAAACGTGTCATACTAGAGGAACTATCTGAGGTCATAAGAACCACGAATATTCTGTGCACGGAAATAAAATTTCCTCTGGAGTTCATTATCTTTTCAAAAATTAAGCGGAGGAGTATGGTATATCCAGCTGCATTATATAGCTATTACAAAATGTATACAGGCAGTCGCGCCGAAGAGAATTTAGCTTTTGCACAGGAAGGTTTCAAAAAAGCTCTTGAAGAAATAATTACCAATGATAAGGACTTATTAGTCCTGAACCAGACATCGTCAAAAACAGACGATTTCGTATTACAAATAGGTAAAAAGTGTTTGATTCAGAACAAACAAGGGGGAAGAAATACCACAAGTCTAAAGTTCTCAAAATTACATATGATCAGTTCATATTTTGTACACGCGTACGCTGGCAGAAAGGTTTTTCATTATACAATGAGAGAGGCAGAATCAAAAATAAAAAGGCACAAAAGTCAACCAATTACTCTGCCAGATTTTATGGCATCTCCTAGAGAAAAATATTGGAAACTAGATGAAGGTCGAGTTATCGCAGGGAGGAATAAGAAATGGTTGGACCAAATAGCAGAATCAGCTGGCATAACTCAGTATACAACAAGGAAAATTCGCCTGGGAGACATAAATAGTAGAACTATATGTTACACACTTCAAGATACCTCTATTTATGACCGTAGTATATCAATTGTCGCGAAAAGATTTGCAACATTAAAGGGAGTAAAATGGGCTGCGTTAAATTTCTGGTCTATGTCTACAGGTTTGCTTAAGAAGCGTTCCTATAAAGTAGATTCTTTAGAAAGACTTGGCACCGAGTATAAGGCACTCAGATACCTACGGAACGAACTGGGTCTGGACACACCTACTATATTGGGCGTTGACTTTGAGCGAAGAATACTAGTAACAAATTTTGTTAAAGGGCAAAGTCTGAACAAGATCATTCAGGATTCATTGAAAAAGAAATCAACAGCTGGAAAGGAAAATATTTTATGGATAAGGACAGCTGGAAGAAATATAGCCATGATTCATTCAGCCCACTGCTCTCTCGGAAATATAAAGCCGAACAACATTATTATTGACAATAGTGATGGCATCAATAGTAGGATATTTTTTACAGATTTGGAACAATTCAATTTTAGCAATGGTGAAGGCGATAGTGATCCGATTTGGGACATTATTCAATTTCTTTGTTGGAGCTTAAGAAGAACTAAGAATATTTCTGTTGCCAAGGAAATCATAAGAGAATTCTTTGCAGGATATTTTTCTTCCGACTGTCTGTCGACACGATTTATGAAAACTATGACGATGAAAGATTATCTCAGACAACAAATGTCTAGGAAATCTCTTCTTTACCTTGAACAACTCTATCCATTAATTTCAATAACTATTACGCAATCGATTCATAATGAAATTAACAGGTACGCAAAACGGGAATAGACAAGTAATGAGATAGTTACCTGCAGGTTTTCACATAATCAAGGTCACATTACGCAGAGCCCACAATATTAGTGACAAAATTACAGTAAGCTGCTACGTACTATTCTTGCCTTCGGATTTATTTCCGGATTTTGCTCCCGTCCTATGAAATTCAGTAAATCCGCATTTCCCACAGCTAAAACGGTCCTTATGTTCTGCCATGAAAACACCTCTCCCACATCTAGGACAGTCTCGTTTGGTACGAATAATCTTGTTCTCCTTTTCTACCTTGTAAAATTTGTATACTTGGACCTCACCTCTTTTAGAAGCACTTGTTTTTTTATCTGCCATTATTTCTTGCTCCTTCCACCCTTCGCTTCGGCAGCTGCTGTTTGCTTGGCCTTCAATTTTGTTGCCTTTTCTTCGTCAATAATTTTTTTTCTATCTTCTTTTGACATATTTCGTAACATCATGTATCTTGGCAGTTGTTGCCGCGCGTCTTCTAAAGAAGGGTATACATAAAAAGACGCATGTATATCGGTCCTTCCTGTTTCATATTTCATCAATATGGGTATTATTTGTTGTTGCGTGTTCAAATGAAAATGGCCCGCAACTAATGAAGCAGCACTGGCCTTATTCAACTGGCCTTGAGTGTTTTTTATAATTACTTTAAGTTCTCTTCTGTTCAACAGGACGTTATTGCGATCCTGTACCGTCACAACTTCTTGTAAACTCAACTGCTAATGCATCCAGTTTTAGCTCTTATAAATTTTTACAGGAACCAAATTATCTTTGTTTCTATAGTACTTTGAGTCGTAATCATGATTATAAAATGATTAAATTGTTGGCGGGTCCGGTGGGCTTCGATCCCACGACAACTGGCTTCGGAGGCTTATGCTTTCTTATTCCTTGGTTGGATAAATCAGCACCCTGTCCTAGCTGGGCAACGGACCCCCTGCAAACATAATTACATGAGTTGAGCGTCATATATAATAGTAGACTTTATACATGTCATTTACAGACTCTTTGCCGAGTTTGGACTTGGCTATCATGATAAAGCGGTTGCTTGACAAATTCTTCCCGTTGTTAATATACACTTTATCCACGAAATTTGAGGGAATACGGACTTGGATATTGTCAGAGCCTTTGCCATAGACATTGATGGGACGCTAACGGAGAATGGAGGGGGAATGGTACACCTAAACGCGTTAGCTAGTTTAAGGTACTTAGAAAATATTGGCTGCAAAGTTATTTTTGTTACGGGCAGATCGTCAATTGAGGCGTATATATTATCAGTCTTTAGTGGAACGACAAATATTGCAGTTGGGGAAAATGGCGGTGCGGTAACTGTGGGACCACAACAACACTTAACTTTTGCAAGTAAGGAAAAATGCATGGAAGGTTATCAAATATTAAAAAAGAATATAGACGGTGTAAAGTTGAAAAATGCCTTCAATAGGATAACGGAAGTTGTTCTATGTAGGACATTCGATATTGAAAAAGGACAAAGGATTTTGGATGATAATAAACTCGATTTATGTCTCACAGACAGCAAGTACGCTTTTCATATTAACGAAAAAGGAATAGATAAGTCGGTAGGATTAAAGAAGGCATTAAGTATACTAGATATAGACCCTGCCAATGTAGTTGCGATAGGAGATAGCGAGACTGACATTCCAATGTTTAATATGTGCGGTTATAGTATCGCTTTAAACCATGCAGGAAAAAATGTTAAGGCTAGCGCAAAATATGTGGTCAATGGACATCAAGGAGAAGGTGCTGTAGAAGCGATTGAATTTATTGTATTTACCTTTCTGTCAGGTTCCGTGAACAGAATTGACGTTTAGACACCTGCTGAAGGTTGTACGGGAGCTAATTCTTTTCTCAGGCAAAAATCTTGGATACATTTCTGAAGAGAGAGAAGAGGATGAAGAAAACTTTGACATTTCAGATTCTCCGAGAAAGGAATTTGGTGACATTACATGCAATATTGCATTTAAACTTAGTAAGAGCGTTAAGAAACGTCCATATGAGATAGCCAGAGATATAGTTGAAAAAGAACTAAACCCACACATTAAAAATTATCAAAAGAACCGATCACAGATTTCAATGTTACCAGCATTAGACGTACTTGTTTCAGCCGAAGCCCATCCCGCAGGTTACATAAATTTCCGAGTAAATTATGCGGTTCTGGGTCGTATCATACTGAAAGAAATAGTTACAAATCCGAATTACGGTTCTTTTGATATAGGAAACGGCCAACATGTCATAGTTGAACATACAAGTGTTAATCCAAATAAAGCGTTACATGTGGGTCATCTGAGAAATGTGATACTTGGTGACACGATATATAGAATGCTGAAAGCAACCAATCATAAAACGACTGTCCTAAACTATGTCGATGACTCCGGTTCTCAAATAGCTGACATTGTTGTAGGCTTTATGTTTGCTGGATTTCCCCTAGAACCAAAAATAGACAGCAATACGGCAATCATGAAATTTGATCAGTACTGTGGTGACGAAGTCTACACAAAAATAAATAGAATGTACGATATCCATCCATTTCTTTCAGAGAAAAGAAAATATGTGCTCAAAGAAATAGAAGATCCAAAATCGGCTATTGCAAAATTTGCCGCAGATATTACCCTCAGGGTACTAGAGAATCAATTAAAAACCTGTTGGAGGGTGAAAGCACGTTATGACCTTTTGAACTTTGAATCTCATATAGTATCTTCTGGTTTATGGTCAAGCACGTTGGGAATGTTGAAGGATCGGGGACTTATGGTTCTAGAGAATAATGGAAAAAACAAGGGCTGCTGGATAGTTAGAACCAGAAATGGCGGGGATGTGGAGGAAGCTGATAAGGTGATACTTAGAAGTGATGGAACTTCGACCTACATAGCCAAAGATATCCCATACGCTGTATGGAAAACAGGTTTGGTTTCTGATCCATTCTCTTATCGCAAATTTGCGGAACAATGGGATGGCTCAATACTCTGGTCAAGTACTGCAAATGATTCAGATCAAAAGGGAAATACTTTTCCTGACTTTCAATCTCGGAACATGACCATAACCATTATTGATTCAAGACAATCTAGGCTTCAGAATATAGTATCATATATTCTGTCTTCGTTGAAACCAGAAGTCACCAATGATAAGACAACCGTTGAAAAGCGCAACAGCAATGATTACATTCACATGGGATATGAAGCCGTAACAATAACCGCACAGACAGCTCATATGCTTGGCTTGGATATTGGAGAGAGAGAGTTTATGCACATGTCAGGAAGAAGGGGAATTTACATAAATGCTGACTATATTCTTGATAGGCTTCACGAGAAGGCGTACGATGAAGCAAAGAAGCGAAATCCAACACTAAGCGAAAACATGCTAAATGAAATTGCAGAAAAAATTGCGATTGCATCAGTAAGATATTACATGGTTAAACACGACTTGAACAAGATAATCTCGTTCGATATAGTTGAATCTCTAAGCCTCGACGGTGATACTGGTCCGTATCTGCAATATTCTTACGCACGAGCCCAAAGAATACTTGAGAAGTCTGGGCAACAATATGACTCTAATGTAGAGGTCGATTTTGAGTTATTGAATGAAAACTCAGAGAAGGACCTGATCAAATTACTTTCAAAACTAGATCTTGTTTTGGAGGATTCTGTGGTGACACTTAATCCAAAAACCCTGGCTAGATATGCTCACGAACTCGCTACAACATTCAATTTTTATTACGAGAAAATCCCTATTTTGAAGGAGAAAAATAAGGGAACGATGCAGGCAAGACTTGTACTTGTTGATGCTTTTGGAATTGTGCTCAAAAATGTGTTCGATCTGCTCGGGATCGAATCATTACGTAGAATGTAACGCATGGGTAAACTCTGGCAGACCGAATGTAAACGCAAATCTAATGTTTAGTACTAGATTTCTAATCCAGACCGAGAGAAAGAGTTACTTAATGCTTAAATTAAGCGGAAGGAAGCCTGTTACAATACGGTGGGGTGGCAGAGCGGCCATGCGTTCGCCTGCAGAATGAAAAATACCATGCAACGAGCGAATTTATAGGGGTTCGAATCCCCTCCCCACCTTTGAACCCTCAGATCGAAAGAGAAAAAACGCAAGACAAAGGACGACGTCAACGAATAAACCAAAACAATTAGTACAAATACTCAACCAATTCACTAATGATAGATCCTACAAAATGAGGGACATCTACACCAGAGAAAAGAAACTAAAGACATGGACAGAGAGAATAAAAACTGAACTTGAAGAAAATGACAAGTTAGATGTTCTCCTTTTTGTAGAATATATGCTTGAGAGAGAAGAGAGTATTCTATGGATACTAAAATGCATAACCGTTTTAATTCAGATAAGAATATCTTCGAAGCAGATACTCCAATCTTAAATCAATCCATTGATAAACGAAAACTATATCGATTGTATTGATAGTGAAATAGATAAACGGGCCTACATCTACTTTCCAGTACTTGAGACAAGAAATAGTAAATCATTCCTTTCACCTGAAAGGAATAATGGCTCACAAGAAAGCAAAATCGTTATTACAGATTCTGCATCATATCCAAACAAACAATGCATAATCTCTAAAATTGAGGAGATTCTGTATTATTCCTCAGACAAGGACCTTTCGGTGGAAATAGTAAACCAGGAAGAAGTATTAACAATGGAGGATCTCTTGGATCAATACTATGGAAATCCGGAAGATTATTTTATTTTGAGCTGAACGATAGATCTTTACCTGTGCAATCGCGAATCTACTGGCAACTCCTTTTCAGAAGATAACTAAGACATCTGGAAAAATATATGTACAATGCACAATTTGGTAATAACTATCAAGAATGTAAATGCAACGATAGAGAAAATATAGGCCCTCTTTGTATTGAATTCAAGAATTATTCCTTTTACCGCAAAAGGAATAATTTATTAAAGTTGAAGTTAGCGGAGGCTGTTTAGACATCAAGGATGTTTGTAGCCTAACAGAGTGCATAAATGATCAATAGGATATTCAATTCCTTTCAGCTTAATTACAGAATTTAGTCAAAGGATTCAGGTCAGACCTTCTGATGTTACAACTACTTAAAAACAAAGACACTTTATCCTTAGCGTCAATTTGGTATACTGGAATCTCCAAGAGTATGTTGAAAGAAGGACTTATCGTAGCCTAAAAAGAGCATGGATTGGATTCAAAATAGCAAAAAAAGATGGTGATCATGACAAAATGAAGTACTATGCAGAAGGCATACAGAAGTTTGAGAGACAGCTACGTCTACCTGTTTCTACTTTCTCGGATATTATTAAGGAGAACAACCTAGACAGCACAATACAGAATAGAGAGGGTAGTGCCGCAACCAATGAGCTATAATTGGGGCCGTCGTCGTAACCGGCTACGGAAAGGGAAGAGGGGAATCACATCATCCCATGGCTACAGTCCAAGAGCAACATACCGTCCTATCTATAACAAACACAGAAGGAGAACTCCCGAGTGGGGAGCATTACATCGAGCGTGGGTAGGATATACGATCGCAAAAAGTCAAGATGACTATGAAAAAATGAGAAAATATGCTTTAGTTATTCGGAAATTCGAAAGAAGGCTAAATATAGCTATAAATGATTTTCCAGAAATTGGAATTTATGGGTTTGAGGAGGATTTTGAGAACAAAGAGGAAGATGATGACTCTAAGCTTGAAGTCTATGACACACGGATCCGCGAAAGGTTAGGGGAAACAAAGGAAAACGAGAATGAAGATGAGGATGAAGATGAGGACAAAGAAGACGAAGACGATGATACCTACCACCTAAGTCTATACAGAAGATAGCAGATAGGAGCAGGAAGCATCATTCCATTATAAGTGTCAAGAGGGAGCTGCAGAATAGAGGGTAGCAGAGAAAATTGATACAGAACAGATCTCTACTTCTGCTATGGTCCTATAGATAAGCCTAATAATTGAATTGACCTAGGCGACAGTTTAGCGTGTAGATATAGTACGCAAAATTTGCTTGTTCTCGGTTTTCCTGAAAAAGTGTTAAAAAGGGGTAGGCCATATGTGGTATTAGAAAGGAACGCTCTAGACAAGTTAGCAAGGAAACGTAGGAAACAAGGAAACATCCGACATTGGATAGTGGGGGCATATTTTGCTTTTAAAGAATGAATCTGTAAAATTAATAGGAAACAGTATGGTAATCAGTAAAGAGGAAAAAAGAAGAATAATAGACCTGCATTTCAATCAGGGCAAGACCATTAGAGAAGTATGTAGGATAATGGGTAAGTCTAGTCATGATATCACACCTGTTACAAAGGAGCATAGGATAGAACTAGCCCAAAATTATGCTTTAGCTAATGGACATCAGGATGACATCGTACAGCGTGAGCAAGACAGAATCATTCCGAACGTTAAGGCATACGAGCTGTTTGATGAAGGAAAAAGTCCTTTAGAAGTAACTGCCGAATTGAACCTTCCAGGACCGCAAGTACAGCAGTTCTATAGCGAGTATCTGAATATGAGGCGAATGCACAAGCTTGTCACAATATATCAGGAAACACAGAATAGTATGGGATATTTTCTCAAGTTGTTCAGGCTTGGAAAGGAAAAAGGTATTACCCCTGAGCAGGTGATGAACCTTATCCAAATGGCTGATAGCGTCTACAAGCTTCAAGGTAAGCTTCAACAGCTGCAAAGCGAAATACTAGATATCTCAAAAAAGAAATCTGCAGGCGAAGACCAGCTAGAGGATTTATACGATGAAATAGATGCTACACAAGAGAAATTAGATGTGGTAAATGAGACTTTCAACGTTAAATATGAAGAACTAAAGAAGGCATGTTCCCAAGCACAAAAGCTACAAGATTATGTCGAACAATTCAAAAATTGTCAAGACTATCAAGAACTTGAATCCACAGTCAGAGGAGTGGTTGAAAAGGCTATATTAGATAATAGTAAGCTGTTGCAAAATGCACTCTTCTCAGTACTGCTAACTTTGAGAAATGACCCAGATAAATACATTATTGTTGACAAGGTGGAATTAGCTCCTTTCACCACTAACACGATAATAAACTACAATTCGTTTTTAAGATCAAAACGAGGAGGACCATCACAGTTTGTCACCGAAAGGCTGTTAGAAAGGGCTGAGATACTACTTGTTAATCTTCAAAAAAATATGGTCGATAGTACTATAGCTACAGCTGCAGGACTAGAAGATGGAAGGTCACATGCCACAGCCTATCGAGCCCTACCGTATTAAAAGTCTCTGTCACAACTATCGGCTGAACAGGCCTAAAATAAAAGGCAATTGTGCGTCATGGCCGAGTCCTTTATCTCCTCACCTAGAGATATCTCAATCAAGAATTCTTCTTTTCTGTTTTTACTTCATCACTATCCACCAGGAGAAGGTCAATGAGAAGACCAGATATTTTGGGGATAATTTCTTAGAGATAAAATAAGGATAGGTAATTCCCCCTGGTAACCTAGCCTCATCAAGATAGGTTGTACACGCCAACATTTATCGGATATTACAAATATCAGTAGTGATCAGGTTCGAAGTACCATTGGCAGGGTTATCATCATATTCATAGGCTATCCTTTACAAGTTACAGATTCTGCACGTTGAACAAATGAGTCTCAAATAGTGTTTAACTTACTTATTTCATACTTCGCAAATGTATCTATTATTCTATTAACCTGAGCAGAATCATTTTTTGATAGCCTAGCTATTCTGACACATTCTCTAATATTCGTACTTTTCAAACTGTTATATACTCCATCAGCTATAAGAAGAGCAATATTTCTATCAACACCTTCTTCTCTATCCAGTACATTTACCGCAATTTCGACAAATTCCTCTTCCGTATATGGTTTGAAATGAATATCTCTAAATCTTGTAAGTAGGGGTGGCAAAAGCTTATCTGTACTATTACATGAAGCAAATACCCATGTTTTTAGCTGAGTTGACCTTTGCTGATTATGTTTAAGTTCTGATAATATACCTGACTCCATCAAATTAAGAAGACTTGTCTGGTCTATTTTATTCATTTTTTCAAGTTCGTCAATGATAAAGTAACGTGGTCTATGTTCAAATAAATAATCAAATATTCCTGATTTCGTAGAACTACTCCCGACAGCATAGTAAGATCTTTCAAGCTTTGTAAGCGAACGCATAAACAAGGATTTGGCGGACGCAGGAGGGCCACAGAGTAACAGATGAACTGGTCTCTCAGCATGTATAGCCATTTCGAAAAGATCCTTCACGTCTTTAAAACCATAAATATCATCAAAAAGTCCCTGCTCAATCCCAATATGAATTGGTTTGTTATTAGGAGGACGAATCTCAGACCCAGTTTTCTTCCATCTGCCGAACAATTTCATCATTTCTTATCCTCTTTTACACATGAGTACTACATTAGAGGAATTTTGAATTGTTCTACTACTTCTTGTAAGAAAAGAGTATTCCAATTCTATTTCCCCTCGCTTAGCAAGTTCTATTTTTAAAAAATAGCTGATTAGAAAGGCTACAAAGAAGCTTCTGTCTGTTGTGTCGACAGTCGATAATATGCTATCTATTTTCATGGCCATCTCCGTTGCTGTATATCCATATATATACATGGATATACTATCAATTATATATTCTTATCTATCTATAGGAATATATTGGTATAAAGAATGGCTATGAAGAAAATAATGTTAGCATTACCAGAAGAGATGCTCAAAGTCCTAGAGAGGGAGCGCAAGGAGCGATATTTGCAAACGATACCCGAGACCATTCGGGTGATATTGGGCGAGTATTTTAGAAAAAGCTAAGAAAGAAAATTTGGAAGGAAAAGATACCTTAGCATTTACAATATGCAAAGATGACACATTTAAATGGTTCCAAGACTACATTTTAAGAGGCGAGCAGCTTCAGAATATGCGTGTATACTTTGCTAGAAGCAGATCGGCAGCGGAATTTGACGAATTGAAAGGAAAACCAGTTAGTGATGACAAATCTGGAATTACAATAACCTAATGGGGAATGATGCAAAATTCATAAAATTCACTCAGTATATCATACAATGTGCTGGGAAATTACGTGCATGAATGCTCTGTCCTTTATAAGAAGCATCTTCGGAAGAGATTTAGTGGTCTACTCTTAGAACGATATTAAGTATCAAAGAACCTAGGTTCTTCACCACCTTGGCTGCAAGCGCAATAAGTCACTTCAAATAAAAATGAAATAATCGTTTAACTGATATCTTATTTAACCTTATTTAACTGCTACATTACTAACTTATTGTCAGAAGGTGGACACAACTAAAGTCATAAATATAATATCAAAAACATCTCCTATATGGTAAAGAAAGATTGGGAAATCCTAAGAGAAAGGTCAGCTACATGCAAAAAGTGTGGTCTAACCGCGCGCAATCAATTCGAACTCGATGACCATGTCAGTCATGCGCACGCAGGTGATAATGTCGCAGATGAATCTGGTCCCAAGAATTCTGAACGAAAGCATGAACCAAATCCATAGCCATTTCGAAATATAGAAATAGTGAGGGAGCTGCTGCAGTCTGAATTCATTACGCTACGAGGTCATCGTTGAGTTTTTTCCATGGGTTTCATGATATTGATGCTAGATTTTACAAATAACTACCATTGTATTTTATTATTTATTAATCCTAGAAGAGTTCTTTAGTTTTAGAACTGACCTTATCTTACAGTGTTATCCTATACATCCTTCAAACGTCAAAAGTGAGCTCTGCGTTTGATAGAACGGTTTTAACCCAATGGTAACAGAATCCAAATTAAGGGATCAATCAGATTATTCACAAAAAGGTTTGATATGTGCAGGGTATGATACTATGGGAATAATGCTATACGCTTGCTATTATGATTGCTGAATGAATAGGTGGACCCGGTTCTAATATTGAGAAATTCCATCCGGAACATTGCAAGATGTCTACATAAATTATTGGAACGGATACATTGACGAGAATCAACTGAGAACATTGGCAAGTTCCGTATAAATTGGTAATTGGTCAAGAAACCTGGAACTGGCATTCATGACGAGCACCTCGAATACAGACTCTCGTTTCATTGGGTCAGCAATTACTGAACCAATTCACTCAGACGAATCTAATGGTCCTGAAAAAATGCTGTTCGTCAAAAATAATTACTAAAGAAAAGATTTCACTTGGGCAACTGGGAAAGCTTTGACCCAGCGTAAATGTATGACATTAGATGAAGTGAACCTGTAATTGCATAACCTCATTGTATCAAATGTAAATCAGACCCTTTATATTACGTGGAAATAGAAAATCTCGCTTCGCTATTCAATCATTAATAATACCGTCGATTGATTTATTAACTAAATTTATGTACTTGCCCTAACATATGCCGAACGCCTCTTCATCGAGAGTTGACAAGGACTCGCTTGGGGATATCTTAATACCTTCTGATGCATACTATGGGCCATTCACAGCCAGAGCTAAGCAGCAGTACAATGTTACAGGCCAACCTGCACATATTTGTCTTATCAAAGCTTATGTAATGATAAAACGGTCCGCGGCTTTAGCAAATAAGAATCTTCATGTTCTTGACGAAGAGAAAGCTGATGCGATAATAAAATCATGCGATGAAATTTTAGATGGTAAGTTTGTAGATCAATTTGTGTTAGACTCAATAAATTCTGGCGCAGGAACTGCTTTTAATATGAATTGCAATGAAGTTATTGCAAATCGATCACTGGAAATTTTGGGAATGAAGAAAGGACAATACAACATCATCAGCCCTAACGATCACGTGAATATGTCACAATCGAGCAATGATACATTCCCAACTGCAATGCACGTTGCTATACTTCTAAATTCATTTGAAATGTTATCAGCTATGGAGCTCGTTATAACCACGATGGGCAAGAAAGCTGAAGAATTCAGGGACACTATTAAAGTTGGGAGGACCCATTTAATGGATGCACTTCCTGTGACTCTAGGAAATGAATTTGGAGCATATGCGTATTCAATAAAGCAAGCAATGCAGATGATAATATTGGCAGGAAAAAAGTTAGAATATGTTGGTCTAGGAGGAACGGCGGTAGGCACCGGAGCCAATACGCCTAAGGGATATAGAGAATCTGCAATTAGATACTTGACAGATATTACTCGGCTCGATCTAAAACCTTCTGAAAATATGTTTTATTCATTGCAAAGCAAACTCGACGTGGCCAACTACAGTTGTTCACTCAGAAATCTCGCGTTGGAATTAATCAAAATTGCTAATGACATCCGGTTGATGGCTTCAGGTCCAGTGGCTGGTTTTGCTGAAATTTTTATTCCGCCGGTTCATCCTGGTTCATCAATCATGCCAGGAAAAGTTAACCCATCATTGGCAGAATGTCTCACTATGATATGTTTTAATATGATTGGAAATGATGTATCTGTCGCTATGGCTGCTCAAGCAGGCCAATTGGAACTTAATGTTATGTTGCCTGGAATGCTTAAATGCGTTCTGGATTCAATGGATATGCTGAAGAACTTTCTTCCTGTGTTTTCCAGAAATATGATCGATGGCATCAAGGAAAATAAAAAAAGGATGGAATCATACGTGGAGGAGAGTCCTACGCTTGTAACCCTATTGAATCCCTATATAGGGTACCTACAAGCAGCGGAAATATACAAAGAATCAATCAAGACAAAAGTAAGCATTAGAGAATTAATTCTAAGAAGAGGACTTATGACAAAGGAGGAAATAGATAGAATACTTTCCAAAGAAAACATCCTGGGTTCGACCTAATTTTGTAATCAATGTCATACAAAAACATAGGTTAGAAATTCGATACATGCCATATACTTGTTGTTATATGATATCGCGCATCTGGGGAACATTCCTGTCTTTTTATATTGAACGAATACTTCCAATTTCTCCTGCCTTGTCTTTCCAATAGGAGATTTTTCATTAATGGTCAATTACAGAATCGTCTCAGGTTACGGTTATTTTTCTAGATATATCATCCTTAGAGTTCATTTTACTATAATAATATCCTGGCCCTTAGTAAGCACACAAGATAGTATATATAATATAGGTTATGTAACAATGCTTGAGTCATTCCTTCGGAAAACAATAATTCCTGTAGTTACTGGAAGTAAGTAACGTCCCCTAACAACTTTAAAAATTTGGTAGTGATAAGATAACGTGTAAAAACTATTTTAAATGAAGAATGGATCAAATAATTACTATTTAATACCATAATAGTTATTGGTGCTTCTTTTATTCGAAGTCAGTGTATGCTCATCCATAACAATGAAGCATAGAAGCAGACTGGAAATAATATCTCTTATTTTAGACATAGCTACACGAAATGATGGGGTTACGCAAAAAAAGATCCTATATAGGGCATACTTATCATATGAGCATCTAAAAAAATATCTAACTCTTTTACAGGAAAATGAACTCATAAATTATCACGAACAAGAAGGAAAGGTTTACAGAACAACTGAAAAAGGATTGCACTTTTTAAACCTTTATGCGAAACTCAACGAGGTAGTGGCCATGACAAATGACATTATTGTTCGGTAGGAATCATGTCTGATACAACAAGGCATGGATTTCGAAAGATATGCCCTAAGAATTCATACAATACAAATCGTTCATTTCTAAAAAAGGGAGAATTCTAGTAGGGTACGATCTAAAATTCAGAAGTGTCACAAGGAATTTTCAATAACCGGTAACAACCAAATAATATATTTCGAGATATGACCATGTTAAAAGTCATTTTAACGACGCTTCACGTTAGCCTGTCGAAATTGCTGTAACCAATAAATCAAAGTAGCTACAAATATTCATGAAGCTCATGAACACACATATGGATAATTCAATTCGTATTGTCGGGGTAAATGATAGAAAAAAACTTCGCAAGCGATATAACAAATTTGTGATTATTAACCTTGAAAAACGAGCTTTTCTCCGTAATTTGATAAGACGTAATACTCGATGTGGACATAAGCAAATTTATACACAGGCAAATGCCATCTGCAGACGAATATCTTCTTATTATGAAGAAGAAAAAATATCCGCTAAACAGGCAATGGATTGGATGATGGAGGCACACGATAAAATGAGCCATCGCAACTTGCCTAAGGATGTTATCTGTGATGAGATGAATAAGAGACTGAATAAATTAGACAAAGTTGAGAAAACAATGACATTTGAAACAACAATGGCTAACGTGAGTGTTAGCAATAGAATAAAAAACCACAGGGACGAAAAAGGCATGACTGGGAATGATTCTGAGGATAGGTATTCAGAAAGCTACTGGGCAGAAGTAATATAGTGACCAGAGATTATTGGAATGCGATTTGGTATCAGGATTTAGAGATATAGAAATAGCATATGTTCATCAATTTTTTCTTCGTCATTTCATAAAGCTTCTTTGCCGGAACGAAAGCGAATGTTAAAATGCTTTTCTAGTCGATAGGAAATTAGATAGCTCAGGAACGAACTATCAATCAGACTATTGCCGGTACGCTTACCAGAGATGAAATGATAATCATTAATTTCCAGATTCAATTCTAGATGATTTCACAATTCAATAGTGAAGACTATTTAGATCAGTCCAAAGTAATAGATAACTCTTACATTCTACTCAAAATAGAATCGTTTTCTAATTAGTATCAATATTTATGTCTTACATTTCTTAGAAAAAATGTGAGAGGCATTTATCCGGGACTATTTAACATAGCAATTTTAACCTTTATCACATCTGTTGTTCTGACCTCTCATTCTTTTCAATTAAATGACATGACTTATGTCCATACTAAGTTAGTAGATTTCAATGCGGCAGAGACTTTTCCCTTTTTCGACCTTGGAAAACCCGATCATGGTTCTCCATCACCAAATAGAGGATTCGATCAACATGAAGGAACCCATCTTCAAGTTTCGTACCCCCATAATTGGACAAAAGAGACTGTTCCACTTGTTAAATATACTGGGCTACAGTCTGTACCCGAGGTGGCTTTTTACGTACCGAACCAGAATGTTGAAGTAACAATATCAACTGAGAGGCCAGGTAATGTTTCACTATCCAAGTATTTTCTACAGGAAGTTGCTTCACTACAAGAGGCAGTTGCAGGCTACACACTTATTGACTCTGGCGAAAGTAATCTTGGTGATCTCCCAGCGAAAAGAGTATTATATACAAGTGATTTGATTGAGGGAGGAACCATTTACGGACGAATGAAGACGATGGAACTTGTCAGCATGCATCAAGGAGTCTCTTATTTCTTTATATACAGAGCAGAAGAGAGGGATTTTTTGGTGTATTTGCCAGCTGTCCAACAAATGATAAACTCATTTGTTTTCAAAGGATTATAGAATGAACCTATAAGTCCAGATACAAATGCTTGTGCGCTTATCTCAATTAGATGCTTCAAGCCCCCTTAGCGGCCTTACCATACAAGACACAGAGTATCATGAAATTATTCTTTGATAACTTGTTGGTCGGGATTGTTTCTTAATCAACATTTTATGGGGTGTAACCAATTCAGGAGTAACATTTTTTGGTTGATATGAATATCAACATGATTAATCAATTATATCAAGAGTGATGATTCTTCATTTATAACTGAAATAAAATAAGACAGGCCCTGCTCCTGATCGAATAG
>Ga0193739_1000190_pt1 | contig 17012 bp, 19 predicted proteins | sample L2a2metaG_FD_144926 | JGI IMG/M metagenome (GOLD analysis project Ga0193739, IMG submission 144926) | Soil microbial communities from a riparian zone of the East river system, Colorado, United States - L2a2 | ecosystem: Environmental > Terrestrial > Soil > Riparian zone | place: USA: East River...
CGAGTGACCGTTCCCTTCATTGAATTAACCAGATTTAACTAGAGAATTGTTTGAAGGCTAAAACTTGTCTTTCGTTACCAGTTGACATTACTACCCGTTTAGTTGGCAGATCATGGCACTCCGAGAAACGATCCACCAGTTCTTCAGGAAGTGATCTCATTCATTATCATTTGCGCACATCTGCGTCTTAATCGAAATTATTATAAAATATGATTTAGAGATAAGATAGGAAAATGGCTAAGATTGCGCTTATTGTTGGATCCGTAAGGCGAGATCGCCAAGGTATTAAAGTTGCGCGATGGATGGAGAAAAAGCTTCTGGACAGGAGCCACACTGTATATTTCGTTGACCCGCTCGAATTAGAGCTTCCTCTGTTGGATAGAATGTACAAGGAGATGATAGATCCACCACAGAAATTGAAAGATCTTAGGACAAAAATAAAAGATGCGGAAGGTTATATGGCTGTTACTCCTGAATATAATCGTAGTACATCTGCTGCTATGAAGAATACGCTGGATTACTTTCTGGAGGAATATTTCTTCAAGCCTTCAGCAATCGTTTCCTACTCCCCCGGAATATTTGGAGGAGTGAACGCGGCGCAGCAGCTCAGATTGGTTTTTGCTGAACTGGGAGCTCCTTCAATTCCTTCAGGCTTTACCATTTCAAGAGTCATGAACACCTTTTCTGAAAATGGTGAGCTAGTGGACGAGGTCTACGATAAAAGAGTGACTAGGTTTCTAAGCGAGTTTGAATGGTATATTGAGGCTTTAAAGAAGCAAAGGGAAAAAGGCACACCGTATTGAATTATAGATAAGAATCACAATACCTACACCACAACGTCTACAATAAACGATTTAACTGACATTACTATGATTGATTAATAAGCACTATTGTTATTTAACAACAAATGACGTCGATTCAAAAGATCGTTGGTGATGTCTATCGTCTTGTATAATCCTTAAATAGAATCGGTGAGTGATTTCAATTTAAGATGTCCAAATCTGGATCTAATGCATGTGAAGGATGTGGCACAATTTTCGCATCGGAGAGAGAATTATCTCAGCATGAAACCTATGCCAAATATAGAAGACCCGGAAGTTGCTGGCAGTAGGGAATGAATTAGCTTGATGTGTCATGAGTCAATCAAAAACTACAAGAATGGAAGAGTGTAATTCAAGAGTAATATAGAATTTAGCTGGAGTTTATCAGTATACAATATACTACAAGAAATTAGTGAAATCCTAGATCGCTAGGTTTGTTATCTGATCATAACATAATGCTGGTTGATGGTAACATCCTGCTCCTTGGACAAACTATTTAACAGATTTTAGGTCCATACGTGAATATACTTACATTCACGATAGACTCACTAAGATCTTCTAACGCAAATTTAGTACTAACAAAAGCAGAAACGACTCCAGATCCTTGACCGCCAAATACAGAATGTTTGACAGAATGTAAAAGGCAGATGGTAACTATGAATATGATGTAAATGAGGCAAAATTGTTGGAGCTTGACTTAAATATTCCAAAACAGCGCATAAAAATCGAAGAGTTTACCGAGTACTATCGCAAATGAATATTTCCGGTGGATACGGAAATTAATTTAACCTCGATGTAAAAATAGTATTATATTGAAAGCTGCGAGGATTATTAAACCAAAGGATTCTCTACAAGTACAGGATCTGGATTTACCTAAGGCAACCGGGTCTCAAGTCGTTGTAAAAGTTCGCTCGTCAGGAGTCTGTCATAGTGATATTCATCTATGGGAAGGCGGTTATGAAGGAATTGAGGGTCAATTTCTTAAGGCAACTGATAGGGGCGTAAATTACCCACTAACACCAGGCCATGAGATTGCTGGAATGATTGAAAGCTTGGGAGAAGAAGCAGAAAAGGAAGCGATTGATAAGAATGACAAAGTAATTGTCTACCCATGGATAGGAGAAGGACTTTGTCCTGCTTGTAGAGTTGGAGAGGAAAATCTATGCGACAAGCCAAGATCACTAGGAGTGTACACCGACGGTGGATATGCAGAATATGTATTGGTACCAAGCTACAAATATTTAGTCAAAATCGGAAATCTTGACACCGATGTAGCTTCCACCTTGTCATGTTCAGCACTTACGGCGTATGGAGCAGTAAAGAATGCTGATTTAAAGCCTAACGACAATGTTGTAATTGTCGGAGCGGGAGGTGGTTTAGGCCTCATGGCAGTACAGCTAGCAAAAGCCGTTACTGGAGCTAGGATTATTGCACTGGATTTGGATCAAGAAAAACTAAAGGTTGCAAGGGAAAACGGTGCGAATGAAATTGTCTCACCAAAAGACGGTGACCCTGCTAAGAGAGTCATGGAGTTAACAGCTAATTTGGGAGCAGACGCCATTATTGATTTTGTTAACGCGTCGAAGACTGTGGAAACTGATATGAAAATGCTCAGAAGAAGAGGCAAAGCAGTACTAGTTGGTCTGTTTGGTGGAGAACTAAAACTGAGCTTGGTGAGTATGCCAACTCGAGCTTACAGACTAATCGGATCGTATACTGGGAGTTTAAGTGACTTGATAGAGCTAGTTTCACTCGCAAAAAGAGGAGTTATCGAACCCGTCGTTTCACATCGGTTTAAACTAAGTCAAGCCACAGAAGCTCTAGAAATGCTAAAGGATGGCAAGATACTTGGGAGGGGTGTGATAAATCCTTGAAACAGACTGAAACCAAATTAAGGACTGTAAATCCAACTACCGAAGCAATTCTCAATGAGTACGATATTATGACCAAAGAACAAATAGATGCAAAGGTAAAGACAGCGCGCACCGCATTCTCAGAATGGAGAAATGATATAGATAAACGTGTAGACTTCCTTTACTCTTTTGCCAATGAGCTGAGGAAGAATTTGGAAAATCTAGCAACGACTGCCACGCGGGAAATGGGGAAGGCCATAAAAGAATCAAGATCGGAGGTAGAAAAATGTGCTTGGGCGATAGAATACTTTGCCGATAACGGAAAAATCTTTGCATCAGATGAAGTGGTCAATACCGATGCAAGAAAGAGTATCATAACATTTGAGCCTCTTGGAGTAATTGGTAGCATAATGCCATGGAATTTTCCATATTGGCAGGCTTTGCGATTTGCAGCTCCTTCACTGATGGCTGGTAACACTATTGTTTTGAAGCCAGCAAGCGCTACAATGCAGTGTGGAATCGAGATCGAAAGGACCTTCAACAAGTCAGGGTTAGCTAACGGTGTCTTCCAAACACTGATAGGGGATTCAAGTATTGCTGAAACGCTTATAGATTCAGATATTAACGCAGTAACATTTACTGGAAGCGTTCAAGTGGGAGGAAAAGTTGCGCAGAGGGCTTCTTCTCAATTAAAGAAGACAGTCCTTGAATTAGGGGGAAGTGATCCATTCATAGTTTGTGAAGATGCAGACTTAGAAAAAGCCTCTAGTGGAGCAGTCAAGGGTCGCTTCATCAATAGTGGCCAGAGCTGCATCGCATCAAAGAGATTTATCGTTGTAAGAAAGATTGCCAATGAATTCATAGAAATGTTTGTCCAAAAAACTCAAAAGCTTAAGGTTGGCGACCCCATGTCAAATGAAACCGATATTGGTCCTCTAGTTAATATCAATAGCCTCAATAATATGGAATCTCTAGTTGGACAATCGGTTGAAGAGGGAGCTGAACTCTTGACAGGAGGAGAACGCACGGACAGCAAGGGCTTCTTCTACCCTCCAACAGTCCTGAAAAATGTTTCCCCAAGTATGCGGATTGCGAGTGAAGAAGTTTTCGGTCCTATTGCTCCGGTTATTATTGCTGAAGATGAAAAAGAGGCGATGAAGGTTGCTAACGATTCTAAATATGGTCTAGGAGCAAGCATTTGGACTCAGGATCTGGACAAAGCTGAAAGGATGTCAAGAGCTGTAGAATCTGGAATAGTGACTGTAAACAACGTAGTTATATCAGATCCCCGAGTTCCGTTTGGAGGTATCAAAAATAGTGGGTTTGGCAGAGAATTATCGAAATATGGAATGTTAGAATTTGTCAACATAAAATCAGTCAGATTCTACGATCAATTAATTCACAATCATTATGTGGAATAATGCAGTATGACTATATGTGATAGATAAACCATGAAACTAATGAAACATAGGACCCATCCTGTCAGAATCAATCAAAGCAATAACCATACTGATAAAGATACTTCCCAAATTAACTCCCCCTCATCTTCAGATTATCATGAGGTAACAGAAAATGTCTTGATACTTCAAGGTGGCGGATCTTTGGGAGCATTTGGCTGTGGTGTATTCAAGGCCCTTTGCCAAAAAGGGATCAAGTTAGATATCGTTGCCGGAACATCGATTGGTGGTGTAAATGCTGCCATCATAGCGGGCAGCAAAAATGTAAAACATCCAGAACAACTCTTGGAAGAATTCTGGCTAGAGCTTGCCGAAAGTTTTGTAGATTTGGACAGTTTCACTCCTTTTTCCACGTACTTGGAGCAGCTGGCAGCAAACTCGTCTTATTTTTCTTCCTCTATATCACAACAAAGCAATAATGAATCAGAAAGAACGTTGGAAGCATATAGAAACAAAGCCACAAAGTCGTTTTTTAGCTCGGCGATGTTTGGAAATGATAAAATGTTTAAGGCACGATGGAGACCAGAATACGCCTTTAAAGATCCCGAATATTTTGAACCAGCAAAATGGACATATCTTTATGACCTCTCCCCTTTAGCAAAAACTTTGGAAAAATATATTGATTATAATAAATTGAAACCGGACGGAAACCCAAACTCACGACTTATAATGACCGCAGTAAATGTGTTAACGGCTGAGCCCCTAACATTTGATAGTTCAAGGCAGCAGATAACTCCAAAGCACATACTTGCTACTTGCGGATATCCCGCATATAATTTCCCATGGGTAGAGGTGGAAAAGGGGGTATATGCTTGGGATGGCGGTTTGCTTAGTAACACCCCTTTAAGAGAGGTGATCGATTCGTCTCCAGTTAATGATAAGAAAATATTTTTGGTAGAAAACTATCCTAAAAAGATTGATGCCTTACCGGATAACCTGGCTGAAGTTTATCATAGAACAAGAGATATCATCTTTTGTGACAAAACCCTAAGTACTGTTACAATATCCAAAGTCATAACAAGATACCTTCGATACATAAATGAACTATACCAGATGATTGAACATTCTATCGACATGGCAAAAGTCGATAGAGCTGAACTTGAAAGAATTCGCAGAAAGTATAAGAAATATAAAAAAGACACTGGCGCTGAAATAAAAGGTGTTCATTATATCTCACGAGACGAGCCTGTTCATTCCTTTTACGAAAATGCAGACTTTTCGCCAAAGGCTATCAAAGATTCGATTAAACAGGGAGAGTTGAAGACAACTCAAATACTCGACGAAGTTGCTAAAACTAAGTAACGAATGATTAGTATGCACATGTAGGAGATTCAAACACATTTTATTTATCTATTGTGATATTACGTTGGAGCTACATAACACAATTTTTGTCTTTGGTAAAAGATTGTGACTTATTTTTCCCCTTTTGTGTTGTCTTCATAGCCTTCGTTCGTACTACGATGTTGATATCAAACAATATCCACTCTCAGTTCATTTGTTATTTATCGAAGCCCAAGTGCGTCCTTGAGATCTATTTCGTGATCTTGCTCTTGAGCAATAATGCCTCTTAATTTTTCTGATAGTGCGTACTCCCCTGCACTTTCAGCCTCGCGTATTCTATCCCTATAATTCCTTATAGTCTCCTGCTCTGACTTCAAGTCAATTTCAAGCATTGTTTTTGAGTCCTGTGAGTAACCTGCTTCTTTACTTTTTACCGTAGGATCGCCTCCCAAATAATCTATTTGCTTTGCCACCTCTAGTGCGTGCTCAAGTTCTTCTGAGGCGTGTAATTTCAGTTCTTCTGCAATATCGCCATATTCAGCTCCCTTTAAAGTTGAGCTAAAAACAACATACTGAATTATTGCTTGGTATTCCCTCGCCAGGTCTTCATTCAGTCCATCAATGATTCCCTGCTTGTCAGTCGCGTTCTCATTCGACATAGTCTATAATCTAACATTATGATTTATTAGAGTTGTCCCATGGCCATTCATCAAAAGATAACACGACCTCGCCACCAGAAGGAAAAGAGATGACGTATCTATCATGGTTCAAGGATACAAAATAGATTCAATCATTGAAAAATTAGGAATGCGATGTGGATGATACTTACGAGCAAGATTCAACTCCCCACTTATCAACATCGAATCTGCACTTAGTTCTCTGATCGTTACTGAATTTATGAAATACATGATGAATAAATAATTTATTTGTACGTTCTTTAAGATTACTACTTCAGTGAGCTTCACTTATCATATGTTTGCTCAATTCATCTTCTGATGTAAATACCTTTTCGCATAAATCGCAGCGAAATGCGCGCGGTGCAGATTCTCCAAGTTTCGCAATATTCGCATAAGACGGGGCAACATATCTTGAAGGAATTAAAGGTAGCGGTGAATACAAAACACCATAATATGGAAAATCCTTAACATAAAAATAATTGGGATCTGGAGGGTTATCTCTTTCATACGTATTCTTAACTATTTCCTCAGAAACGTTTAACCACAATACATTCCCATCCCATCCTTCGATCCTAATCATCGGGATGTAGTAATAATGTATATTTATAAAACCTCGCTTCACAACTACAAAACTCTTGCTTACAGCCTCTATATCGCCTATGTCTATATCATCAGATGTGTGTACCGACTCATCTATTAGATCTTTCCATTGACGTGGATCTGTTTCAGAATTCATTATCTTAAAGTACACAATAAAATTATAAAGCGGTTTTGTATTTTTGGTCATTTTTCAATATTAATTGACGCAACTATCTGATAAGATTCGAATCCCTTAACAGATATAACGATGTATCAATATTATGAAAAGATTTCCAACTAGTCGCAAGCGGATTTCAAGCCTGCATTACCTCTGCCTGAAATCTGAGATACCTGAAGGTCATTCAAAGGTTTTTTCAATTTCTGTTCAAGAGTTGAAGCAGGATGTTGCTGTATTTAATATAGGAGGTAATTTCCATGCGATATCTAATGTTTGTGCGCATAAAGGTGGTCCACTAAGTCAGGGGAAATTAGAAAAAACTATAGTTACATGTCCTTGGCATGGTTGGAAATATGATGTTCGCAATGGGAAGCCGCCCCATGAGGGAGGTGATAGCGTGAACAGTTTCAAAATAAATGTCGTTCGCAACAAGTTGTATCTTGACGACGATTGCATCTCATGTTATCAGTTACGAGGAACAAACACCTGAATGTTATTGTTAGTTGTATCTGCAACATAGACCTGCCCAGCAGAATCTATGTCAATACTTTCTGGCGCTGAAAACTGACCTTTACCATCACCTTCACTTCCCCATTTAGTTATAAAAGTACCGTTCTTATCAAAAACCTGCACACGGTGGTTTCCGGAATCTGTCAGGTACAAGAGATCATTAGGACCAAATGCAATAACTGCAGGCTTAATTTAATCGCCCATCTTCGGTACCCAGAGTACCCCAAGTCCTTACAAAAGTACCATTATTAGTAAAGATCTGAATTCGGTTGTTTCCATAATCTGGTACATATACGAGGTCATTTGAATCAACAGCAACATCCCAAGGTTGAATGAATTGCTCATCGCCCGTGCCCTCCGATCCCCATTTTGTTACAAATGTACCATTGCTTGTGAATTTCTGTATGTTTGCCCCATCTCTATCACTCACAAAAACGTATCCTTTTGAGTCGACGGCTATACCATGTGGATGGAGAAACTCTCCATCACCAGTTCCATGAGTACCCCATTTTGTTATGAATTTCCCGTCGCTATTAAATTTCTGAACTCTAGCATTATTTTGATCTGTGATATACACGTTACCGTCTATATCAATCTCATTGCCATGTGGATGATTGAATTGACCATTGCCTGAACCCGTTGAACCCCAGCTTAAAAGATAACTTCCGTTTTTTGAAAATTTCTTTATGCTGTTTGGTTCAATATCATTCACGTATAAATTACCTTGAGAATCTAATTCAATTCCTTCTGGCTGATGAATTTTTATTTCTCCGATACCATCTTGGGGTATGTTCCTATCAAAAATATAATTAGATAAAGAGCTTGGCGATGATAGAATTTTAGATATATTTCCGGATAATACCAGAAGCAAGCCCAGAGCTAGTATAAAATAGAATACAAAACTTTTTGACATTTTTTATATAAGCAGTTTCGTTCAGTATAGACCTTTCGGAATACTAGATGATATTAACTGCTCAGATCGATTCGGTAAGTTTATCGATTTGTCATATAGAATAAAAAACATTAAACTCTGAAGGAACATTCGCAAATTTTGCAATTAATGCATATAACTGGACATTTGCTAAAATCATAGTTTTGCAACAAATAACAACAACTATGCCAAGGGAAGAAAAACCTTAAGATAACTCATATTCTATCCGCACTAGTCTGTCATGACCGTCGCTTTGCATGAGGAATAACCAAAACTACGTCCATACTAGGCATGCGAGATTTGATCACCTTTTGGGTGTTAAGCAAAACCATTTCGACCTCATTCAATGGTTTTTTTCCATCCATTTCAACATGTATTTCTGCTCTTGAGATCATACCAGTTTGGCGCAATTTGATGGACCTTACAGTAACATCACCTTCGAACTTTTGTTCAACTAATTTTTTCATAAAATCTGTACTAACAGGATTGTTCCATGCGTCAACCAGTATCAAAGATGATTGTTTCAAAGAAACATAAGCCACAGAGAATATGAATCCAGCAATTATCATTCCACCTATAGCATCAGCTTGTAGAAATCCAAACTGTGTTGCTAGGAGTACACTCAAGAAACCTAGTACAGAAGCTGATCCATCCTTTATCGAATTTTTAGCATCTGTTTTTAATGAAAGTAAATTGTATTTGTTGGCAATGCGTCGCATCTGAAACGCTCTGTGTAAGGATATGGCACCGGCTATAGCTAGAACTATCATCGTGGGTATTGGCTGCTTAATTTCATTTGGATGGATAAGTCCCTCATACGAATGGTAAACAATGAATATTCCTATCACAATCATCCCAATTGCTGCTACCATTGCTGCCAAGCTTTCTACTTTATGGTAACCGAATTGGAACTTTCTGTCAGCAGGTCTGCGTGCAAATCGTAATCCTATCAATACTATAAAAGATATCATCGCATCAGACATTGAATCTACACCGTCGGCTGTGGCCACTACACTTCCACTGATATATCCCATGAGTAATTCGGCAATTCCTATACAGATTAGGGTTATAACAGAGATTTTGGCAATTCTTTGACCCTCACGAAACCCCTCATTTACAAGTACCGCAAAAGAATCTTTATCTGTGGAAGTTCCTAAATCTGACGTTATTGAATTTGAAGGTACGTTCTCTGAGGTTCTTTTATCCAAAGTATGAGTTATCTAATAATGGACTCGATAACTATTAAAGATTATGAAGTGATTTTTAAGATTAGGTTAGGATGAGACTTTTGTGCTCTGTCATAAATTGCTTATAAAGCCAAATAGAGTCTCGAATAGTCTACTTTATATTTGCAACATTGCGTATTACTAGTGATCTAATATTGATGGATATGAGAATAAATTACTTCATCATATCATTTGCTATGGCCCTCGTTATGATTCCATCATTTGCCATAGTCTCTTCTTCACAGTCAAATAACACATTGCCAAGTGACTCGCTGTCGAATAGTTCTTTGTCAAATGCTTCAATATCAGATGAATCCGATGAAGACATCCCATTTTTTGAAAATGAAACGTCCTTTGCTTCTCTGAGCAGGTCCCTTGCTGAAGCTAATCAAGCAGAAGATGAACCAATACCTCCTCCTCCGCCTTCGGAATCAGAATCAGAATCAGAAGGGGAAGCTGAAGAAGGGGAAGAAGACCCTAATGAATAGAACCCAGTTATAGATAAATGGCAAAAAATTAAGATAGTATGTATAGCAACCTAAGTTACCTGTCTTGATTGATAATATGAATACTGACAAGGTGTAAAATTGTTTTAGAGATTTTAAATTTTTTGACTAGCTTTTCCCATAGTCTGATTATTTTTTGTAACGTAAAAGTTAATAATTACAAAGAAAAAATAGACATATGGGAAAATATGAATTACCTCCGTTACCTTATGGTTACGATGCATTAGAACCACATATTGACGCAAAGACAATGGAAATACATCACACTAAACATCATCAAACATATACAGATAAGCTCAATGCAGCTCTTGAAAAATGTCCGGCAGAAATACAGGGAAAGGACATTGTAGAAATTTTATCTAATCTTGATCAAGTACCAGCTGATCAAAAAAGTGCTATCAATTTTAATGGAGGAGGATTTGATAATCATCGAATATTTTGGCAGAATATGAAATCAAATGGTGGCGGTGAACCAAGCGGCTCAATTGCAGATGCAATTAATCAATCATTTGGAAGCTTTGCTGCCTTTAAAGAGAAATTCGCCTCTACTACTGTGTTGATTCAAGGCAGTGGATGGGGATGGCTTGTATATAATCCATCAACAAAGAAAGTTGAGTATAAATCAATGCCGAATCAGACTAGTCCACGAACAGAAGGTTTGATACCACTTTTAGGATGTGATGTATGGGAACATGCTTATTATCTCAAGTATCAGAACAAGCGACCTGACTATGTCTCTGCTTGGTGGAATGTAATAAATTGGCAAGATGTTTCAGAAAGATTAGATAAAGCTAAAAAATAAAAAATCATTTTTTTAATAGGCTGTTTCTCTAACTGCAAGCTGCTTTGCTTCGGTACTCTTTATTTTTTATTTCTTTTTGAATTGTAAACTCGTCTGCTGTAGTAAACTCATTTGTTACTATATTATTGAAACGTCCAATCTTAGATGTCTTCTTTTGGCCAGATACTAGAAACCCGTTATGTTGGATATTTTTTGCTTAATCTCATTGGTTGACATCCGGATGTCATCGATATCAGCCTTAGTTTGAGCTTTCAAATTCAGTTCTGCAAATAATTTCTTGGTTTCGTCTGTTGAAATTTTCATTGATTGATTAAGCTTAGGCAACGTGTCATTAAGCAATGATTCTGATCTTGAAATGAATCCGATCGCGTCCTGGTATTCAACAATTTGTATTATATTTCCATTCCTTACACCGGACTCATACTCTCCATTTGCGGCATCAAGTAGCCAAGATGCCGCTATTAGAGTCAAAGTGCTGTTATCCTCCGGAACAATGAGATCAATTGCCTTGTTTAGTATCTGATTGACTTCATTGGTCTCTTCCTTAAATTGAGTCAAGTCCAATTTGTCTGCATTCTTTGATAGCTCATTCAAAGAATTAAAAAGCAAAGTATTATGATTATTATCGACAGAAGCAAGTTGTACTTCTATAGAATCATAGATTTCTACTATTGGATGTTGAATATGGGCTTGGGTTAATGTATTGTTTCCATTTTCTTTGTTTATAATAGCCTGTTCAAGATGACCCTTCATCTGCTCAATATTATATACGAATTCTATTTTGTTATATGTTTGGGCTTCGGCTAGACCAAAGAATGAAAATTGCAAAATTACAAACAGGAAAACGCTATAGCATGAGAGAATAAATAAATTAGATTTTGTAATATTTGAGTTAAATCTTCTCAATGATGACCAAATATTTAAAAGGATAGGATAATTTAAGGCTTATCCAGATTCTCAAATTAGAGAAATGAATTCTCAAAAATTAGTGTTCTACATACCTAGAACGATTTTTTATTTTCTACAACTCTTATTAATATTTCTCTTTTCAATTGGAAATTACTTCACTATTCTTATTTTTTATTTCCTTACCAATTGTGAATTGGTCCAGAATTTGGTCACCTTTGTTGTCATAGAAAGTTCCAGTCAATTTTGTGTGCGGATTTCCGTTGCTGATGTCTATATTCAGGAATCCAAATTTGTTGGCAAACTGAGTATCTACAAATGGAGCCTGTCCATCAAAAGAGTAGAAATTTACTCCGCCTGTCCCAACTATCGCAAACACAATACCATCTTTTTGACTGTCATATTCCGTAGAACGGTCATTTGTTACTACCGGTTCTGAACTATCATTAGGGTTGTATGTTATAGGGTGAGTTCTCTGATAATTGTGATTATGTCCACTCAATACCAAATCTACCCCGTATTTCTCAAAGATAGGATGATAAACATCCCGTATTTCTTTGAATGCAGTATGTTCTGACGGTGAGGTATAAGGAGGTCCATATGAGCTAACAACTATCCAATTAACATCTTTGTTCTCGGATGCCTTTTTCAAATCTTCCAAGATAAAGTTATACTGCTCAGAACCCTTGTAATAGACAGATTTTGCAGACATGACTAGAAAATGTACTTTATTATATTCATAAGAATAGAATGGCTTTTCCAATCCAAAGCTATTTAAATATTGATCCATTTTTGCTTGCCCATCTTCTACATCGTGATGTCCTAGAGTGATCATCAGTTTATCCTTAATGGGCGACATCGTGTCAAACCAACAATCTGCAGTGCTATGATATGAAAGGTCTCCTAATGCCAAGACTATTTCGGGTTCTTTACTTTGCATATTTTCCACTGTATTTTTAGTATTTGTTGAACATCCAAAATCACCTGCTGCGGCAAAATTAAAGTTCTCTTCTCCATTCTCTTTTCCATCATCATCATTGTCACCATTAAAACCATAGCCATCATAATCCTTACCATCATCATCACCATCGTCCTTGCTATCACCATCGTCATCATCATCATCATCGTCAAATTCGTTTCGTTGCTCTATGAGACGTTGGTTATCCCTGTCATTTTCAAATTTATCTTTTAATTTCTCAATTTGCTTTTCAAAGTTCGCCTGTATTTTCTGTATTTTCGAGTCTAATCCAGTAATCCCAAGATTCTGGTCATTGTCATCTTGAGCTTTATTGTCTTTTTCTTTAGCTTCATTGTCTTTTTCTTTATCTTTGTTCTCTTCTTGTTGCCCGAAGAGCAGATTATTATTTTCTTTGTTTATCTTATCCTTTAAATTCTCAATTTTCTTGTCTGCGTCGGTAAGTTTTTTGTCGATATTCAAATCGAGTCCAGCAATTCCAACATTAACCTCATTGTCATTGCTTTCATTGTTGTCTTCATTATTTCTTTCCGTGTTACCTCTGTTATCGTCATTATTGTTATTGTCATTGCTTTCACCACCTACTGCCTTGCTTTCTTCTTCTTCTTGATCTTCTGAAGATTGCTGTTGTTCTAATAATTGCTTATCTTCATCATTATTGGCATCATTATCCTCATTGTTGTCATTGCTTTCATTGTTGTCTTCATTATTTCTTTCCGTGTTACCTCTGTTATCGTCATTATTTTCTGTTTCAGATTGAGAATCTTTTGGATGAGACTTACCATTTATCTCATTATCAGATAGGGATTTTTCCATTTTTTCATTTAACTTTTCCATTCTCTTGTTCAATTTGTCAGAAGTTTCTGTGTTCTGTTGGTCGTCAGTTGACTTATCATCAGTTTTTTCAGAAGGATTGCATATGGATTGAATTCCTATGTTATTATCTTCTTGTTTGCCATTTTCACATAGTTTTTTCTTCCATTCATCAAGATTGGGATTAGAACTAGAAGCTGGCGTTTCAAAATCGTGTTCAGTGTCCTGGACAGGTATTATCCCATACCTATTTAGTTCAAAAACCTTGTTTACATAAGGATAAGCGATTGAGAAATTCTGATGACTAGTCATTACATTTGATGAAAAAATGAGAAATATTGTTGAAAAACCGATTATATATCCCAAATTTCTAAATCTAATATTTAACAAATTACTTACGCCTTCGAATCCCTTCCATATAATAAATATTTATTGCTTTCAGGTTCTATTAAAAAATACAGTAAGAAAGCTATTTTCCACCTATGGTAATGCCTTTCATCATTACGCAAGTCAAATTATTCTACAAAATACACGTGATATTGGTTTTATCCTTTACGTTAAAATGAAAAAAATGAATTTTCGGTATATTGTCAAGTATCAATTTTTATCATAAGCTGCAAAATTAATTGTAGTCTACCAGGATTACATCTTATATCATTTAGTAACAATGTTCCTATTCATCGTTATCTTCTGAAGTATCATCAAATTCTGGAAGATAGCTCCCGGATTCTGGTTTGAATTTTTCTTCATTTTTTACCTCTCCCAAGAGAGCAAATGGACTCTTGTTACCAGAATGTAGATCTTTTAAGGAACCTTCATGCTTCGCTACATCTTTTTCAAGTTGTAATAATGCAAATACATCTTGATTTTTGGTTGATGTTTCGCCACTAGTTGAATTATTCTCAGTCGTAGCATCTACGAGGTTAATGTGCGCTAGAGTAGCTGAAATTGATATCATAAACGTCAAAAGCAATATTTGCAGTCCTGTTAGCATATTCAATGTATATTCTACATCTAAGTTATATAATATTTTCCTTCATAAATGTCCTTTTTGTTTTGAACAACGTATTATTTGGACTATGGGTTTCATTTATCAATACGATATCTTTAATACTTGTTTCTGAATAATGAAATGGATAATTATTCGGTAAAATACGATGTAAAGTTCAAATACAATTAAGTGATGAATTCCAGGTTCTTATTCTCAATAAACTGACTATTTGATCGTTTACCTTAATAAAGAAATTGAAATCTCAGTGTAATTCAAATAACAGCAATTTCAATGAGTGGCCCTATTTTTGACATTTTAAATAATGATATTTCCGAAGTCAAAGTTTATTCCATGATAGGAGATAGTATTAGTCAAAAAAAATTCCGGCATACTCAAATAAGTTAGTATTGATTATCCACACTACCTTGAATAAACTTGCTAGATTTTGGATAAAAAACCTCAAACTTGATAAACATCCAGAAGGTGGATACTTTACCAATACATATACGTCTGACAAAAAGATTGAATTGCGAGATTATGATGGATTTAGATACTCATGTACAGCCATCTATTATTTGTTAACAGGAACCCAATTTGCATCATTTCATATAATGAAGTCAGATGAGATTTGGCATTTCTATTCAGGCAGTAGTTTAACGTTACACATAATAGATTCAAAAGGCCAATTGAACAAAATTCTTGTAGGTCCAAATCTTGATGAAGGAGAAAGGTTTCAAGTGATAGTAAAATCAGGTTGTTGGTTTGCTGCGTCTATAAATGAAAAGAAATCATATTCTTTGGTCGGTTGCACGGTATCTCCTGGCTTTGATTACAGAGATTGGAAAATAGGTAGCAGGAAGAAACTTTCAGAAAAATATCCCCAGCACAAAAAGATTATAGAAAAATATACGAAAGCTCATTGAATCAACAGGTATCAGGATTAGTACTAGCGCGAATAACGTTGTACATAATTATGAACATCAGTATTAGTAATAAAAATCTTATGCAATCTCTTCTGAGTCATGGGTATCAATTTCTCTGACGTTACTATCTATTGGCCATATACACTAGTAGTAACGGTACCATTTGATAATCCAAATACCTGGATACGCTTGTTGGCTGTATCTGCTATATAGACGTTACCATCTCGATCCACGTCAAGACCTTCAGGCTTTGAGAATTCTCCGTCACCATTTCCATCAGATCCCCAACTAACAATAAACTTGCCTTCATCTGTGAATTTTTGTATTCTACCTGTATCATCAATTACATAAACATTATCTGAAGAATCTACTGCTATTCCGGAAGGACTCTCAAATTCGCCATCTTTATCTCCTCTAGAACCCCATTCTAAAGTAAAGTTTCCATCTTTCGTGAATTTCTGAATTCTATCATTAGCTAAATCGGCGACATACAGATTATTTTTAGAATCAAGATCTATATTTTCCATCCAACCAAATTGACCTTGTCCACTACCTTCTGAACCCCACTTTCTAATAAATTGTCCATCTTTGGTAAATTTCTGAATATCGGTAATTTCAGTATCGGCCACATACACATCATCATAAGAATCAATCGCGATTCCATGAGGATGCAAAAATTCTCCGGCTCCTTCACCTGCTATACCCCACTCAACAATAAATGAACCATTACTATCAAATTTTTGTATACGCTTGTTGTTCATATCAGAAACATACACATATCCTTTTGAATCAACATCCATACTATGCGGTGTATCAAATTGCCCTGGGTCAGTACCCTCCTTTCCCCATTCTAAAACAAATGTTCCATTCTTAGTAAATTTCTTTATATTATGATTCTCATAATCCGGAACAAATACAAAATCTTTAGTTGCTAGAACGTCATGTATTTCGCTGATCTTGTGTGTGTCGTTATTTCTCGCCCAATTTTGGACAAACACATATTCTTGATAACCAAAGGTAACCGAGTTAAATGATGAAAAATTGAGTAGAAATATGAACGTCACCAAAAATATAAACGTAGTAAATATTGTTAGCTTCAAACGGTTACTTGCTAATTTTGACATATTTCCTCACAGAGTCGTTTGGATATGTGTTTATAAATATGACAATCTCGAAATTATTTGAATTTTTGATAAATTTTTGATGACTTTTCATTAAGTACTCTTGAGAATGACTAGAAATAATACATATTGAATACTTGGATTGATTCATCATAATCATAAAATCAATTTTCTCATTTTTAGTATCTCTGATTAGCATATTACCTTGATTTTACTAATCAAAGTCAGTCGTAATTGTTTACTTATTCTACTCATCACATCAGTTGACTACTGATGCCAGAAAATCGTGCGCGGTATTTACATTTCGATTCTCTTCAGGAGTACTATTTTCGATATCAATGTTACCATTAAGAGCGGGTTTGTCGTCGGTAGTAGGATTGAGAATGGGTTTGTCGTCGGTAGTAGGATTGAGAATGGGTTTGTCGTCGGTAGTAGGATTGAGAATGGGTTTGTCATAAACT
>Ga0193739_1000192_pt1 | contig 16930 bp, 17 predicted proteins | sample L2a2metaG_FD_144926 | JGI IMG/M metagenome (GOLD analysis project Ga0193739, IMG submission 144926) | Soil microbial communities from a riparian zone of the East river system, Colorado, United States - L2a2 | ecosystem: Environmental > Terrestrial > Soil > Riparian zone | place: USA: East River...
TGCATTATCTAGCTGGGGTAAACAGAATCTCAGCGCTAATCAGAGAAAATAAATTGGACTCTAAATTAAGGAACGAAAACTATTGTATAGAAAATCTCGGTACCCGAGCTACACAAGTCATAATGGATGCAATAGATAGCTCAAGGCGCCTTAAAGATTAAACACCCATATAATAGAAGTAACACAAAATGGCTCATAAGGTACTTCTATCCTAGTGGCCCCAGAAAACTTGCAAGATCCAAAATAACCTTAATGTTATTGATAATATGGTTTTCGGAAGAGCCCCTATCTTGCATATACTTATAAAAAGTCAAAATTATAGCAGCGTTTTCACTGTTTGGGAGAATGTCGATTTTGGATAACAAGGTTGGAATTTTCGTAGACATTACTGTATTCCTCTTTTTTCTCTATCTTTACTACTGTGATATCGAAACCAGAATTCTTCATTATTCCAATGGCACCAGAGGCTGCTTCTTCTTTCCTTACCAATCCTTACACACAGCAAGCTACCCAGAATTAGCCCGTCTCCGGTATATGAATTCCAGTACATAGTGCGGTCACCGGGATTTGAATTCCCGCTCTACCATTTTTACAGAATAGAGTCCCGGGTTACGGGCTGACCTCGTATACGTGACATACATGGAAGGCCAGTGTCCTAACCAAACTAGACGATGACCGCGCTACACATAGTAGCCGACTTTGGTGGATATTAAATCTTAACTCTAAGACTTCTTAAATGAATTCAGACTTAGACCAGTTAACAAAATTTAGACGTAGACGACAAGGGACTCATTTATTCTAATATCTAAAGCGATTGTAAAGGAGTCAAATTATCATGCTTCTTACGTTCACTTAGTACAATATGTAGGCAATAGGATGTGACATATCATATTAATAAAAAGAAAGAAGGTATGAAATTAATCTGACTAAAATCAATAGTTTTTGGTTTAAATCAAGTAATGAAGGACCAATATTCATTAATGTTGCTAAGGGAAGATGTATTTCAAAAGGTCTGCCGATATTAAAGACACAACCACAATTATCTAGACAGAAAAAAGACTTGCCATAATCTTAATCAAATGCAGTATGTTTCAGTCCGTAGCCTTCATAATAATAAGTGTATTATTATCGATTTTGGCAATCAAATTCTCTCCTGGTTTAAAGGGAAATAGACTGTCTTCCACAAAAGCCTTTTCTAAAAATATTGAGTGCCTAAATGTTGGCTTTCCGGCTGTAGATTTCGACTCTACCTTGTATAATTTGGTTCTGGTATGGGAAACCACTATTACGTCTTCCCATGTCCAGAGTATATAAGTATATACTTCAAGTTACCGTCATAGACATGCCTATGTATGTACATATACAAGAGTTCAATGTATATACTTGGCAATCAAATACGTGTTCTATTAATTCATGTTACTATAATTTCAAGATCCGAATAACCGCAGGCAATGATATACTCATTTTTGAAGTGAAGTTGCCTACGATCTAGATCTTTCTTCTGGGAACATACGGTTAAGTACAATGTCAATTGCCTTATCCATTGTTCTTCTTTTATAGTGTTCTAAACCTTTTCTTGGTGCATCCAATAACTTTTCTTCTTCGACCTCTTTGACCGGTCTATGATCCAGAGCACCTTCGAACTGAATCCGATACCCTTTAAGTTTTGATAAAACGACAGAGTCATAGATTTCTCTGAGCCAGACAGAACCTATGAAGTACAAATAAGGGGGGTTGGTTCTGTCTTTTATAAACGCTAACACACGATCAAAACACTCTGTAACATTTTTCGAAAGGTAATCCTTGGCTACTATATTTTCGTTAACTCCAGATTCCACTAACTCGTTTGAAACATAATCTCCATCATGTTGGCTACCAACGACCCAGATCACTGTTTTCTTTCCATCAGGCTTTGATTGCTCAATTATTTTATGAATATTCAAGCATAACTTAACGCGTTCGTTTACATAATCTGGAATTCTATTCTGCTCTACTGGATAGGTTTGTCTATAGATCGCATAAAGAATAATGAGGTTTCCATGAGTAAAGCGATACTCTGACAAATATGTCTGTATTCATAAGTTGCACATTTATACATTGTCTAAATAGACTCGAAATTGGCTTGCTGTAGGGGATTAACTATATGCTAAACTGAAGAAGAATTAACCAAAATGACTTATGTATGTGTGCACAACCTTAAATCAAACCTTACACAATTGCTATTTTGTAGCATCTTCTTTAAAACATGGGGATAGGGTACTGTATTTTTGAAATTCGCATTTCAAATGAAGATCGGAAAGACAGAATTCAACTCATTAATAGCCCATCTAATCCACGTCCATATTTAAAATACATTTTACTTAATTATTTTCTATGAATATGATATCATGGTCATGAGTATTATTGTTATAACAATTCATAATGAATTCATTGACACTTGCAATTTCTAGTCGCCTATTCCTTGTCAACGTAGTTTGAGATATCAATACCATCACTTCCAGGTATTTGTGCAATTTCAAACCTTTCTTTAGGTTTAAGGAGAGTAGCCGTTGCATCTATTCCTACTTTGGCGGTGACCATATTATCCTGGTCACTTGACGGATCTAGACTCGATCCTTTGGCGTTAGTAATTATGACTAATCCACTATTTGCCTGACACCTAGTTGAGATAGCATATTCTACAGCGACAGGATTTCTTGGATCGATATCCTCATCTACCACGATAGCTATTTTGAGTGAAGGGTGCGAAGCGAATGCTGCTATAATAGCATTTTTGGGTTCACCCTCAAGGCGTTTACGAATTTGAATTACAGCATCTAACCAGTTACTACCCCCCTCTGTCAGGTGGACAGCCAATGTATTAGGAACGACGTTTTTAACTGCATCAAGCATTTTAGCTTCAATAGGCAATCCCATTAATAGGCGATGCTCGGAATAACCTGGTAAAATATCGTAATACACTGCATTGTCCCTAAACCATATTTTGTTCAATTCAAATACTGGCTGTTTGCGCTTCATGTCATATGTCCTTAACATTTCAACCATCCACTCTTCATGAGTAACGTCTTTGAGAATTTTACCTTCAAGTACAATTTCAGCATGAGCAGGAATTAACAATTGCGTGTAGTCACTTTTGGACAATGTGAGTTTATCATCAAGCAAAGAATTTGCAATTTCCATCTCATCAATACCATAAGCGGCCTGATAGGCCGCAGCAATGCTTATTGCCGGATGAATGCCGATCGCAATTGATACTTTCAGATCCTCATTATTTTCTTTGGCGGATAAATAGCATCTATGTAAATGCCTTCCTTCTACCATCCTAATGGCCATATGATTTGAATCCAGTCGCAAAAGTCTATGAGTAGAAGAATTTTGGTTTCCGCTTTGAGAATCTCTAGCAAAGACTACCGATGACGTAATGTAAGGGCCGGCGTCTTTCTCAAAATGAGTAATTATTGGCAAGTCCATTAAATCAGTAGAACAATTGTCATGAAAAGAAGCTTGTCCTGAAACCATATTTGTGGGAGAGAGTTTTGATATAGTTGAAGTTATTCGAGCATGAATCTGCTTCTCGTCACTTACTCCTAATCCCAGGCAAAACCTATTGCGAGTCCCCAACACGTTGCAAACCACGCTCATCTTACTACCCTCTACTTTTTCGAACAAAACTGCTTGCTTTCCTTCAAATTTACTTCCTACAGCAGCAAGCTCAAACCTCGGGCTCACAGTTTTCTTTATCCTTACAAGCTCGCCCGTTTCTTCTAGGTAGCCGAGAAAATTACGAAAGTCATCACTACCACCGGCGACGCTCGATCTCAGTTTTCCTGTCGTCTCCAATATGTTTTCCCCCAACTATATTCATAATCTCTCCCATAATTGCCTTCATATCCTCTAGGTTAAGTTGATTCGTACTATAAAATGACACAATGCAAATTCCATTTATCATTAAAGATACCTTTTCTGAAATCGTATTGATAAACACAGAATGGTACTTACTGGGAATTACTGTAGCTGTACTGCTTTTGTTTGAAGCAGCTATTGAGACAGCCAACGATCCTATCCTGTCGATCCCTTCTGCCACAAGGATAAACAATCCATTCTCAAACGAAACACACTTCAAGATGAATGATTTCTGACTTTCAGTTACTATTTTTCTTATTTCTATCCCATTTGCATCGTTCATTTTTGAAATCGGTCTATTTCAGAGGGATGGACATTGGCTTGACAATGTGGGGGCCCTGTATAGTTCTTCTTGCTCTTAGTTTAGCCTTATACTTTAGATTGCGGGGTTTTGTTCTTAATCGGTAGCCGCAACAAGGACACCAGAGGCCATCCCATTTAATGAATATCTCGCAAATTTGGCAACGTTTCTGTCCACTAGCGTATCGACCGGAACCTACTGGTTTTTGTGCTTTGTGACGAATGCAAATCCCCTTACAAGTCATTCTTTTGCCAGGTAAAAATTTCCTACCTAATGTATATGGCCTTAAATAGTATTTAAATATAGTTAGGTTATTTATGATCAAAATGTGCCTGTATTATTGTGAAATTAGAAATTTGTTCAATATATCGCAATAATCTTGATTAATTGCGCCCCATATTAGAATACACTAGATTTTCTTGGTATACTTACTGTTTGTTTTTTATTCCTATTATTAGAATTTAAGAATGGGAATTTCAATAATTCAATTCTTCACTTATCTTTTTTCACGTAAATGCTCCCATCTGCTTGTTCACAATGAGCTTTGGCTTACGATTGACAAAGCTAATTCATATTATCTGTGGATATAGCGGTTGAATGGACTTGAATACTCTGCCATTTCTATGAGCTATTTTCCTAGCAGAATATATGTCCCTTAAGCCACGCCTGTTTTTCCCTGTACTGTGTGGTAATGAAGTTCCCCGCTCGTCTACTATTTCGATCTCCACTAAACTGTCAAACCTTGATTTTAGCAGCGTTGCAATATGTCTCGCCATATACAGATCGCCGTCACCAATTCTTACGGTTTTTTTCTTTGAATCAATGCCATCTATTAAAACAGATATTAGATGCACCACTCTTGAAGGTGATGTCTCAACGAAACACCCTATTTCGTTGTGCATGTATAGGACTGAGATCCCTATCCTTTTGCCAGGATCAACACCTATAATTAACATATCTGAATAGCAAAATTTCACGCTGCAGCGAATAATTTTGGCCTTCATAAGAATGGGTAATTTCTCTAGATCCGTATCCAGAAGAATGTCCTTTCGTTTGAGGATTTCTGCCTCGTCCTTCGTTGTGATAACTACCTTAGAATCAGAGAGCGCCGCTTCTTGAGGGGAGAGCGACTCAAACTGTAGGTTCATTACTTTCAAAGCATTTATGATTTTGTAATATGAGCGGCCACAAACAGTGGCAACCGTGACTTTGTGCTGCAAAACATCCCTGATCAGGGGCGTTTCATCAAAATTGATTAGAGAAAAATTCCTTTTTAAACCTTATGGATGATGGCTTGTCACAAAGTCCAATAACAGTGCAGTTTCTTCATATTATCCAAGATTAGCATGCATTTCTAGTACACCTGCTTTCCACTAATCAAAATAGTTACGGAATCTGTTCTGCTGGATTTGGAATACTTTCATTCGGCTTGCGTTTTCCCCCAGAGAGGGATGTGACTGAGCCCTTAACAGTCATTTTAACGATCTTATCTGCTATTGTATCCGATAAAGAATCAATATTCTTTCTAATTCTTGCAAGATTTTCTTCTGACTCCTTGGTAATAATGACCGATTCTGCCTCTGCCTCTGTCTTGGCCCTATTAGTAATCTGTTTTGCCTCTTCTTGGGCAGCGGAAATTATATGCTGTTTCAATTTCTCAATTTCGTCGTGCGACCAATTTACCATACGCTTTTTTAGTTCTTCGACCTTGGAATTAACTATATCTATATCGCCTTCGAGTTCAGAAAGTGCCTTGACAATACTTTCAACTGAATGACTTTCTCGTTCCAACAAATATCAATGCAACTAACAGAGATATTAAACCATTGCTTCGACAACGAGATAGGACAAAGAAAACATGAATACAAATCCATTCTGTCCGTGCACAATATCTAAGATCCCTAATTCTGTATCTAGTTACGTAGAATTTCTTTTGCCCAAGATTATACGTTAAATTGAGTTTAGAATGATGTTCCCCCTTTACGGTGATCTCATTCTTGGAACATCTAGATGCAATTCATTTCGTTATCAAATTGACTCCAAGTATCCCGTTTTACATGGTCACCGAAAATTGGATATCCTAAATCCCAGTTAGGGAGAAGCTCAAGATTTTGCTAATATAAAGACTAACTAATAGCAATAACTATTTGAATGAACAGTAGGTTTTAGCTACCGGACAACCGGAATCGCAACCACGCCAATCGTGCAGGCTCCTACGTTCGTATGTGGTCAGTAGATATATTTCAATATAACCACTAAAAAAGATTGTGTTCAAGACTTCTACTAGTTTGTTTTACAAAGATCCGCACCTCGCCCAATGCACAGCCATCAACTAAGTCGCCAAGTGTTATGAAGGTAAATTCGTCATGGTTTGTCGTAATTTATGTGAGAAAAATACACTCCAGGATAATAACGGCAAAAATCGTTATTCGCTTGGAAATAATACTGCAGAGGAAACGAGTGTTACTTTTTGACTAAAGAGCTCTTCTGTGATTGATATGGTATCCAGCCGAGTCGCACCATCGGAATGAAGGAATACGGAAAGAAGGAGATATAATCTAATAAATAGAAATAAAAAGCCGCTGGGAGAAACAACGTACCTGGTAGCGGCGGTTGAGCTATTGGGGCAAACCTGCGGCTAGGGTGAACTTTGCGCCTTATTGAAAGGTCCAAGTTAGAATACTAAAGATTTCGGAAACAAGATTCGATAGCTTATTTCGCCCCAATTGTCCACATATAAAAGCTATAAGGGTGCAAGGTAGCGTATTATAGTAACTGAATACGACTATATACAAATGACCTCGACAAATAAAAAGAAAAAAATGAACTTATATCACTAGCCCTACTTGATTCCAGCAATCTCTCACTAGATTTGCAGTGGCTTCATCATATTTCCTTTTCGCCACGTTGTAAGTAGCTGCTGCAAATGGTCGAAAACCCGTTCTCTGGCCTGTTACTCTTTGATCCTTTATTGTCTGGTACCATATTTTCAGTGGTTTATCCCATGAGTAGCCCCCTAATCCCGTGCATAGAAGATAGAACACCTTGTTGGGTATTCCGCTGTTTATATGAACCCCTCCATTATCTTCTTGGCCATCGTAGAATTCGGACATATGAGCAGGTTGGTCGTCTCCAGGGTAAGCAGTGCCTGGCGAAGCCATATCCCTAAGTGCTCTGTAATCTGAACCCTGACTTGATTTCCACAATCCTTGTGCTATTGACCATGATCCTGAATTGACGTCTTTTCCTTCAACCCAGTGTTTCACTGTAATACCGAACACGTCCGCCACATGCTCATTCAGAGCTCCTGACTGACCCTCATATATCAGATCAGCCTCGTACTGTATTATCGCGTGTCCGAGCTCGTGTCCCTGCACGTCAATGAATCTACCAAATGGATTGAAATATGATGGATCACCTAGTCCGAACGTTAAATTCTCTCCGTCCCAAAACGCATTGTCATAATTCTTACCATAATTGGCATAGTATTTTACTACGGCTGACTTTGCGTCAAAACTTTCACGACCAAAATTCTCGTGCCAAAAATCATAGACTTTTTCCATATTGTCAATCTCTCTTGTATTTATCAGTTTGCGCGTTGGTGTCAGTCTCTTCTTTTTACGCTCGTACCTTTCATTTATTTCAAATGAAGGTTTTAGGGGAAGGTCATGAGATTCCTTGCAATCATAAAAGTGAATGTTTTTCTCTTTCAACCTTATCAGATTTGCGGCGATAGCATTTCTAACTCCCGCATAGTTGTACGCAATAGCCCTTTTTGACCTCAATCCGGCTGACTGCTTTATATGGTTCAGCAACTGCATTTTCTTTTTTGGATTTTTCTCTTTCTCTAAAAGTCTTACGAGTACCCTATTTGGGATAATGGTACATACGTGGCATCCTGTCACTGGTCCACTATATTAATACTTTTACTTAATGTTATTGTTCAAATTCGTTTATACTCCTAGAATCTGCTATCCTTTCTAATTTCTCTACTGGGCCTTCAATAGTTTGACGCAATCTACACGTAATTACAGGAGAGAATTCTACAGATAAACAGATAATTTAAAAAGTACCTTTAATGGTATGTCATAATTGTCTTTAATAGTTAGACTCTGTTTCACACATTGTACAATCCATGATTAAACGATAAGCCTTATCTTGGACTGGTAAGTATGGAACTGTGACCCTAGCACGTCTACGTGTTAGGGCTCATCTCTTAAGGCAATTAAAAAGACGTGTAGATTAACAATAATATTGCTGCACTATTAGCTTTCCAATTTCGTTCTTTTTCCTTCACATATTAAATTCCTTTTTAGCTGTTGGCGTTGTAGTCGTTCCTGTATCTGTTAATGAACCTGCCAAGATATTTCAATTGGACCAGCCATATTCCTAAATATGTTACTGCTCCAAGTCCTAAACCTGCGTAGCGATCGGCAGCAATCATCGCTAGACTAACTTCATTCCTTCTACCTTTCTTTGTCCCGACTTCTACTCCTCCTATTTCACACGCCCGATTTTTCATTTTCATGACTCTGTTCATCTGAATCTGCCCAAAGTCTTTTCGTCTATGCTTATATCTCCAATAGATCTAAGATGAAGAATTTCTATTGTTACTATTAAATGTGCACTTACCTTGACAAGTTGACTTTTAACCCAGTTCTTTACCATAGACTGATTTGGTATTCTATAGAATGAAGAATCAATTTTCGTATAATCAAATATCTGGGAATGGAATTCTAACTAGTAACTATTCTCGAGTATGCTAGGATAGAATGTACATTCCAAGCAGCGTAACTCCATCCAGAGCTGCCTATATGGGTATATCGACAGTTTCAATGTGATATTCCATCAGATCAGGTATAATAGATATCCTTGGCGGTTTATATGCAATGGGACTATCTTTAGATTACAAATTCGATTATCTGTAACGCATTTTGCAAATTAATAATAAGTATATACCCATTTAATAGTAATTAATGAAATAAATCAAGAAAATCATGGACGGAGTTGGCTTAAATTGTCGTGTAGCGTATTAGTTTACGTGTTCCATATGTCACAACAAAATATCTATCCTATGAAAGAATGGCATCTCGAGAATATGAAAAAGACAGTTATAAAATATGTCACTGGTTTATTGGATACTGCTACGTTATATCAAAGAAAACAGCATAAAAAGTATAGCGGCAACTTGTCAAAGGTCCACAAAAGTATAGCCTTTGATTTCAGACACGGTGTCACAACAATGGAGGTTCTCGATTTCTTAGAGAAGGTTAGATATGGCCGCGAATTTGCTAATATTAGAGATAAAGAAGGAAGTATGGAAAGACTAGATCTGATAAAGATACACTTTACTACCCCTATGCCATACTAGTAGTGACCTAAGGTATTTTTCAAAGTTATCTGGTTTCTCTTAGTTTTTGCTAACTACCTGTGATGGTCCTCCTGCTGTTTTTTGTGCATGTATGTTTTTGTCAACCGGCCGTCTCTAGCTTTGATATATCTTGGTATTCTAATGTAATATATAATAGTGGGTAGAGGTATGTCATAAGTCTGCTCAAGGGGTAAGACAAAAGCTGCCCCAGATTTAACTAATGATCACTAAGTCGAGTTGGTTAGCCTAAACCGCATTCCTTCTATTACCACTTATTCAACTCTTTCTCCCACGATGTGTCGAGTCCATATTTTGTATTTCCTCAATGGCCTTATGGTGTTTTGGTTGTTCATAGATTGAAGAGAATTTAATGGAACTCGAAACCGAAAAAAGATCACTGCTAAAACAAATAGTTGTTCTAGCAAGGCCATTATAGCGTTGAGAATGAATATTGCGCTCTAAGATGAAATATCAGAAGTGATTTGGTATCTCTAATACAGGAGGGGACACTTCGTGACGTCCTTATGATTCTCTTATACACCTGATGAGAAATGGATGATGCACACCAAATACACCTTAGAAAATGGATAGAGTGGGACCTAGGAAAGAAAGAATCCTAGCTTTTCCAATGTAAGATAATGCAGCCATAATGATGATAAGGTCAAGAGGTCGATGCGGACCTAATAGTCAATCTGACAAACATTGAAGTCATTTCAAAACTATATATTCTGTTATCAGTTCCTCTTGCCTCAAAGAAAGGAGGAGACGTATCATTTATCTGTTTGAATTTTAATTGTGCACCGTTCGAGTCTTGCGCTGCTCCACCTAACATCTCACCAACAGACATAGTGTGACCATCTATAACTTGAGCCATTCTTTTCTTATCTAAATAATATCTATAGATTAATATCAGAAAGACTAAGCTCGATTTGACAATATTGTACATTATGCTGTAACAAACTGTTACTGGGCCAGTTGAATTTTTAGATAAGAACCACAAGTAACTCGAATCGACAGATAGAATCAAAAGCATTAGGTGGGAAAACAATCAGACTTCAGATACACCGGTAGCGGGGGTTGGCACAGATATTGGAGCAATATTTGGACCCATACTAGTATTTGCTGCTAATGGAATTCTGGGTGAAGTGGCAGCAAAAGAGGAATATCCAGAAGAAGAGTAAGGGGAATAGATACTAGAAGTATCACCCTTCACTTCTTGCTACTGCTAGCTACTTGTCTCCAGTCCTCAATTATTCAGTAGTCATAACATGTCATAACAATAGAGGATCGAAGTAAGTGATAGGTTCTGCCCAAAGAGCATAAGCATGCCATGGGATCCGTTTACTCCGTTCTCCTCTCGTTGATTCCTCTATTGCAGCCTGGTATCACAAAAGGTTTTTTGTTTGAGTATCATGATCTGAATATCTAGAACACTCTGCTTGTTGCTGTCTCTTCTCGTATTGATTCTATTCCTTGGTCCAACTCTTGCAGCGTATCTATCTATCTGTTTTGTCCTCAGGATAATGCAATTGATAGCATCTGTTCTGTCAACTCCGCTGGTACAAAGATTCATGATGTACCTGTAACGAACATTTGCTAAAGCTCTAGCTTGCATTCATGTTTTATGGTCCATTGTTGTTTCTGTTATATCCAGAGTTTGTCATAGGTTTCGTTTCATTCCTATCATGATTTTCTGATATTCTTCTAGAATAGTTCATGGATAAATTTCTGAAGTCTCGTCCCGAGTACCAGAATGACACATGAATCTTTACAATAGTTGGCTTTGTTTTAGAGTGAATCGTTGGGATTAAATTATTTTCTGTATGTCTTTATAAGTCACTTTGTTTATTATTTGCAGCAGGGATTTCTTTCAAATTCATTTTTCCTCATACGCTCGCATTAGAGCCATTATGTCGAGCTTACGCATCTGAAGTAGTGCCTTCATAACTCTATCGGATTTCTTGGTGTCCTTGTCTTGCAGCATCTTGCCCAAAACAATGGGAACAATTTGCCACGAGACTCCGTATTTGTCCTTGAGCCAACCACATTGCTGGGCCTGCTTATCTCCACCCTCGGAAAGCTTCTCCCAATAATAGTCAATTTCTTTTTGCGTCTCACAATGCACTTGAAACGAAATGGCTTCATTGAATTTGAAAACCGGACCACCGTTGAGGGCTACAAATTTTTGCCCTTCAATTTCAAATTCCACGGTCAACACCGATCCTGCTTCTCTTCTGTGAATCTCATACCCCTCTTTTCCATAGCGCGTAACATCACCAATCTTTGAGTTTTTAAAAACGGAGGCATAAAATGTCGCTGCCTCCTCAGCTTTATCGTCGAACCACAAACATGGGATAATTTTTTGCATACGGAGAATAGTATATAAAGTATAGTTTATAAGAATGTAAGGGATCAAAAAGTATAGTTTTTGCAATCCATCGGAGCGCAGACTAGGCATAGAGATTAGATGGAAATGATAATACCAAAAATTATCTTGTAGTCTCGAAGTTACTTGGATAGGATATAGAAAAGTATAGGAGCTTTTTTTCATTCGTCAGTGCTGCTGCTGCTCTACTAAGTGGTGAGGATAAAATTCCAAGGGCTAATATCAGATATATCCATTCTGATTCACAGCACAAAATTTTTTCTTCTGTATAGAACACATACTAAGTATACGGAAGAATTCTATAGTTATGATGAGGAGAAATACAAGGAAATGATATTTGACGCCATGGATATAGTCTTAGGATATTTTGAATTTTTAGATTGTACTGCTTTTGCAAAAATTTAGTACTTTTCTTTGAGGGTTTATTGTGATGATTGCTTTTGGTTTTGAAGATCCTACTGAATCCCTTTACATATATCTCAACATAGTAGAAAAACTGAGATTTTTATCCATCTAACAGTCAATTTCATCTTCTTTAGGGCTATCAGGTTCAATGTCATTGTTTATAAGCTTCCACTGATTAGCATACAATACACCGGTGACATCACATTCAGATATATTCGCTGTATCCTCATCGCTAAGTCTCTGACTCATAAGATCGGCAGCAAAATTAGCATGCCCCAGTCCCAAAGCATGACCCATTTCATGGACTGCAATTTCCTCTAATTTTTGAGAGCTATATTGGACTCCAAAGGTCTCTGATTCATATTCAACGTAGAAGGCGGCCTTTGGAAGAATTATAGTTGCTTTGTTTATTAGTCCCTCATCATCATGTTTTATCATCGTGGCTCCTGCGACCATCCCACCAAAGCCTTCTACGAATTGTACTTCAATATCAGCATCATCATTTTCCAGAGACGTAGAAGTGATTTCAACTAGTTTCAAATTTGAAACTCTCGCGTTCCATTCCTTTACTGCATTTTCAACTGCGTATCTTAAAGAGGGAACAAGATTATCCTCGATATTTATGCCATTGTCCTCGCTCTCATCTGATTCATCCTCCTCATCTTCATCATCATTCTCCTCATCCTCATCCTCTATTATTCTGTATGTCAATATTCCGTCAGCAAGCCTTTCATCCCAAGCACAACATATGTCTATTGAGTTGGTAGCACTTTGTTCCTTGTCTCCCTCTTCATTTTCATTATTATCGTCGCCGCCTTCGTTTTCATCTATCTCTTCATCATCACTTTCTTCCTGTGCATAGATAGTCTGTGACAAAGGGGATGAGTTGTTGTAGTCTGAAATGCCTTCTTGTGAATTAAAGAATTGAACACTGATATACATTAATTCAGAGACTAGACCAGGAAGTAGCAGTAGGACGAAAAGAGGTATTCCTACAAATGACGACATTTGTTCGAGTCGAAAGTATAGTAAACAAGTAGTATTATAAAGATTCTGGGTATGAACTGTACGATGTCGAGAATTATTACCCGAATTGTATTGAGTTAAAAAACTGAAGAAACTATCAATACGACGGAGTATAATGTGCCTACTAAAAAGGTTCTACAAGACCAATCCGAATTATATTCTTGAATTTTCATTCGATGATTAACAATACTAAATTATATTCTCGGAGTAAATGTATTTCTCTATTTTGCCTAGCTTTTCCATGGCAAGATCATTGCTTTGAAGAGCGGAATAAGATGGATGATTTCTGACTCTCTCGATAAATAAAAGAACTTCTTCCTTCGTCACCCCATGTCTAGTATCATAATATATTGTCTTCTGAACATTGGATATATCATAATATTTCAAATATTGTCTCGTCTGCCACAAAGACATTGTGTCTGAAATACCAGTGACATATTTGATAATTGTTTTCTGCATATGTTCAACATGCCACTCTCTCATCGGATAGCTATTATTTCGCTGTTTCAACAGTAGGATCTCTATTTGATATCTACACTTTATGACATTTAAGGGGGTAATAAATGGCGAATGGATAACAGTATTGGAAGAAGAAAGCAAGACATTTAGACACCAGAGTCCGAAGAAGGCTATTGGTTAGAATATACTTTTGTATTTTCCTCTTCCGTAAACACTAAAATAGTTAATGCTTGTAGCTTCTGTTATAATGCCCACTGCATATATCTTGGTTAACTGTACTTTGGGATCTGAAGAGAAAATTATTAATGAGGTTGCAAAGTTGTCTGGCGTAAAAGAAGTAAGGGGGACTTATGGCGTTCATGATATCTTTGTTAAGGTAAAATCAGACAACACAGAAACTATGAACCATACAATAACAAACAAGATTAGAAAGGTACCAGGAATCACATCAACAGTAACCTTGGTCGTCATTGAAGAGCAGGGTGGGAAAGGTGATACTTGACCCTCCCGAGGATTCTTCCTACACCCTCTTTAGTACAATAAGATTTAGTCGTTTTATCATAAAATGACGGTGTCCACTCCTTTTTTTCTTTTACCTTTTCGAATACAAATTATCCTACCCCAGCTGCCGGTTGATTTTTTGTGCTCACTTCTGATTTTTTGCTTCCGTGTTCTAGTTTCTCGTGTGTATTCAGTTTATCAATGCCTTCAAAAGTTATTCCATCACAAATAACAAATTTACTGTTCTAATTTAGTCCTCTTGTTGAGCCAGAAGAAATGGCATTCAGCATTATATATTATCATACAATATCTTGCTTAATTTGTATTGACACTTAAATGAGGACTTAGGACTACTAATGAAAGTTGAAGGAATTATTAAAATGAAAACGAAAAAGCCGAAAGATGTAGTTGATTAGAAATTGAGGTAAAAGAAGTATGAATCTTTTGGTATATTCTATCCTTCCCTGTATTTATTGCCACACCGATGGGCCTGATGTAGCATGTTTTCATTATAGGTCCAAAAGTTACTCCTGCATCAGTAAATACTCTAGCTGTTGGTATTAGTGTGTCCAGTTTGTTTCTAGCCAACTACCATACATGCGATCTCCTTCTTCTATCTCTCGTTGAATTTACATCAGTCATACTTCTAAGGTCTATCTTTACCCCAAAGGTTTGCGCTCCATCAGTGGAAGCCCTAGACATCACTTCTAATTCTATATGAGGTATTAATGGTTAGAGTAAAAGGGAACACAATTCTCCTTATTACTACTAGCCCTCTCCCTCCGCGTTGCCAATAGTACCGTTAGCAGATAGCCGAATCATATCATTGAATGTCTGTCCTCCGTCAGTGCTTATCCTACCAACGGGTTCATCAGATGTCGTATTAGTCGTGCCCCTTTCCCACCACGTGACAAGAACGTTATCCCCATCTGCTGATAGTTCCACATCTACTGAATCAGTTTCTGTGGTATTGCTAAGGTTTATCTTGTCACTAAATGTCTGTCCTCCGTCAGTGGATGTTCTAAAAAGAACTTCCCAATTACCGGATTTGTTTGAAAACCAAGTCACATACTCATTCTCTCCAACTACTACTGATTGACTCCCTCCTTGATAATTCCTGCGTGCTGCGTATCCATCCTGGGCCGTCAATAACACTGATGTTCCTAGGGTTATCATTATAATAACAACTAAAACTGGTTTCGAATCCATTACCGAGTTTTACAAGAAGGCACTATATAAGAGAGCCCTAATTGAATACCGGATTGTATGACGATATTTTTCCTGGGTTCGTAACCGTACGCCAAACTATAATTTATCTTTTTGAAGATTCTAAAAATAAGTGATGCTTATTACGGCTCTTTTATCTCTGTGACTACAGTTCACAGTTGTTGCCGATGTCAATGGCATTATCGAACCCTGCTATTTAATATGTACCAGTACTACTTCAATTTGCTAGTGCTTTTTGTACTTAGTCTGGGAATCATACATCACTGACATATGTGACTATTAGCAAGAAATCGAAAGTAATGAATAAAATTATACAGTAATTAATTTCTGCTATTTCAAAAGGCCCAGATTGCAACTTAGAGTTATTTTTTCTCCCAGAACATAAAAGTCAAACTTTCTAAATTGTAAAGTTTCTGTCATATTTTTGCCTCTAGTTTCCACAACATACTAGTATTGGGAGTTTTCGGTAAAAGGAGTTATCGTTGTAAGCAAATCCATCCTTTTGTGTTTTAACACAAGGAACTTCAACAATACTTTCATTGAAGACTTGCTACAATCCAGGTCTGACTAGAATATTCTATATAGTCCTCAATTATATCACATACATTATATCCTCAAAACATGGAAATAGTTATGTCTTAGGAAAATCGCAGGAAACCAGGAAAACAATCAGAATGGAGCATGTTAATATCAATGAAGTTTCCGGCGGTGTTTATTCTCGAAAAATGGAATAGGTCAGAGGAATATCTAGTGATAATTCAAATGAACTACAAAGATCATCGGTTCAATCCGGACGAGACTCGACTGCTTTGTTATGACTAATTTAGATTCGAGTTAGTCCGGTCTATGACGTCCCAGCGGTACTCGGACTGGACTGGATCTTTTCTTTAATTCTTATAGGGATAAAAAAAGAAGAAAAACATATAGGTTGTAGACTTTATAATAAGGTGAAGGCAATGGGTGAAGAATTCGCTAAGGTGGCGGAAACAAAAGATATTAAGCCCTCTCAAATGAAAGCAGTTGAAGTTGATGGGGAAAGCATCTGTCTAGTCAATATAGACGGGAAATACTATGGTATTGGTAACATCTGTACACATGTCGGAGGTCCGCTTGATCAGGGAACAGTGGAAGGTCACGAAGTTGAATGCCCTTGGCATGGCTCGAAATTTGATGTCAGAACCGGTGAACCAACAAAGCCCCCCGCAAGGAGCTCAGAGCCAACATTCGAGGTAAAGGTAGAAGGAGAGAGCATACTCCTTAGGAAGCGAAAATAACGATGCACGAATCTCAACACGACTGAATCGGATGTTCCGGTGTCAAAAACTTACTGAAATACAGTCACATCAGCCAG